>ERZ1034917.1043-NODE-1043-length-19670-cov-17.290492_pt1 | contig 19670 bp, 14 predicted proteins | sample MGYA00520605_ERZ1034917 | MGnify/ENA primary metagenome ERZ1034917 (study PRJEB33766, sample SAMN09781784) | gut metagenome | biome: gut microbiome | host: Homo sapiens | place: Madagascar | study: EMG produced TPA metagenomics assembly of the PRJNA485056 data... | reverse complement strand
CTGCCGCGTTTTCGCAGGCACGCTACGCGCTGTATGGAAAAAGAGCGCGTGGCAGACGTCCCCGCCAGCCCAAGCAAAGCGCAACGGGAGCAACCGCGGCCTTAGTCCGCGGCGCCGCCGCTAGCCGACCCGCCCGAGCCGGAAACGCCGGCATGGCCCAGGTCGAAGTTCGTGAGCAGAAGCTCGGTGTCGCGCGCGATGCTGTCGTGCTTGCGCGGCGCGGGGATGGAGCCCGTTCCAGGAACGAACGCAAGGCTCTCGCCATCCTCGGAAACGTTTGCCTGGATGACCGAGCCCGACGTCCACTTGCCCTCGAGCAGCTCTTCGGACAGCGGGTCCTCCAGCAGGCGCTGGATGGCGCGACGCAGCGGACGGGCGCCATAGGCGGCATCGGTGCCTTCCTTCGCGATGAGCTTGTAGGCCTCATCGGTGAGGTTGATGGTCATGTTCTGGGCGATCAAGCGTTCGCGCAGGTCGGCCACCATGAGCTTGGCGATCTCGACGATCTGCTCCTGCGTCAAGGACTTGAACACGATGATCTCATCGATGCGGTTCAAGAACTCGGGCCTGAACAGCTTCTTCACCTCGCCCATGACGCGGGACTTGATTTCCTTGTCGGAAAGCCCGGCCTTGCCCTCGGGGCTGAAGCCGAGCGTGGTGGGCGCGGAGATCTCGCGGGCGCCGACGTTGGACGTCATGATGATGACCGTGTTGCGGAAATCGACCGTGCGGCCCTGGGCGTCGGTCAGACGGCCTTCCTCCAGGATCTGCAGCAGGATGTTGAACACGTCGGGGTGCGCCTTCTCAATCTCGTCGAACAGCACCACCGAATACGGGCGCTGGCGCACGGCCTTGGTGAGCTGGCCGCCCTCGTCGAAGCCCACGTAGCCCGGAGGCGAGCCGACCAGGCGGCTGACGGAGTGCTTCTCCATGTACTCGGACATGTCGAAGCTGATGAGCGCGTCCTCGGAGCTGAACAGGAACTCGGCGAGCGCCTTGGACAGCTCGGTCTTGCCCACGCCCGACGGGCCTAAGAAGATGAAGCTGCCGGCGGGGCGCTTGGGGTCCTTCAAGCCGGCGCGGCTGCGGCGGATGGCCTTCGACAGCGCGGTCACGGCCTCTTCCTGGCCGATGACGCGCTCGTGCAGCACGCCCTCCATGCGCAGCAGCTTCTCCGTTTCGGCCTCGGTGAGGTTGGACACCGGCACGCCGGTGGTCATGGAGACGACGTCGGCGATGTCCTGCGCGGTTACCTGGTGCACCGATTTCTGGGAATCCTCTTCCCATTTCCTCTCGGCGGCGGCGCGCTCGTCTTTGACGGCCGACTCCTGGTCGCGCAGCTTGGCGGCGCGCTCGAAGTCCTGCTCGGCGATGGCCTTGTCCTTATCGGAGCGGATCTGGCGCAGCTTGTCGTCCATCTCGCGCAGCTCGTCGGGCAGGGTCATGTTGCGGATGCGCATGCGGGCGCCCGCCTCGTCCATGACGTCGATGGCCTTATCGGGCAGGAAGCGGTCCTGGATGTAGCGGTCCGACAGCGTGACGGCGGCCTGAAGGGCCTCGTCGGTGAAATGCACCTGATGATGCGCCTCGTAGCGGTCGCGCAGGCCCTCCATGATGCGCAGCGCCTGCTCCTCGTTGGGCTCGCCGACCGTGATGGGCTGGAAGCGGCGCTCGAGGGCGCTGTCCTTCTCCAGGTGCTTGCGGTATTCGTCGATGGTGGTGGCGCCGATGACCTGGATCTCGCCGCGCGACAGCGGCGGCTTGAGGATGGCGGCGGCGTCGATGGAGCCCTCGGCCGAGCCTGCGCCGATAAGCGTGTGCATCTCGTCGATGAACAAGATGATGTCGCCGGCGTCCTTGACCTCCTTGATGCACTTCTTCAAGCGGTCCTCGAACTCGCCGCGGTACTTGCTGCCGGCCACAAGGGCGGACACGTCGAGCGTGAGCAGGCGCTTGCCGCGCAGGATGTCGGGAACCTGGTTGGACACGATAAGCTGCGCCAGGCCCTCGGCGACGGCGGTCTTGCCGACGCCGGGCTCGCCGATGAGCAGCGGGTTGTTCTTCTGACGACGGGAGAGGATCTGCATGACGCGCTCGATCTCGCCGGCGCGGCCGATGACCGGGTCGAGCTTGCCGTCGCGCGCCTTCTGCGTAAGGTCGGTGCCGAACTCCTTCAGGGCGCTGTCGGGCACGGTGCCCGCCGCCTCGAAGGGGTTGCGGCCCGCATACACGGGGCTTTGGCCCACCAGGTCGTTGAGCGCGGTGCGCACATCGTCACCCTTCACGCCCAGGCGCGAAAGCACGTCGAGCGCCGTGCCCTCGTTCTCGCGCACGATGCCGAGCAGCAGATGCTCGGTGGAGATATAGCTCTGCCCCATCTGCATGGCCTCGCGCAGGCTGTTCTCGAGCACGCGCTTGACGCGCGGCGTGAACGAAAGGTGGCCGGACACATCGGCGCCTTCATCGATGGAGGCCACCTCGCGGATGCCCTTCACCACGGCGTCGTAAGCCACTCCCAGGCGCTCAAGGGCCTGGGCGGCAAGGCCGTCCTTTTCTTGTATAAGGCCCAGCAGGATATGCTCGGTGCCCACATAGGGCTGGTGCAGGGCGCGTGCCTCGTCCTGGGCCAAGACGAGCACCTTGCGCGCCTTGTCCGTGAACTTCTCAAATGACATGAAGCCTCGATTCTTGCGGCATATGATTAAGGTTTCAGCTGTCCATGTTAGCACTCCCGTCAAGGGACTGCTAAGCCGTTAACGTTTCGTATACATAATAAAGTAGCATCGCGTCGCGCAACGCTCAGCACCGCCGCTACGTGCAATCCGCACACACCGCATGCGCCGTTCGACCCCTTTTGCCCCTTTTCTCTCGGATTTCGCAAGGCGTTCTTCACGAAAGGGCGACAAGCGGGCAAGCACGCCGCCTTGGCCGCCGCGCACGCTTATACTGGTAGGCAAGCGCGCGAAAGCGCGCAGCCCATCCCCTTCAACCGACAGGATCGCATGAACAGGCACTCCCTACGCTACGCCCTCATCCTCGTCGCCGCCTTGGCCGCAGCGGCGCTGGCCGTCGCCCGATTCGACGACGTATGCTCCATATTATCAACCGTATGGTCCGCTCTTGAGCCTCTGGCCATCGGCGCCGTGCTGGCATACCTGCTCAACTTCATAGCGGCGGGGCTCGAATCCCGATGGTTCCCCCGCTCCACCAGCGCGCTGGTGGCCAAAACGCGCCGCCCCATCTGCGTCATCTTGGCCATCACTGCCGTCACCTTGGCGCTTGCGGCGCTGACCGCGTTCGTGGGCGGCGAGTTCAAGTCCGTGGGCGCCGCCGTCATCACCGGCGTTTCGGAAGCTGCGGCCATGGCATCGCAGGCCATCGCGAACCTTCCCGGTGTGCAGGCGATCCCGATCTTGGACAACGCCACCTGGAACTCCATCGGGCAAAAGGCCCTGGACGCCATGGGCGGCACCGATCAGGCGCTGCGCATCGTGGCGCAGACCAGCGGCGAGGTGGCCCATCTGACGCTTTCGATCCTGCTGGGCATGGTGTTCGCGCTGTACCTGCTGCTCGACAAGGACCGCGTGCACGCCGGCGCCATGCGCGCGGCCAGCTTCATCCCCGGCGAGACCCTGCGTCGCCGCGTGCTGCATGCCTGCAGCATCACCAACGACTGCTTCTCGCGCTTCATCCGCGGGCAATGCATCGAGGCCATCATCCTGGGCGCCCTGTGCGCTATCGGCGGCATCATCCTGCAGTTCCCCTATGCGGCCTCCATCGGCCTTATCGTGGGCGTGTCTTCGCTCATCCCGTTCGCCGGCGCATGGATCGGCGGCATCATGGGCGCGGCCATGATCTTGTCGCAAGATCCTATGCAGGCCCTGCAGTTCATCGTGTTCCTGGTGGTCCTCCAGCAGATCGAGGGACACCTCATCTACCCGAACGTGGTGGGGCAATCGGTGGGCCTGCCGAGCATCTGGGTGTTCGTGGCCGTGATCGCCGGCGGGTCGCTGTTCGGCCTTCTGGGCGTGCTTTTGGGCGTACCCGTCATCTCCACGCTGCGAACGCTTGCCATGGAGCACTTCGCGCAAGCTGACGCCGAAAAAGAAAGCGACGAGGAAAGCGACGCGGCCGTTCAACCCGCGATGACGGCATAGCGCCATCCGCAACGGGACGATTCCCGAACGCACCAGGTAAAACGAAGGGACTGGCCCCGGAAGCGTTCCGGGGCCAGTCCCTATCGGCGTAACCTTTACGCAAGCCATCCAAGTATCGGCGGCTCAGCTCAAACCGTCCCCCCCTCCCTACTCTGCTCGATTGCCTGCCAGGAAGTCGAGCAGCTCTTGCCTGGAGTGCACGTCAAGCTTTGAATATATGGCCCTCAGATGCGTGCGCACGGTGTTCTTCGAGATGGTCAAGTGCTCGGCGATCCAGTTCGCGCTGCGGCCCTGGGCGAACAGGTCGAGAATCTCAAGCTCTCGCGCGGAGAGGCCGTATATGGGATTGGACGGATCGCAGGACGCGGATGCACCTTGCCCATCGTGGGCGGCAACCAAGGACGCGCCTTCCGCGCCCTGCGCGACCGAAACGCGCATCGGCTGCTTCGCAACACCGCCGTCCGCAGCATCATCGCGTCCAACCGAAGCCCCCGCCCTTTCGCCGGATACAGCCACCGAAGCACCTGAAACCGATGCCCCGCCGGCCACCGAGCCGCTCGTCGTCGAAGCCGCCGTGCAGGCTTGGCATGCGGCGCAAGAAGCGGCCGAATGCGCACGCGCGGCCGCTTCGCTATCCACCGATCGCGCCATGATCCGCTTCAAATCGTTCTCCGGGAACACGTACACCAGCACGAGCACGACCAGGAACGCAAGCGCCATACCCACGCCCATACGCACAATGCCTTCCACATAATACGGTTGCAGGAAGCCGCCGACGGCCCAGCCCGCAAGCGAGGCGACGAAGTACACGCCCTGGCCGATGCCGAACACGCGCACGGCGGAGAAATCGTAGCGAAACGCCATATACGCCATAAAGCAGGAGAAGACCATCCATAGGCACTCCTTGCCCACCGACAAGAACGCGACGTCGAAGCCGAAGCAAGAGAGAAGCATCATGGCGATACCGAGGACGATCAGGCCCGAATACACCCTGCGCGCGCCGCGCACCGTGTCCCCGTGATTGACCACCGCCACGATGACGATGGCGAGCACTCCCACGCAAAACACGATAAGCGTGCCGGAACGCGCGAACAGGTCGGCGTTGCCGATCATCGACGTGATGCCCTTGCCCACGCCCGCGGTAAACGCCACCAGGGCCGATGCGGCCACCAGCTTGCGATACATGCGCCGCTCGGGGGACCGGCGCGCCATCTGCTCGCCCATATCCGGCGCAGCCGAGGGGAACGGGTCGGCGTTTCCCATGGTGAGCAGCAAAGCGGACACAATGGGCAACGCCGCGATGAACGGAAGCCTCAGCTCGGGCGGAACGCCGATGCCGACGTAGTACAGAAACGCCGCAAGCAGAAGGGAGATGCCGCCGGCGGTAAGCGAATCGCCCAGCGGGATGGAGCCGTAGATGCAGCCCGCCTTCAAGCACAGCACCGACGTGCCGACGCCGGTAAGCAACGCCGCTATCACGAAGAACGCGCCGCCGCCCATCACCACCGAATAGCCGAGCAAGATGGTGAACAGCGAAGCCGCGCATGCGCCGGCGATCACGAACACCCGACGCTCGAGAAGGCCGGTGACCTGCCGCCACATGACCGCAGCGGCGAACATGCTGCAAGCGATCCCCGCAGTCGAGAACAGATACATCTGCAACACGAACGGCGTTTGATCGCCGGCCGGGAACATGCGCATGATCTCGGTTGAGTTATAGCATAACCAGATCCATGCCCACCACGCGCCGAAACCCAAGAAGCGCAGATACGCCCATTGCTCGGCGATGGGCGTCGGCGCGCCGAGCCGCCCCTTCACGCCTTGATCGACCGCGTGCGGCCTTGTGGACCTTGTTGCGTTATCCCCCATGATCCCCCCTTGGTAAAGCCCCTCCCCAGCGGGGCCTTGTCTTCGATTCAGCCCGATGGTATCACACGAACCGGGCCGCAATGTGCAACGGGCGTTTGGGATCATCTCCCAAACGCCCGTTAAAACGAGATAGCCAAGCTGCCTTTACTTGAACTCGATCGACGCCGTCGGGCAGCGTTTCGCGCATTCGCCGCAACGCGTGCACATGCCCAGCTGGGTGGAAACATCCGCGGCATGCAGATCGATGCGCTCGGCGCACGCCACGGTGCAGACATCGCACGCCACCCCCTTCGATGCGCGCAGGCACGTATCCGCGTTGACATGAGGGCGGAACTTCACGGCGAAGCGCCCGAAGATCCCGAGCAGGCCCGCGACCGGGCAGACGTTCATGCACCACTTGCGGCACAAGACCAGCTCGACCGCAAGCGCGATCGGAAACACGAGCACCGACGCGGTCATCTGCTTGTCGACGATGAGGTGCCACAACGAGGCGACGCTGCCGAACGTAAGCCCGATCGGGCACACAAGGCAAAACAGCGGAAGACCCGCGATCAAGGCGCACACGAGCACCGCAACCAGCACCCAAGTGCGGCTGTCTCTCGCGATGCTGCGCAGGTTGTCCTTCAGGTCGAATGCGGAAGCGATGCCCGCGCAAGCCGCGCAGCCGCCTTCGCAACCTTGATCGGACAAACTCGCCGGCTCAGGGTCGCGCTTGAAGAAACGCCTGATCACCGGCGCAGGGCACCCCCATGCGCACCACGCACGCCCGAACAGCAGCGAAAATACCAGCACCACGCCGGCGGATATCGCCGCGATCGGGATGAACGACTTCGCCGCGAACATGGCCTCAAGGCCGCCGAGCGGGCAAAGCAGGTTGAACTGCCCGACGCCGAACGACGAGGGCGTGCCCAGGCCGCAATCGAACGCCAGCGACGCCAGCACCGCGACGAGCACGGCGGTCAGCGTCACGCGACGGGCGATCACCATGCGGCGGCCCTGCCCACGACCGCGACCCTGCTTCATCTCCTTCTCCTCGATACCCATCTATGCCTCGACCCCCTCAGACATCTGCCTTTCCGTCGCCACCCGGATACCGCGCACATCGCCGCCGGAAAACGACGTGTTGACGTTCGCCGGGCAGATACGCACGCACTCTCCGCATCCGTTGCATTTCGAATCGTCCACGACGGGACGTCGCTCGCCGTCGAACGAAAGCGCACCATAGGGGCAGGCATCCACGCAGATGCCGCACGACCCCGGCGTCGCAAACGCCAGACACCGATCGGGCAGCACCTGCGCATCGCCGATGCGCCCCTTCTCGGGCGCATACGGATCGACGCTGCCGATAGCCTCGGTCGGGCACACCTGTCGGCACAGATCGCAGAACGTGCAGCTGCCGGCGCGATAATCGAGCGCCGGGGTTCGCACGGCCAGTACGCCGGCCTCGATACCGAGGGGATACAGCACATCGGTCGGGCACACGCTGATGCAACGATCGCAGCGTATGCAGCGCGCCATGAACTCCGCCTCGTCGGCCGCACCGGGCGGGCGTAGGACATCGCAAGAAGCGGCACAGGGACGGGCCGCCGCGCCGATACCGACTCCGACGGCGAGCGCAGCCGCGCCGAAAACGAACGCGCGGCGACTTGGATTCGCTGGTTTCATAGCACACCCCTTTATGCGGCAAGGAGCGGCAATTCGTCGGCCACGCAGGTCAGCGCCTCGCACGCCTGCTCGAGCGCGCCTTGGCATACCAGCAGCATGCCCGTGTAGAACGTGGTCTTCGCATACTCTTCGGCCGCCTCCTGAAGCTGGCCGATCCAGTTGAGCAGATGCTGCTCGATGAAGCGGCGCTGGCGCTTCACGTTCTTGATGGCATCGAGGTTGTCCCCTTCGCGGATTAGCGCCGCCGCCTTCGCGTTCATATGCGCCAGATATTCCAGCTCGAAGGAGATGTGGTCCTCCGGTTCGTGCAGGTCGGGGTTTACCTTGAAACCATCCTGGATGAACCAATCGATCAGCTCGTCGCGCGTGGTGCCCATCATGGTGTGCTCCTCGCTGGTGAACACGCTCTCGTACGGCACGGCGGAGCGCCTCTCCTGCGAGAACACGCCTGCCGCCAGGAAGATGCGCGCATACTCCACGGCAAGCTGGCTGCGACGGTCGCCGGCGCTGAACTTGAAGTAGCGGCGCAGAAGGTTGTAGCCGCGGTCGAGCGCGGCGTTGCCGGTCTCCTCGGGCCACTGGCCCCCCGCCAACTCGGCGATGGCCTCCTCGGTCAGCTCCTTGTAAAACACCTGGGAAAGGAACGTGAACGTGTCGACGTTCGCGTCCAGGAAATCAAGCATCTCCTCGGTGGTCGTCTGCTCTTGCTCATTCATCGGAAGTCCCCCTTCTCAAACGGTGGTACGCGTATATCCCATGCTCGTCCATGGTGCTACCTGCGAGCCTTCGCCCATGCGGATGAAGGCTCGCAGGCAATGCCAGCAGACGGGAAGGTCTTGAAGCCGGGCCCGTGCCGAAAGGTCATCGATGGCAAAAGGCCCGGCCCCAGGGCGCCTACGGCAAACCCCGATTCACGTGGAAACGGGGTGCCGCAGGCGCTTACGGCGCCGATCGAGCGCTTTCGCCGTCAGGCAAAAGCTAGTCGAGCGGCTGCAGGAAGAAATCAAGCAGCGGGGTGCCCACAAGCCACATCGCCACGCGCAGGGCGATGGCACACACCACGCCCGCTGCGGTCGCCGCAACGCCTGCCGCGGTTGCGGACTCGGCCTTCTTCACGGCAAGCGCACCGGCGGCAAGCGCGATGACGATGCACGCGAACGTAGCGACGATCCAAGCGACGCAACCGGACTTGGCGTTGCCCAGCCATGCGCCGGCATAGACGAAGAACGCGATGGAGCATACGGCGGCTACCGCGGAGCAGGCGACCGTCAGGATGCCGGCAAAGCCCACAGATGCGACCTCGTCCTTCGCAACGGCCTTAAGCAGCAGGTTCAGACCCGCGCCGGCAACGGCGGCCGTGGCCCAGTACGAGAGGGGCAGGGCAATGGTCATCCACGCCTGACGAGCCTCCATCATGTAGGAATAGCCGCACATGAACGGGAAGATGATGGCGATGACCATCGTCACGACGCCGACGATCCTCGTGCCGGATTCACCGGACTTACGCACGAGCATGATCAGGTAGATCAGAGCCAGCACGATCAGCACGCCGATAAGGGCGGCCTCGACGAAGATGCCGGAGGTGGGATGGTTAAGCGCCTCGAAGATGCGGTCGATGTGCTTGAGGTGCGTCACCGAGGCGACGCCGCCGACTGCCAGCAGCACGATCGCCGCGATCGTCTCAACCTTCGTGGGCAGGGCGCTTTTCTTCGCCAGCGCGCCCATCATGGACGTCGCGAACAGCCAGGCGCCCGCACCGCTGATGACGGTGAACAAAACCAGGGACCATTGGGCTTCCATTAGTCGACGCTCCCTTCAGTGGTCATGTACTTCGACGTGGTCTGATGCACGTCCTCCCCTGCCCACTTCGCGATCTTCGGGGAAAGGATGTACGCGGAGATGGGGCCGTTGCCCACATCGGGCAGATGATGGATGGCTTCGGCCGGATACTTCGCCAGCTCCTTGGAGACGTCGGAGTTCGGGTCGTCCAGATCGCCGTAGAAACGAGCCGTGCCGCAGCAGTTCTTCACGCATGCGGGCTTCTCGCCGGCGCTGGTCAGGTGGCTGCACATGGTGCACTTCTCGACGACCTTCTGGTCCTTGTTCCAGGAACGCACGCCGTAGGGGCACGCCATCATGCAGTAACGGCAGCCGATGCACTTCGACTTGTCGACGAGCACCTTGCCCGTCTCCTCGTCGCGATAGCTGGCGCCGGTCGGGCACACGTGCACGCACGGGGCGCCTTCGCACTGCTGGCACTGCACGGGAAGCCAATACGTCTGCACATCGGGGAACACGCCGGCAGGCTCGACCTGCAGCACCTTGTTCCAACGCTCGCCCATCGCGATATCGTTCTCCATCTTGCACGCCACTTCGCAGCTGTAGCAGCCGATGCAGCGGTCAAGGTTCACTACCAAGCAATTACGCGCCATAGACGGCATTACCCCCTCCAGTGTTCTCGGATTCCTGCGGCATCCACGCAGTGAACTGCTCGGGCTCGGTCCAGATGCCCTCGGGTGCGCTATCGGCCTTCTTGATGTTGATCTGAACGCCGCGCAGCACGTACGTGCCGTACACGTCGTTGAACGGGCAATCATCGCTGTTCTGCGTGAGCAGGTTGATGTTCATGGCCTGCCATGCGCGGTTCGGGTCCTTCGAATCGAGCAGCTCGGGGAACCAGAAGCGCTCCTGGTAGATGACCTTCGGGGCCACCGACTTGGTGATGCGGGCCTTGCCCTGGGTCTTGCCGCGCTTCGACTCGAGCCACAGCCAGTCCCCGTCCTCCACGCCGATCTCCTTGGCCGTTTCCGGGTTGATCCACGTCTCGGGATACGGATACAGCTCGCGGGTGTAGGGCGTGTTGCGCAGCGTGCCGTGATGGAACACCGGCAGACGGCCCTGCGTCAGCGTGTAGGGATAGTTCGCGTCGTAGCCCGGATCGCCTTCCACGGGGCTCTCGTAGGGCTCCAGGTAGTACGGAAGCGGGTTGTAGTTGTTCGACTTCGGGAACACATCGGTGGCGGGTTCCATGGAACCGGTACCGTCGATGGCGCCCGTATTGCCCAGCAAGATGTTGCCGTCGAAGTACGGCTCGCAACGCTTGGAGGTCGTGTGGAAGCCGGCCGGCTTGGTCGGATCGTCGTCATCGGGGAACAGGTGGCTGTTGTAGGACTTCGCCGCATATTCCTCGATGGTCTGGTACTGGGAAGGAGCCTGAGCGTCGAACTTCTCCCAGTTCCAATCCTCGCGGTCGTAGTAGAAGCTGCCCACGAAGTAGCCGACGTAGTCTTTGTACTCGTCGTAGGTCTTCCAATACGTGCCGTAGAACTTGCCGGCGATATCGGGATTGAACGAATCGATGCAACGCAGATGGCCACGCTTGGCAAGGGCCGCCGCCAGCCAAGACCAATGCATGCACTCGTCGACGGCTTCGTAGAGCTGCGTGCAAGGACGACGGATGGCATAGGTGTTCAGGCGGTCCTGAGCATATGCCGTCTCAAGCCACTCGGCGGTCGGGAGCACGTAGTCGGCCAAACACACGCTCGTGGTGGTCCAATGCATGTACATATGCACGTTGAGCTCGGTGGTCATCATGGCATCGTAAAGGCGCTTGGCGTTGCCGATCATGACCAGCTTGTTGCCGGAACGCTCGATCCAGATGCGCGGACGATACGGCTCGCCCGTCTCGATGGCCTTGAGGACCGTCGGAATGTGGCTGGCAAGCCAGTGTCCCAAGCCCTTGTGCTCGGTGTAGCCCAGGCGAGCGTTCGCCTCGGACTCGGGCATGCGCAGCGGATGGTCGGGGTGATGCAGGCCGAAGGGCTGCACGACGTAGTTGCACGGCTCGACGTAGCACGGGCGGTCCTGCACGATGGAGCCGGGCTGGCGGATGCAGCCCATCAGGATGTCCATGATGGCGTCGCCCTGCGCTGCCTGCGCGGAGTTGATGGTCTGGTCGGTGGCCACGCCCAGCGAGATGCCGGCGTTCGGGCAGCCTTGCACGTAGAGCTTGATGGCCTCTTCGATCTTGTCGGCCTTAAGCCAGCACACCTCGGCCGCCTTCTCCAGCGTCCACTCGGCCACGTGCTCCTTCATGATCTGGAACGCCGTGCGGGCCTTCTCGCCGTTGGGAAGGGTATAGGTGCCGAACATCTCCGGGTCGATGGAGCCATCGGAGGGGAACGGGTAGGGCATCGCAACGGCGGCATTGGTCTTCTTGTCCCACACCACGTACTCGTCTTCGCCGCCCAGCCCAAGCTCGCTTGCGCGATAGGTCAGGCGCGTGTCCTCGTGCACCAGGAAGGGCAGGTTGGTCCACTCGCGGCAGAAGTCCTTCGCCCACAGGTCATGCTCGATGATGTAGTTGATCCAGCACAGCATGAGCGCCACGTCGGTACCCGGGCGGATAGGCAGCCACACATCGGCCTTCGCGGCGTCGGGCGTCAGACGCGGGTCGATGACCACCGTCTTCATGCCGTTGTTGCGCAGCTCGGTCACCACGCGACCCGTGGAGCCGATGCCGTGATAGGAAGGGCCGACGCCCCACATGACGTAGGTCTTGGTGGGCGTGCACTTGTCATCGGGCAGATAGCCGGGGAGGTAGACCTCGGTGACCGGGCCGTCGGCCAGCGACGTGTCGGCCGTGCCGTTCAGGCAGAACTCCATATGGTTGCGCGGCAGATAGCACTGGGCGCAGCCGGGCTCGAAGAAGTTGCCGCCGCCCCACACGGAAAGGAAGCGCGCCGGGCTGAAGAACTGCGGGTTGCCGCCGCCGCCCGTGGAGGTCACCAGGCACTTCGGGCCCTCCTTCCGATACCACTCCCACATGACCTCGGAGATCTCGTCCATGGCCTGGCCCCAGGAGATACGCTCCCACTCGTTGGAACCGCGCTCGCCCTTGCGCTTCATGGGGTACTTGATGCGGTTGGGGTTGTACAGCGCCTGAATGCCGGCGAGGCCCTTGGCGCACGCCGCGCCCTTGTTCATCGGGTCCTGCGGGTCGCCTTCAAGCTTGACCACCTTGCCATCGCGCACATGCGCGACCATGCCGCAGTTGTTCAAGCAGGCGCGGCAGATCGTGCGGATCTTCTGCGTCTCCCCCGTGGTGGCCGCCATTGCCGGCTCGACCTGCATGAGGTTTTGCGTCGTGGCGCTTGCCATGGCAACTGCGGCGCCGGCGAACGCGGACAACTTCACGAAGCCGCGGCGGCTGATGCTCGTCTTAGCCAAAACACACCCTTCCTTTCCTTTGCTCTCGTTTACTCATCCTTGCTTCAAGCGGCCAGATGGCCGCGGAAAGCCATAGCTGTTTTCCGGAAGCCGTTGCACGGAGCGCGGCGCCGCCGACCTAGGAAAGGGCACGGCGGATGCGTGAGGATCTATCCCGCTGTACATAAAGGGAGGAGGAGGTTTCAGCGGGATGTGCAAGGGAGGGGTTTTCGTCGCATGAGCGCTGCGCGCCGTGCGACGGCTTCCGGGATATGAGGCGGATAGCGGACGGTGTTGCCCGGAAAGGCTTGCTCTCCCCTTCCGGGCCACGGCATCCGGGCTTGATCGGAGTCTTCCGATTCCAACTTCATGCCGAATATCCGAAGCTAGCCGTTTTCGCTATTGCCGCTTTGGTCGACGATCAGGCGATCGCGCGAAGCCCGGATTCGGTTGCGCGCCATGCGCCATCCCACGCGATGCCGCCGGCTGTTTCCAACGCATCCATGAAGTACTGCGGGTAGACGCGCTTGCCGTCCGGCGAGATGACGTTGCCGTCCTGCTCGACCGCACGCTCCACCGCCTCGCGGCCCGCCCCTTCGGGGCCGGCGCACACGGAGAGCACGCGGCGGAACACCTCGCGATAATGCGGACGCTCGGCCAGCAGGGTGCGCATGGTGAAATCGGGGTCGATGGAGGCGGCAAGATCGCGACCTGCCTGCGTGATGGAGACGACGTCGACCACATCGGCCTCAAGCGGAATGGATTCGTCGCGTTGGATATCTTCGAGCGTGCCATCGTAGGGTTTGCCGTCGACGGTGATGCCCTCGGCAAGCGCGCCATTGCGCACAAGCACCTCGACCACGGTTGCAGGAGCCTGGGAGTAAGAATCGCTCCATGCCTGCACCAGCCGATCTTCAAGCTGTGCACGGTCGATCGCCTCGGTTTCCGCATACATGCCCAGCACGCATGCGACGGCTTCCTTGAGCCGCGGATTATGGTTTACCAGATCGATTGCCATGATTCCCCCTTTTACTTGGCTGCGTCGAAGGGGTCGATAGCATGTTCGCCGCCCGATGATGGCACCCTTGGTTCGGATACCGGGCTTCTGCGTCGCTCAAACCGCTTTCCCCTCGACGCCAACGAACTCTACATGGCGCACCTGGATGGCCGCATGCTCGGAAAAGGACGAAAAACGGGATGATTCATGGATCCAGGAGCAAAAGGACTAGTCACTCAAAATGGATTAGAGCGTTTGTTTTCCCTGATGATATTTATTCTCAGTTGCAAATACTTAGGGACGCTTGATTGAACGAGGTTCGAAGCGGACCCATTGCCCAAAACAAAAAGCCCGTCCGAGCGAAAGCTCGAACGGGCTTTGGAACGCATATGCCGATGAGACTGCGGCGTTAAGGAAGGCTTAGTACAGCTTGGCGCCTGCCGGGATGCGGTCGGAGACCATGAGCAGGTTCAGACGCTCCTCGGTGGTGTCGTCGTCGACCTTCTCCTCGTGCACGGCCGACAGCAGCATGCCGCAGGAGGCGACGCCCATCATCTTGCGCGGCGGCAGATTGGTGATGGCGACAAGCGTGCGACCCACCAGCTCCTCCGGCTCGTAATACGCGTGAATGCCGGACAGGATGGTGCGGTCGGTGCCCGTGCCGTCATCAAGCGTGAACTGCAGCAGCTTCTTGCTCTTCGGCACGGCAACGCAGTCCTTGACCTTCACAGCACGGAAGTCGGACTTGCTGAACGTGTCGAAGTCCACCTCGTCGGCGAACAGCGGCTCGACGACCACCTTGGAGAAGTCGATGGGCTCCTCGGCAGGCTGCTCGGACGGAGCGGCCGGGCGTGCGGCGGGCTTGGCGCCGGCAGGGGCCTCGTCGCGCATATGCGGGAACAGCAGCACGTCGCGGATGGTCGGCGAATCGGTAAGCAGCATGGTCAGACGGTCGATGCCGATGCCCACGCCGCCTGCCGGGGGCATGCCGTACTCGAGCGCGCGGATGTAGTCGGCGTCGTAGCCCATGGCCTCGTCGTCGCCCATGTCCTTGGCCTCGACCTGCGCACGGAAGCGCTCGGCCTGGTCGACCGGGTCGTTAAGCTCGTTGAAGGCGTTGGCGTACTCATGGCCGCAGATGAACAGCTCGAAGCGCTCGGTAAGCTCGGGATTGTTCGGCAGCTTCTTGGCCAGCGGGGAGATCTCCAACGGATGCTCGGTGACGAACACGGGCTGGATGAGCTTCTCCTCGGCCACGGCCTCGAAGATCTCGGAGATGAGCTTGCCCTTGCCCCATGCGTCCTCGGCGCGTCCGCCGTTCTTCTCCAGGATGGCCACCAGGTCCTCGCGGCTACGGTCGAAGGAGACCTCTTCGCCGGCATAGCGCGTTGCCAAGCCGCACATGGTCTCGCGCGGCCACTGGCCGGACAGGTCGATGTCGACGCCCTGATAGCTGACCTTGAGCGTGCCGCAAGCGGCTTCGGCGGCCGCCTTGATGAAGCCTTCGGTGAGGTCCATCATGCCGTTGAGGTCGGAGAAGGCCTGGTATGCCTCCATGGTGGTGAACTCGGGGTTGTGGTACGGGTCCATGCCCTCGTTGCGGAACTGGCGACCGATCTCGAACACCTTCTCGAAACCGCCTACGAGCAGGCGCTTGAGCGGCAGCTCGGTGGCGATGCGCAGGAAGTAGTCGCGGTCGAGCGCGTTGAAGTGCGTCACGAACGGCTTTGCGTTTGCGCCGCCCAGGATGGGGTGCAAAAACGGCGTTTCCACCTCGTAGAAGCCCTGGTCCTCCATGTAACGGCGGATGGCTGCCACAATCTTGAAGCGCTTCTCGAAGACCTGCTTGACCTCGGGGTTCATGACCAGGTCGACGTAGCGCTGGCGATAACGCGTCTCCTTGTCCGCCAGGCCGTGGAACTTCTCGGGCAGCGGGCGGATGGACTTGCTGAGCAGCTCGAAGGACGAGACGGCAACGGACAGCTGGCCGCGGCGCGTGCGCATCATAGCGCCTTCGACGCCGATCCAGTCGCCCACGTCAAGGTCCTTCAGGCGACCGAACGCCTCTTCGCCCAGCTCGTTGATGCGGCAGAACAGCTGCATGTCGCCCGTGGCGTCGCGCAGGCCCAAAAAGGCGATCTTGCCCTGAACGCGCTTGGACATGATACGACCGGCAACCTTGACCAGGTCCTCGGTGGAATCCCCATCCTCCAGGTGCGCGTAAAGCTGCTCGAGCTCGGCCAGGTGATGGCTGTAGTCGAACGCATGGCCATAGGGGTTCTGGCCTGCATCGAGCATGGCCTGGCGCTTGGCCTTGCGCACCTCGATGGGATCGTCTTCGATAACTTCAGGGGTATTGCTCATGGGAAAGCCCTTCTAGATACAGGGATTTGGTTGACTCAGCGAGGCTGGCTGCGGCGCTTCGGATTCGGCTAAAGTAAGCGGGCATAGGCCTGTTGCCTTATCCGTGAAACCGAATGAGAAGGCGACGTACTGCAGCCAGCCGCAACGTCGAACAGTTCCGCTTGCCCACAGGCAAGCGGAACTTGCAAATTCGCTAGTGCTCGATGTTGACGATCTTCATCTTGATGACGCGACCGGTCGGGCCGGTGGTCTCGATCTCGTCGCCCTTCTTATGGGCCAGCAGCGCAGCGCCCACCGGGGACTCGTTGGAGATCTTGCCGGCATGGCTGTCGGCCTCGGCGCCGCCCACGATGGTGAACACGCGCTCACGGCCGCCCATGTCGACGGTGACGGTGGAGCCGATGTGCACGGAGTTGGAGCGCTTCGGGGTTGCCACGACGGTGGCCTCGCCCAGGATGCGGGTGATCTCGGCGATGCGCGCCTCGAGCATGCCCTGCTCGTTTTTCGCGTCGTCGTACTCGGAGTTCTCGGAGATGTCGCCGAACTCGCGCGCCACCTTGATGCGCTCGCCCACCTCGGCGCGCTTCTCGGTTTCCAGATAGTGCAGCTCCTCTTCGAGCTGCTGCTTGCCCTCGGGGGTAAGGATGTAATTGTCAGCCATGTTGTTCACCTATCTATACGAAAAAAGCGGTATGCGCCGGACCGCAGCCCGTTGCGCATACCGCGTACCAACCTTGTGAAGCTGCGATCTACTCGCTCTTCTTGCGGGCAGCGGTGGTCTTCTTCTTGGCGGCGTCCTCGTCGTCTTCCTCGACCTCGACCTCGTCGGCCTCTTCCTCGGCCTTCTTGCCTTCGCCCATGCCCTCGCGCAGGTTCTTCACGGTCTTGCCCAGAGCGCTACCGAGTTTTGGCAGATTCTTCGGGCCGAAGATAAGCAGGATCACCACGAGGATGATCAGAAGCTCAGGCACGCCCATTCCCAGAAATTTCATGTGTCCTCCAAGTACTCGTCCCAGCCCGGGCATCGGGCCGTGATATGCAACGCCGCGTACTTTAGCATAACCGCAGCTTGCCGACGCACCTTCGATGAAAAGCACACGCGCTTGCGCGGCGCTCCGACGGATATGCGCGGTTGCACGAAAAAGGCCCGGTGCGAACACCGAGCCTTGACCATGCAATGGTCGGGATGACAGGATTTGAACCTGCGGCCTCTGCGTCCCGAACGCAGCGCTCTACCAAGCTGAGCCACATCCCGATTGCCGCTTTCGCAGCGGGGAATATATTAGCATAACCATCCGGCATCCGCGACGACTTTTTTCAAAATTTGCGGCCGAATGCGCCCCTACTGCTTGAAATTCGACAAGATTCCCGGTCTGGACTGGGGTTTCGGCAAATAGATGAAACGTGGTTCGAAGTCGAACAGCTCGGCGGTACGCACCTGCGGGCTTACCGTGATGCACTTCTTCATGCACGCATCCACGCACAGGCCGCATTGCACGCACTCGGCGCAGGAGAATTCCAGGAAGCTGCCGCCGTCGGGCGTGCCGTCGGCGTTGGGACTGGGTTTGATGGAGCTTTTTGCAAGCGCACCCGTAGGGCAGAACACCGCGCACATACCGCATGAGTTGCACACGGAGGCGTCGATTTCCACCCTGCCGAACAGGCGCGTCTCAACCTGCTCGACCTCAGGCTCGCCCAAACGGTCCATGGCATCGAGCACCTGGCTGCGGCGCCGCTCCTGGAACTGGGGCAGCGTGCCCGATGCGCCCGCCCCCAGCTGTTCGCGAAGCGTGGCTTCCTTTGCCTGCATCCCCAGGTTTTTGCGGATGACCATCTCGGCGGTCTTGCCCGCCGCGCTGGCCGTCCATGAGGTTGCGCTGGTGAAGAAGCCGCGGCGCGCCTCGCCGAGCAGGCTGTTCGCGTTCTTGAGCGCCATCCCTTCAGGGAACTCCGATACGCGGGAGACCATTGCCGGCGCCCCCTGCGCCTGCATCAGGTTGTTCGCGGAAGCGATGGTTTCGTCCACGCCCGGCAAGGTCGCCCTGAACCTGCACGTTTTGCAGCACCCGTCCACCAGCACGATATTCTTGGCGCCGACCGCCGCCAAACCGAGCAGCAGGCTTTCGTCGACGCGCGCCAGGCAGGGCACCTCGGCGAACTTGTGCGGGTCGGCCAGGCCCTTCGACGCGATGCGGGCGCAAGCGATGACCGCGCGCCCATCAAGGGAGGCCATGGCCTCGGCCGCGGCCTGCTCAAGGGCCTCATCGGCAGGGCGAACGGGGATCAAGGCCTCGGTGGGGCACACCACCGTGCAGGCCCCACACGCCACGCAGGCCTTGTGATCGACGCTGAGCACGTTGTTGTGCACGCTGATGGCGTCGGCCGGGCAGGCATCGATGCACTTGCGGCACGAGGCGTTGCGGTTTCGCACGGCCACACAGCGCTTCGAAGCCGCCACGACGGCCTTGTCCTCAAGCTCCTCTGCCACTTCTATGATGTCTGCGATGTTGGGCATTCGCTTTCCCCCTCGTTTACTCCCGCGCGTATATGCCGCGACGAAGATGAGCGCACGATCGCCGCGCGCGACGGGTTCGCATCATGATCCGCGCGAAATCGGCGCGAGTCGGACGCGGGCGTTTCGCGTGGCGCTACTCGCACTCGATGCGCTCCTGCACGATGCGTTCGAGCGCCGCCAGCTCATCGGGCGTGTTCGCATTCATGAAGCACCCGCCCATGGGCTCGGCCTCAAGCACCTTCTTTTGCGGGAACTCGCACACGTTGACCTGGTTGAAGAACACCTGGGCGCGCTTCTCCCCCTCGTTGAGCGCCTCGCGCACGGCAGGCAAGCAGCCCGAACGGCGGTAGATCGCGTGGAACGGCTCGAACCCGTGCTTGTTGACGGGCACCACCACATCGGCCCCCGTCCTGGTCATCTCGAGCGCTTCGGCGACCACGAGCGACGGCGATGCGAGCACCATGTCGCATGCCACGACGGCCACATAGGGGTTACGGGCGCTGCGAAGGGCCGTGTAAAGCCCTGGCAACGCGCCGCGCTCGTTGATGACGTCGCACTCGAAGCGGATGCCCAGCTCGGGATACTGCTCTTGCAGAAACGCAAGCTCCTTCGGCTCGTTGGTGGTGATGATGAGTTCATCGGCCACCGGCGAGAGCCGCTCGATCAAACGACAGATGAGCGGTCGGCCGCAGAACGGGACCGTGGCCTTGCTGCGGCCCATGCGGCGACTTTCCCCGCCGGCCTGGATGACCATCGACACGCGCGGACGGGCGAAGCTCGCCTGCAGAAAATCCGCCAATCCTGCCACATCGTTGATATCGAACGCCGGTATGCCGTACGTGCCGGCGGCTTCAGCAGCCAGCGGGATGTCGGTGACCACCGCGACCGTTGCGGC
>ERZ1034917.1042-NODE-1042-length-19705-cov-54.526819_pt1 | contig 19705 bp, 17 predicted proteins | sample MGYA00520605_ERZ1034917 | MGnify/ENA primary metagenome ERZ1034917 (study PRJEB33766, sample SAMN09781784) | gut metagenome | biome: gut microbiome | host: Homo sapiens | place: Madagascar | study: EMG produced TPA metagenomics assembly of the PRJNA485056 data... | reverse complement strand
GTAGTTACCACCGAGCTTGCCAATGTACAGACTCAGTATCAGCGTCGTGCCGACATGATGCCTCAGCTGGCGAAGATAGTGAAGGCTTATGCCAAGCATGAGCGCGAAACCTTCGAGCAGGTGACAAAGGCCCGTGCAGCCGTGGGACAGGTGAAGCTTGACGCTAATAATCTGACCGAGGCTAACCTGAAGCAGTTTACAGCTGCTCAGGGCGAGTTGACCAACGCTTTCTCCAAGCTCATGTTGGTGGCAGAAAGATATCCTGAGCTCAAGGCAAGCGAGAATTTCAAGTCGCTCCAGATACAGGAGGAAGGCACTGAGAACCGTATCAGCGAGGCCCGTCGCAAGTACAATGAGGCCGTGCAGTCATACAACGTGAAGGTGCGTCGCATGCCCAATGCCATTATCGCCGGTTTGTTCGGTTTTGACACCATGCCGAAGTTCGAGGCTGCTGCCGGTAGTGAAAAAGCACCAGACTTGGATATTTAATCAGCATATAATGCTTTGTTTTTCAAAAATTCTTTGTAACTTTGCAGAGTTTTTAGAAATTAAGGTAAAAAAGATATGAAACAGACCAAGATTGTTGCATCCATCAGCGACCGCCACTGCGATCAGGACTTTATCCGTAAGTTGTTTTTTGCGGGCATGAATGTGGTTCGTATGAACACCGCTCATGCCTCAGAAGAAGGAATCCGCACCATTGTCAATAATGTAAGAGCTGTATCTCCCCATATCGGAATTCTGATAGACACCAAGGGTCCTGAGGTTCGTACCACAGGAGTCAAGGAGCCTATACATTATAGTATAGGTGATGTGGTGAAGATTTTCGGCCGTCCAGAGATGGACTCTTCTCATGATATTGTCAATCTCAGCTATCCCAATATTACCGATGACGTGAAGGTAGGCGACGACCTGCTCTTCGACGATGGCGAGTTGGATATGAAGGTGATCGAGAATACCGGTCCCATGCTGGTGGCTCAGGTGCAGAACGAAGGAACTCTGGGTGCTCACAAGAGTGTCAATGTTCCTGGCGAGCACATCGATCTTCCTGCGCTTACCGAGAAGGACCGCAGGAATATTCTCTTGGCCATCGAGCTTGACATCGACTTCATCGCCCATTCATTTGTGCGTAGTGCTGCCGATGTGAAGGCCGTTCAGGACATTCTGGACGAGCATCATAGCGACATCAAGATTATCTCGAAGATAGAGAATCAGGAAGGTGTCGATAACATCGACGAGATTATCGAGGCTTCTTATGGTATCATGATTGCCCGTGGTGATTTGGGTATTGAGGTGCCTATTGAGAAAATTCCTGGTATTCAGCGTCGCATCATCGACAAGTGCATTAAGGCCAAGAAGCCTGTTATCGTGGCTACACAGATGCTTCATACGATGATTCACAACCCTCGTCCTACTCGTGCCGAGGTGACAGATATTGCCAATGCCATCTTCTATCGTACCGATGCCTTGATGCTTAGTGGCGAGACAGCCAGCGGAAAATATCCACTCGAGGCTGTACAGACCATGGCACGTATTGCAGAACAGGCCGAGAAGGACAAATCGCCCGTCAACGATATTGACCCAATGGAGGAGGGCAATATTGACCAGAAACTCTTCCTGGCCCATGCAGCCATCGAGGCCACCCAGAAGTTGGGTGTTAAGGGAATCATTACAGATGGCGAGACGGGTCAGACAGCCCGCGATCTGGCTGCCTTCCGTGGTCCCAACCCAGTGCTGGCCATCTGCTATAAGGAGAAACTTCAGCGCTGGCTCAACCTGAGTTATGGTGTTATCCCAATCGTACAGAAGGATCAGATTTCTACCAAGGCCATGTTTACAGCCGCTGTACGTATGCTTCGTCAGAAGGGCTATCTGGAGGCAGAGGACAAGATTGCCTATTTGAGCGGTAGCTTCGGTGAAGGTGGTGGTACAACCTTTGTTGAGATCAATAAGGTAAGAAAGATTTTCGACAACAGTTACAGTTTCAACCTTCCTTCCAACGGAATAGAGGATAAATAGCTCAACTTTCGTCTTTGATGAGGAAATTTAAAGCCATCAAAGCTTTCGCATCTTTCCTCAGTGGAGCTCGGATAAGTAAAGATGTCGTGCAAAAATGCGTCGTTTTTTACAATTTGTTGACTAAACATTTGTACATTTAAGAAAAATGACGTACTTTTGCACGCAAAACTATAAACAAATTGCCGATAATGAAAAAACTGTTATTAGTTGTAGTAGTAGCTTCTACTATGATTTTGGCACTTAGCGGTTGCCAAAGTGCTAAGCAAGTGGCTTATTTTCAGAATATAGATTCTCTCAATTTGAGCGCATCGAGAATGTTGTATGATGCTAAAATTATGCCAAAAGACCAATTGTCGATTATCGTAAAAGCGGTTAACGAGGATTTGGCAGAGCCATTCAATCTATATTCTAAGTCTATGATGTCTTCTTCACAAAACCAGAATCTTCAATATTACTTGGTTGACAATGAAGGCTTCATAGATTTTCCTGTTGTCGGCAAGATTCATGTAGTGGGCTTGACTGGAAGAGAATGCGAGAATTTGGTGAAATCTAAAATCCAGCCATATTTCAAGGATGGTGAAGTTCCGACGGTAACAGTACGTATGGCGAGTTTCCGAGTTGTTGTAACAGGCGAAGTGGGAAGCCCGGGTGTCGTTACAGTACCAAACGAGAAGATGAGCATAGTAGAGGCGTTGGCACAAAGCGGCGACTTAGGCTTGCAGGGTAAACGCAAGAATATTCTGCTTATCCGCGAGGATGCAACTGGCAAAAAGGAAGCGCACCGATTGGATATGACAGATGCCAACATCATCAATTCTCCTTATTTCTATTTGCAGCAGAACGACATCGTATATGTAGAACCTAATGGAGCCAAGAAAGGTACCGCAGGCCTGAGCAACTCCGTTACATTCTGGATAGGATTGGTTTCCTCAATTTTATCTTTGGCTACACTTACTGTCAGTTTGTGTAAGTAAGGACAAACTTAATTATGAATTTCAATTATATTAAAATATGTGTGGTATCGTAGGATATTTGGGTAAGGGACAGGCTTATCCAGCCCTTATCAAGGGACTCAAACGATTGGAATATCGTGGTTACGACTCGGCTGGTGTAGCTCTTATCAGCGAGGACGGATCACTTAATGTATATAAGGCAAAGGGAAAAGTTGCCGACCTGGAAGCTTACTGTGCCGACAAGGACTTGAGTGGTTCGGTAGGCATTGCCCATACCCGTTGGGCTACCCACGGTGAGCCATCATCAGTCAATGCTCACCCTCACTATTCTTCCTCAAAGAATCTTGCCATCATCCACAATGGCATTATTGAGAATTATGCCGCCATCAAGAAAAACCTGATAGCAAAGGGAGTTGAGTTTAAGAGCGATACCGATACTGAGGTGTTGGTACAGCTTATAGAATATATACAGATTACAAAGAAACTCGACTTGCTGACAGCAGTACAGGTGGCTCTTCGCCAGGTTATCGGTGCTTATGCCATAGCCTTGCTCGACAAGAATGAACCCAACCAGATTATTGCCGCACGCAAGCAAAGTCCCCTCGTTGTAGGTATTGGCAAGGAAGGTGAGTTCTATCTCGGTTCAGACGCCACACCTATTATAGAATATACCGACAAGGTGGTTTATCTGGAAGATGGCAACATCGCCATCATGCGTCTGGGCGAGGAACTTCAGGTTACCAATATCCAGAACGTGAAGCTGAATCCAGAGATTCAGACTGTCGACATGGACTTAGGTCAGATAGAGAAGGGTGGATTCCCTCACTTCATGCTGAAGGAAATCTTCGAGCAGCCAGAGTGTCTGCGCAACTGTATGCGTGGCCGTGTGGTAAACCGTACGGTAGAAACCCGCGTGATGACCGATGGCGACGAAGCCACAACCAAGAAAGAGACAGAGATGGGCGTAGTGCTCAGCTCTATTACCGACCATCGTCAGCAGTTGCTCAATGCCAAGCGCTTTATCATCGTAGCTTGTGGAACCTCATGGCATGCAGGTTTGATAGGCAAGCAGATGATAGAGAACTATTGTCGTGTGCCAGTAGAGGTAGAGTATGCTTCCGAATTCCGTTACCGCAACCCTGTGGTGACCAGTGACGATGTGGTGATAGCTATTTCTCAGAGTGGCGAGACTGCCGATACCTTGGCTGCCATCAAGTTGGCCAAGGAGAAGGGAGCTTTCATCTATGGCATCTGTAACTCTATCGGCTCCAGCATTGCCCGCGAGACAGATACAGGAACTTACATTCACGTAGGTCCTGAAATCGGTGTGGCTTCAACCAAGGCCTTCACCGGTCAGGTGACAGTACTTACCCTTCTTGCATTGGCCATTGGCAATGAGAAGGGAACCATCAGCGCCGACGACTACCAGAACATTACAGAACAACTTTGGAACATCCCAGAGAAGATGAAGGAGGTGCTGAAGTTGAACAACAAGATAGCCGACCTCAGCCGCACATTCACCTATGCGCGCAACTTTATCTATCTGGGTCGTGGCTTCCAGTATCCTGTGGCTTTGGAAGGAGCCTTGAAGTTGAAGGAAATCAGCTATATCCATGCAGAAGGTTATCCTGCTGCAGAAATGAAGCATGGTCCTATCGCTCTTATCGACAGCGATATGCCAGTAGTAGTTATTGCTACACACAACTTCATGTACGAGAAGGTACTCTCCAACATTCAGGAGGTAAAGGCTCGTAATGGACGTGTCATTGCTATTGTCAGCAAGGGCGACGAAACCATTTCCAAGATTGCCGATGAAGTCATCGAATTGCCTGAGACTTTGGAGTGCTTAGAGCCATTATTGGCTACTATCCCTCTTCAGCTCTTGGCGTATCATGTTGCCGTTTGCAAGGGTAAGGATGTTGACCAGCCAAGAAACTTAGCTAAGTCAGTTACGGTCGAATGATATAATTAAGGGAATCGTCATTTATTGACGTTTCCCTTTTTTTATAGAGGGAGGACGCTGCAAATGAATAATGACAAATGAAGGAGGAATGAACAACGAATGAAGGAGGACTAACGAATGAGGGGAGGAAGAACGATGAGTGAAGATAGAAGGAGGAAGACTATCAACGAAATAAATTTAACTATAAGATATCAAGGATAATAAGCGAGATGGAACCATTAAAACATGAATGCGGCGTGGCAATGATCAGATTGCTCAAGCCTTTATCGTATTACCAGCAGAAGTACGGCACATGGATGTACGCACTCAACAAGCTCTATCTGATGATGGAGAAGCAGCACAACCGTGGCCAGGAAGGAGCAGGTATGGCCTGTGTCAAATTGGGTGGAAAGCCCGGACATGAATACATGTTCCGTGAAAGGGCAGAGGGCAAGAATGCCGTTACAGAGATTTTCGGCAAGGCTAATGCCAACTTCAAGAACTTGACACCCGAGCAGCTTGCCGACGCTCAGTATGCCAAGGAAGAGCTCCCCTTTGCTGGCGAGCTCTATATGGGCCACCTGCGCTATAGCACCACGGGAAAGAGCGGCATACAGTATGTGCACCCTTTCCTGCGCCGCAACAACTGGAAGGCTAAGAACCTCTGTCTTTGCGGTAACTTCAACATGACCAATGTGGATGAGATATTCCAGGAGCTTACACGTCAGGGCCAGAGCCCACGCATCTACAGCGATACCTACATCATGCTCGAACTCATGGGCCATCGTCTGGATCGTGAGGTGGAGCGAAACTTCATTGCTGCCAAGGCGATGGAGATGCAGAATACCGACATCACCAACTATATAGAAGACCACGTGAAGATGAGCAACGTGCTCAAGACAACGATGAAAGACTTCGACGGTGGCTATGTAGTCTGTGGTATTACCGGTTCGGGCGAGATGTTCTCTATGCGCGATCCCTGGGGCATCCGTCCTGCTTTTTACTATAAGAACGACGAGATTGTAGTTGTGGCAAGCGAGCGCCCAGTGCTGCAGACCACCTTCGACCTGGAGGCAGAGGAAGTGCAGGAACTCATGCCTGGTATGGCGCTTCTTGTCAAGAAGAATGGCGAATGCACCATCGAGCGCATCATGGATCAGAAGGGAGATTCTGCCTGCTCGTTCGAGCGCATCTACTTCAGTCGCGGTTCCGACAAGGATATTTATCAGGAGCGCAAGCAGTTGGGCGAGCAGTTGACCCAGCCTATTCTGAAGGCCGTCGATTATGATGTGGATCACACCGTGTTCAGCTACATTCCGAATACTGCCGAAGTGGCTTACTATGGCATGCTGAGCGGATTCAAGAAATATCTCAACGAAACCAAGATAGAGCAGATAGCCAATCTCGACCATGTTCCTTCGAAAGAAGAACTCAACGAAATCCTTGGCGACTTTGTTCGCTCTGAGAAGATAGCCTGGAAAGATATCAAACTTCGTACCTTCATAACGGAGGGCAACAGCCGTAACGACCTGGCGAGCCACGTGTACGATGTAACCTACGGAAGCATCGAACCTAAGGTGGACAACCTGGTCATCATCGACGACAGCATCGTTCGAGGAACTACCTTGAAGGAGAGTATTCTCCGCATCCTCGACCGTCTGCATCCTAAGAAGATTGTCGTTGTGTCGAGTGCTCCACAGATACGCTATCCCGACTATTACGGCATCGATATGGCCCGACTGGAAGAGTTCTGTGTGTTCCGTGCTGCCATCCAGTTGCTGAAAGAACGCAAGATGAGCGACATCATCGAGCAGACCTACGAGGCTTGTAAGGCCGAGTTGCTGAAGCCAAAGGAAGAGCAGATCAATCCTGTGCGTGCCATCTACAAGCCATTCACCACCGAGGAGTTGAACGAGAAGATAGTAGAGATGCTAAGACCAGAGGGCATGACGACTCCTATCCAACTTGTGTTCCAGAGCATTGAGGGACTGCACGAGGCCATACCCAACCACAAGGGCGACTGGTACTTTACAGGCCATTATCCCACTCCCGGCGGCACCAAGCTTTGCAACCAGGCTTTCGTGAACTACATAGAGAATGTTTATCATAAATAAGTGAAGAACAAAGAGTGGAGAATACTTTTGTTCTTATGAGTATGAAATAAAGAAAAAGAATATCAGATATGAAAAATGTAACCTTAGTTTTGAGCGATGGAACCCAATTCCATGGCAAATCTTTCGGATATGATGCCCCCGTAGCAGGCGAGGTTGTGTTCAACACAGCCATGATGGGCTATCCCGAGAGCTTGACCGACCCTTCTTATGCCGGTCAGTTGATGACACTTACTTACCCACTTGTAGGCAACTATGGTGTGCCACCATTCACTTTCGAGAAAAACGGTTTGCCAACCTTTATGGAGAGTGACAAGATTTATGCTTCTGCCATCATTGTGAGCGATTACAGCGAGCAGTACAGCCACTGGAATGCAGTGGAAAGCCTTGCCGACTGGTTGAAGCGCGAGAAGGTGCCCGGCATTACGGGTATCGACACACGTCAGTTGACTAAGGTGCTTCGTGAGCATGGTGTGATGATGGGTAAGATCATTTTCGACGATGAGCCCGACAACATCCCTGAGGCTAACTACGAGGGTGTAAACTTTGTAGACCAGGTGAGCTGCAAGGAGATTATCCGCTACAACGAGGGAGCCGGCAAGAAGGTGGTACTGGTCGACTGTGGCGTGAAGGCCAACATCATCCGTTGTCTCATCAATAGAGGTGTAGAGGTGATTCGCGTGCCATGGAACTACGATTATACCGATATGGACTTTGATGGTTTGTTCTTGGCCAACGGACCTGGCGACCCTGATATGTGCGAGGATGCTGTCAATATCATCCGCAAGCAGATCAGCCAGAGCCGCAAGCCTATCTGTGGTATCTGTATGGGTAATCAGTTGCTTTCCAAGGCTGCCGGTGCTACTATCTACAAGTTGAAGTATGGTCACCGTTCACACAACCAGCCAGTACGCATGGTAGGAACCAACAACTGCTACATCACCTCTCAGAACCACGGTTATGCCGTTGATGCCAAGACATTGGGCAACGACTGGGAGGAACTCTTTGTAAATATGAATGATGGCTCTAACGAGGGTATCCGCCACAAGGTGAACCCTTGGTTCTCAAGCCAGTTCCACCCAGAGGCTTGCTCAGGTCCTGTGGATACAGAGTTCATGTTTGATAAGTTTGTAGAAACACTTAAATAATTAGGAAAAAAATGAAAGACGAAAATATAAAGAAAGTGCTCCTCTTGGGTTCAGGAGCCTTGAAGATAGGTGAGGCAGGCGAGTTCGACTACTCTGGTTCGCAGGCATTGAAGGCTTTGCGCGAGGAAGGTATCGAGACCGTGCTCATTAACCCTAATATTGCAACCGTACAGACTTCGGAAGGCGTTGCCGACCAGATTTATTTCCTGCCTGTGCAGCCCTACTTCGTAGAGCGTGTCATCCAGAAGGAGAAGCCAGACGGAATCCTCCTTAGTTTCGGTGGTCAGACTGCCCTCAACTGTGGTGTCGAGCTGTACCGCCAGGGTATCTTGGAGAAATATAACGTCAAGGTGCTGGGTACTCCCGTACAGGCCATCATGGATACCGAAGACCGCGAGCTCTTCGTCGAGAAGCTTGATGAAATCAACGTGAAGACCATCAAGAGCGAGGCTTGCGAGAACATCGAGCAGACCCGCAAGGCTGCTGCCGAGTTGGGTTATCCTGTCATCATCCGTGCAGCCTATGCCTTGGGTGGACTTGGTTCTGGTTTCGCCGACAACGAGGAGGAACTGAACAAACTCGCCGAGAAAGCTTTCTCTTTCTCTCCACAGGTATTGGTAGAGAAGAGTTTGAAGGGGTGGAAGGAGATAGAGTACGAGGTGGTTCGCGACCGCTACGACAACTGTATCACAGTTTGTAACATGGAGAACTTTGACCCACTGGGAATCCATACTGGTGAGAGTATCGTCATCGCTCCTTCTCAGACTTTGAGCAATTCGGAGTATCATAAGCTTCGTGCCCTTGCCATCAAGATTATCCGTCACATCGGAATCGTGGGCGAGTGTAACGTGCAGTATGCATTCGACCCTAAGAGCGAGGACTATCGCGTCATCGAGGTGAATGCCCGCCTGAGCCGTTCTTCTGCCTTGGCTTCCAAGGCTACAGGTTATCCTTTGGCTTTCGTGGCTGCCAAGCTCGGTATGGGTTACGGTCTGTTCGAGTTGAAGAACTCTGTTACCAAGACCACTTCTGCCTTCTTTGAGCCAGCATTGGACTACGTGGTATGTAAGATTCCACGTTGGGACTTGTCCAAGTTCCGTGGCGTAGATAAGGAGTTGGGTTCATCGATGAAGTCTGTAGGTGAGGTGATGGCTATCGGCCGCAACTTCGAGGAGGCCATTCAGAAGGGCCTTCGTATGATAGGTCAGGGCATGCACGGCTTCGTAGAGAACAAGGAGCTTGAGATTGATGATATCGATGCAGCCTTGAAGGAGCCAACAGATAAGCGTGTGTTCGTGATTTCCAAGGCCATGCACAAGGGATATACTGTTGACCAGATTCATGAACTCACCAAGATTGACAAGTGGTTCCTCGAGAAACTGAAGCACATCATCGATATCGACGAGGCGATGAAGAAGTGCAACATCAATACTCTGGACAAGGAACTCCTGCGTACCGCTAAGGTCTATGGATTTACCGATTTCCAGATTGCGCGTGCCGTGGGTCTTGAACAGGAGTTGGGCAACATGGCTAAGGCTGGTCTTACCGTCCGCAGCCTTCGCAAGAACTATGGCATCCTTCCTGTAGTGAAGCAGATAGACACCCTGGCTGCAGAGTATCCAGCACAGACCAACTACCTCTATGTAACCTACGCAGGTGTGAAGAGCGACATCACCTTCGAGAACGACCATCGTTCCATCATCGTGCTCGGTTCAGGTGCTTACCGCATCGGTTCTTCTGTAGAGTTCGACTGGTGTGGTGTCCAGGCATTGAACACCATCCGCAAGGAGGGTTGGCGCTCTGTGATGATCAACTACAACCCAGAGACCGTATCTACCGACTACGATATGTGCGACCGTCTTTACTTCGACGAGCTCACCTTCGAGCGTGTCATGGATATCATCGAGATGGAGCAGCCTCATGGTGTTATCGTATCAACGGGTGGCCAGATACCAAACAACCTCGCAATGCGTCTTGACGCTCAGAATGTGCCAATCCTGGGTACTGCTGCCAAGGACATTGATAACGCTGAGGACCGTGCCAAGTTCTCTCAGATGCTGACCAACAACGGCATCAACCAGCCAGAGTGGAGCGCCTTGACCTCTATGGAGGATATCGACAAGTTTATCGAGCGTGTTGGTTTCCCTGTACTGGTACGTCCAAGCTACGTGCTCTCTGGTGCAGCGATGAATGTTTGCTCCAACGAGGACGAGCTGAAGCGCTTCCTGCAGTTGGCTGCCAACGTAAGCGAGGATCATCCTGTGGTAGTCAGCAAGTTTATTGAGCATGCCAAGGAGATTGAGATGGATGCCGTGGCTAAGAATGGCGAGGTGATAGCTTATGCCATTTCCGAGCACATCGAGTTCGCCGGTGTTCACTCAGGCGATGCTACCATCCAGTTCCCTCCTCAGAAGTTGTATGTGGAGACAGTTCGCCGTGTGAAGCGAGTAGGCCGTCAGATTGCCAAGGAACTTCATATCAACGGACCTTTCAACATCCAGTTTATGGCTCGCGACAATGATATTCTCGTTATCGAGTGTAACCTTCGTGCCAGCCGTTCGTTCCCATTCGTGAGCAAGGTGTTGAAGATCAACCTCATCGAGTTGGCTACCCGCGTGATGCTCGGTTTGCCAGTAGAGAAGCCACACAAGAACCTCTTCGACCTCGACTATGTAGGTATCAAGGCCAGCCAGTTCAGCTTCAACCGCCTTCAGAAGGCCGACCCTGTATTGGGTGTGGATATGAGCAGTACGGGTGAGGTAGGTTGCTTGGGCGACGATACATCTACAGCCCTTCTGAAGAGTATGCTCTCAGTGGGTCATCGCATTCCTGCCAAGAACATCCTTCTGTCTACCGGTTCAGCTAAGCAGAAAGTTGATATGCTCGATGCTGCCCACATGCTCATCGACCACGGCTATAAGCTCTATGCTACGGGTGGTACCAGCAAGTTCCTGGCCGAGAATGGAGTAGAGAACACCCGTGTGCTCTGGCCATCAGAGGAGGCAGAAGGCGGTGCTCCAAAGGCTTTGGAGATGCTCCACAACCACGAGATTGATATGGTGGTGAACATTCCGAAGAACTTGACCAGCAGCGAACTTTCCAATGGTTATAAGATTCGCCGTGCCGCCATCGACCTGAATGTGCCATTGATTACCAACAGCCGTCTGGCGAGTGCATTCATCTATGCATTCTGCACCACCAAGCTCGAGGATATCGACATCAAGGCTTGGGGCGAGTATAAGTAATGTTTAGTGTGTAGTGTTTAATTAGGCACTACACCTTATATCATATAACAAATCCCTGCTGTAGGAAAGGCTTCCTATGGCAGGGATTTTTATTATTTGTATGACTATTTTTTGCACATATCCTCAGCTACCATCATAGCAACATTTTGCGTATTTGGAAGTTTGTACGGACGATTGCTCTGTGTTGTGGTAATGATATCATCACCAAGAACCGTCGCCATCTTTGCGATTGTAGCTAAAGTGAGATTATGTGTTCCACTCAGCCAACGGCTCACTTCTGTTTCTGTCTTGCCAAGAGCCTTTGCGAAATCACGCTGTTTCATATTTCGTTCCTGTAATAGTTCAAAGACTCTGTTGGCAATAGCAACGCATAAGTCGACTTGTTTGTTTGTATCCGCAGGAGTTGACTTGCGGATTTCATCCATTAGTTTATTTGTTTTCATACTAAATCCTCCTTATGCTTAGCCCGAGATTTGCTTTACCCTTTACTCAGCATCAGTGCCACCGCCGGTAGTGCTTCCTCCTGTGCCACCGCCGGTAGTGCTTCCTCCTGTGCCACTGCCAGTAGTGCTTCCTCCTGTGCTGCCGCCGGTAGAGCTTCCTCCTGTGGTTGTGCCATCAGTCGTTCCACTTGTCTGAGCCGAGCCGGATTTCTGACCGATTGCCTCACGCTTGTAGTGAACAATCTCGGTGTTCACATAGTCGATGAAATTCAGATACTTCTCATCACCCTCAATCAGGGCGTATGCATTCACGAACTTCACCAACAGGCGATAAGCCTCGTCACTTGCCTTGCGAGAAGCTTTCAAAGTACCGACAATCTTGGTCATACGCTCGTCGGTGCGAGTAGCGGTCAACGTGCGAACTTTCTCGTTGGCAGCTTTCAGCGCTGTAACAAATGCACCCAGTGAAAGAGTCTGCACCTCATTAGCATATTTTTTCTCCAGGTCATCGATGAAGTTAATCAACAGACCTGTTTCCCGGTCAAGTTGCATTTTGGGGTCGATGCCATAGTCCTTGATGTGTTGCATCAAGACCTTTGCAGACTTTGCCATGTTCTCTACAGGCAGACCTGTATAACCCTTTACAGCTTTCTTGTAACCGCTGTAAAGTCCGTCACGCTCAGCATCGGCAGCAGTGATTTCATCTGTCAGAAGACTCTTTTGTGAGATTTTCAAGTCCTCGTCCTCCTGTTCCTTGGCAGACTTGAGGGAGGCAATCTGTGCGCTGAGCTTACTCTTGATGTTCGTGTCGGCCTCAGCACGTGCCAATACGTTTGAAATGAACAAAAAATGTGCGCCGTTGTTTAAGCGCTCCACACTAATGGTTCCGATTTCGTTCATAATTTTTAGGTTTTAATGATAAATACTATGGAAACTCCGCGTCATTTGCGTCAAAAGATTCTTCATGGCACTTTCGCATTGTTTCCGTTGATAGACACTTGTTGGAATCAATTCGGATACATTGTTTCCACCTTCTCTCCCTGCGGTTTGGACTTAGCAACACTGTTTCTTGTCCCTTTCCGTATGGAGTCATGCAAGAAACGTTGTTTCCGACATCTTCCGTTTCGGGAAAATACAATAATCATGCCGCAATTCCTTCTTTCCGTTCTCCTTGGTCGAAAAGACGTTGTTTCTATCCCTACGCACAATGGATTTGCCATTTTGTCGGTTGTTTCCTGCCATTTTTTATGCCGTTCGACTGTAGAAACGATGTTTTTTTCGAAAATATCAGTTCGCAAATAACATATTCTCATTTGTTTTTTGTACTTTTGCAGAGCATTCGCAATTAAAGCGATTGCAGACATAATAAAGGGCGTCAACAACGCTTTGTACATTGGTCATTCTGAACGTAGGAAATTCAAATTGATTATCAATGGCATTGCAGAGAAGATGTCACGGGTGAGTTGTATAATCAACCCTCGTAGTGTGCCAAGGAGGGCAATTCCTCAACGGCACACTTTTGAGGCATATATAACTTTCAGCGTGAGATTCTATCTGCTCGTCAATAATCAATGGTTTTTCCTACGACCAAGAATGACTGACGGGCAAGTTTAGATTCTCGCGCTTTTGTGTTTAACCCTTCTAAATAATAGTAATATGAGAAAGATAGCATTTATAGTTTGCATTGTTTTGATGTTCTCAGCTTGTAATAATACGAAAAGTAACAAAGCCGAGAATGAGACAAATAATGTTAGAAAGACAGAACAAAAAGAAGTTACTGCCTCTTTGAAAGAGGTGACTTTGTCTTTTAAAGACATTGAAATCGGTAAGAATATCGATAAAATTAATAGTTCTTGCTTTAAGAATGATGGAAAGATTAAGATAAAAAGTTTTGAGCTTATATCTGATTTTGTTTGTTCTGCGGAAAAATTACAAAAAACGTTTTTTGCATCTATAGTTGCAGGTTATGACAATAATAAGTATACAGGTAAAGTGTTAGTATACACAGAAAAAGGAAAGAAAGAGGTTACCAAAATTGTGTATTATGTGCCTATTACTTCTTATAATACATATCCAGATATATATACTTTGTATGAAGACAAATACGGAAAGCCAACAACCGATAAAAAAGTATTGCAAACTCCATTTGAAAAGAACTTTTCAACTTGGGTATTTGCAAACAATATGCGATTGACCATAGCAAAGAGAGAGTATACAGGAGATTCTTATGGTCCATTTCAAGAGATAGCAAGAATTGGAAGAATGAAGGATTGTGTCGAAGTTGTCTATTGTGATTATTCATTACAAATAAAAGAAAACAAAATTAAGGCTGAAGCAAAGAGAAAAGCTATAGAAGAAAGAGAGAAAAAAAACGAACTGGCAAAAAAAGAAAAGGAACGACAAGATATTTAATTCTGAAATGAATGATGTGGGTTTCACGCTTTTGCTTCATAACTTAAATATATTCATTATGTTTTAAGGAATTATCTCATTGGCATAAGTTGTGTTGAGCAGATATTTACATCAAAGATAATGGTGTCGTTTATAGTTATGCTGCTAATATAGTTAATGATAAGTTAAATTAAAAGTATAGAATAATGAAGGGCAAATCAAATATTTTAAAGTATATAGCTGCCTTTATTGGCTGTGTGTTAGGTCCTAGCCTATTTGTTAGCAATATTGGTGACGAAAATCTCAATTCCGCCATAGGATTAATAGTTATGGTAGTTTGTCCAATCTATATATTAGGACATAGTATAAATTCATACCTTGATGCAAGTGAGAAACGTCGTGCAGAAAGACTTGCAGAAAAGGAAAGATACCAAGAGCAAAAGCGACAGGAACTTAAAGAGAAGGAAGATAAGTATAAAGCTTTTAGAAATGAATTGATAGCAAGGAATGGAGAGCCAGGTAAAGTTGTTCTTATCCACGAAAGCCGCTTTGATCAATTCAATATGGACAATGAACTTATTGTGTTTGACAAGGTAAAGAAACTATGGCTTTGCGGTCATGAAATTGCAATAGGGGATATAAACAGTTTTATGGTTGATGATGAGTCTACAATTCTAAAGGGAGACATTAAGGCTGTCACATCCACTAATACAGGTAGTTTGGCTGGACGCTCTATTGCTGGTGCTTTAATTGGGGGTGAAGCTGGAGCTATTATTGGTGGTGCTACGGCAAAAAAAGAAACTATCTTTCGTCAAGACAATGATAAGGTAATCCATGACTATGCACTTGTCGTAAATGTGTGTGACTTGAACAATCCTATGCTCTTGATAAAGATTGGTAGAGACAAGAAAAAAGCAATGGAAATAAATGCACTTATGCAAGTTGTTATGTCTATGAAATAAAATTGTTAAATATATGAAAGTATGAAAAAAGTTTCATTTATATTAGTTTCTATAATACTGTTGTCATGTAATGGGAATAATTCTGTGAGAAATCAAGAACATGCAGATGTTGATTCTGCTGTTATTGACACAATGGATGTCCAACCTTTGAAGGACGAAAGTCATAAAAAGTTGGCAAAGAACAATACTGCAGACCCTATTGTAGGAATATATTATTGCTATCGCACTCAAGATACATATGTGTTTCTGTCAGACAAGACTGGCTATTTTACTGTTCAAGGAGGAAGTCCTTCTGACTTTACTTGGAAACGTTCTGGTAAGAATGTCACTATTGTCTATGAAGTATTTGGTAAACAAAAACTAAAATTTGATTCCAAAGCACAGACACTGACAGAAGAGTCAAAGTCATTAGGCACATTGGTATTTGACAAGCAGTAGTATGTAAGTTTTACTTATATAAATATTACGAATATGAAAACAACATTATCATTTTTAGCAATCGTTGCTATAAGCATTGGGTGTGTTTTTTCTTCATGCCAATCAAAAGTAAACAATCCATCCCATAACGAGTTGGATTCGACAAAAACTTCTGTAGAAGAAGTTGATAGTGCAGCTATCATTGCCCAGCAAAAACAAAAAGAGGCAGAGAAAGCGGCAGAAGCAGAAAAAGGAATTGGAAAGATTGGCTAAGAACTTTAAACTGCAGAAAGATGAGTTTAGCGATAAAACTTGGATTTTCCCTAAAGACAAGCCAAAATACCGAAATAGAAATGCAACATATTGCTACTTCATGAAGCAAAACAATAAGGTGCAAAATTTTAGATTCGTCTTTCAATATGTTGCTAGTGATTGGTTATTTATCAAGGACTTGATATTCAATATTGATGGCAAAATATATGAGTATAGAAGATTGGATTTCAATACGGACTGTGGAGGTGAACAAATATGGGAATGGTGTGATTTGCAACTTAGCGATACAGATCTTATCCGAGCACTTGAGAGAGCGAAGAGTATTAAAATCAAGATGAATGGAGAGAAATACTATAATGTAAGAATGCTAAAAGCAAGTACAATTTCGTCTATTCAAAATACGATCAAGTATTATAAGGCACTTGGTGGTGTGTTTTATTAGAGTCTAATAATTACAAATTGATGTAACACTTTTAATGTGATAATTATTATGAAGCAAAAGAAAAAGTTCTTATACATAATATTGCCAATCGTGCTCTTGTGTATTGTCGCATTTGGCTATAAGTTTTACTGCTGTGACACAGTTACAGATTATTTGCAGGTTACCTATTACCCTCGAATGGTAAAACTTTATAGTGTAAATTGGGGATATGGTAGAGAGTATGATGATCCTGAAGTGAAAGTGTCAATTAAGAAATATGAAAATGACAGTATTGCATTCTCTACAGAATATGACAAGGCTTCAGAATATTATGAGTCTATAAAAGAATTTGGTGAGGATGATTTTTTGAAGTTTGTGAATGATGATATGAGTCCCAATTCCCAATATTATAGTGAAGCAATGTTCTATAATAAAGAAATACAGAAGGAAATCTTTCTTATCAAGTTTGAACATACAAGAATGTTTGATGTAAAAACGCTCTTGGCTGATATTAAGAAAATAGGAATAGATAGTTTCAAATTGGAAGAGTATATGAAAAAGAACAAAATCATATATGAATTCACTCCAGTATGGACTCCTGATTTGGAAGACACTCCTATCGCTTTGACATTTGGAGGAAGAAGAAATAGACTGTAAAGATTAATGTGCATAGAAAATATATAAAATAACACATAAAATAAAGTCGTACTTATTCAAACAAATTTTGGAGCATCTTAGTAATGCTCGTAGTATCAGTGACAGCAATGGTTTTCACATCATGTAGTAGTGATGATGATGGAGATGGTGGTAGTAAAGACATCAATGCGCAAGAAGTCTTTGGCACATGGACTTGTACCGCAAGCATTGATAAGGTGGATGGACAAACCATAACAGGTTATATGGTAGACAAGACGATTACCATCAAAGAGGATGGAAAGTTCACTTCTACATCAAGCTCAATTGGTAATGGCACATGGGTTCTTAATGGTAATCAAATTACTGCCACAAACACCTCTGGTGACACATTCTGTATAACACTTGTAGTTAGCGGTAACACAATGAAATGGAATGGAACTTCAAGCCAGGGCGTTAGTTTCAATTATACATGGAAGAAGAACTAAATAATCGATACAACTTAACGTCACCGTCTCTTTTTTGCGGCGGTGATGTTTTGTATTTTAATGTTGAATTATAGGGTTAAGCGCTCCACCTTAATATAATATAACAAATCCCTGCTGTAGGAAAGGCTTCCTATGGCAGGGATTTCTTAATTGAAAAAAGCCGTGAAAACTTTGATTGTTTCAAAATTAAATCGTAAATTTTCAGCAAAAACTATAATAATGAAGAGTTATGGAAGAAAAGTCGATGCTAAAGTTCAGTATGTTCCTGAAACAAAGCAAATATCCAAGGTGGTTGTTGTCTATCCAGAAGTAGGAGAAGAGGCTAATTATCTTTTTAGTTGTTTTCAGTGGGACAAAGATAGTGAATTTATCCGAAACAGCATAGAAAGTTGGGGGATAAATGTATGAAATGGGGGGCTAAAATCATACACACATAACTGATTGCAAATCTGATCCTATTTTATGAAGACCCTCTACAATACGTTTACGCTGTTGCTCATGTGGTTTCTTCAATCCATTTACATAGTGTGATAAAAGACTTTGATTTATTCCAGAAGCACGACTAATTGCCGCTAGAGAAACGTATGGAGAATATGCCTTCAAAAGAGTAGTTGCATCCTGATAGTTATACACAAACTCATAATCTCCGTTCTTCAGCCATTCGGGAACATCTTCTCCATTTTCAAGAAGACCTTCAACATGAAACTCTAAACTATCCTTTGCCTCCTTTTGCAAAGCTTCAAAGGTTGGTGCTGTAAAAACTACCGCACCTGGTACATTACTACCAAGAGAACCGCCAAAATTCTTGTCGCATCACGCAACATTAACAATAATCTTTTCCATAATGTGCTACTTTAAAACCATTATTTCTTAGACAAAAGTATTCTCCTTATTCCAATCCCCACATATCATTTAGCATTCTGATCGCAGACGCCGAACGGAATACATGATTGCGGAAGGTGATAATGGCTTCGGGGGCAAGATGTGCTTCGAAGGAATTCACCAGGAAATCTGCCTCGAGCAGAATGCGGTGGTCGAGGGAGGTAACATCCGTATAAGTATGGTGATGGGCAATGAGCCAGCAGATTCTTTCTATTTGTGCGGCTGTGAATCCATCAACTTCTGACATGACTTTTCTTGCCTCATCAGGACCTAATTCTTCCTGATGTTTGCCATCGCAGTTTCCGTATTTGGCTTCTGAAACATGAATGCCCACATCGTGGAGGATAGCAGCTGCTTCGAGCACGAAGAGGTCTTCCTCGTTCATCCCCTCTGAGACCGCTATCATACGGGCAAAGTCGTGTACCTTTACGAAATGCTGGATGCGTGGCGCATCGCCACCATCATATTTTATCATCGCCCTCATCAACAGGGCGAGTGTCAATTCCTTGTTCATCATCGCTTTATTTTCTGACAGGTATTACTTTTCATTATTGATATACTCCAGAATCTGTTCTGCATGAATCTTGGTCTTGATCTCCTTGGGAGTGAAGATTTTCTCGATGATGCCTTCTTCGTTAACGAGATAGGTGCTACGAAGGATTCCGATGGTCTTTCTGCCGCAGGTAACCTTCTCACCCCAGCAGCCGAGTTCCTGCAAAAGGGTGGTCTCGGTATCGGCAATAAGAGGAAACTGCAGACCCTTGGCTTCAGAAAACTTCTTCTGCAGTGCCTGCTTGTCCTTGCTCACACCGATAATCTCGTAACCGGCAGCTGCTAACTCTTCCTTATGAGCCTGCAGGGAGCAGGCTTCGGCAGTGCATCCGCTGGTGTTAGCTTTCGGATAACTGTAGAGCACGAGCTTGCGACCACGAAAATCGCTTGCCTTGATTTCACGTCCGTCCTGGTCAATGCCAAGAATCTCTGGTATTTTATCTCCTACATTCATAATCGTAATTTTTAAATTTGTTTTCTGTTCTTTTTATCACTAACTATTGATGATAAATCAAATGCAAAAATACAATATTTATTCTAATGGATGAATGAATTAGCCTTTTTTAATTTAATATGCCAACATGATTTAACGATACCCATACGTTTTTGCCATTTTTCCTTTGTCATTTATATATTATCATCCTGACTGAGCATGAGCGCCCATAATAAGAAACTTATACATGAGACTATGTCTCTCTCCTCTGTCTCTGACAGTTTGCTTTGGGAATCTGTTACAAATACCCCATTATAACTCTATCTTTTGTCATAAAACACCCCTTTATAACTCTATCTTTTGTCATAAAACGCCTCTTTATAACTCTATCT
>ERZ1034917.1041-NODE-1041-length-19743-cov-14.226839_pt1 | contig 19743 bp, 16 predicted proteins | sample MGYA00520605_ERZ1034917 | MGnify/ENA primary metagenome ERZ1034917 (study PRJEB33766, sample SAMN09781784) | gut metagenome | biome: gut microbiome | host: Homo sapiens | place: Madagascar | study: EMG produced TPA metagenomics assembly of the PRJNA485056 data... | reverse complement strand
CCGGCTGTTAACCGGAGGGTTGTAGGTTCGAATCCTACCCGGGGAGCCATTTTAATTGTTCGAACTCGTGGAGGGCATAGGTGCTCGAAATGAGTTCTTTTTGTATTCTGAGCTAAATTTATATCCATGATGCCGCAGCTGTCGTAGAGAGCAATGCGGCCCGTGATTCCTCCTGCTGTGAGTTTGCCGCGCCGTCTCCGATCTTGGCTGACGCGATAGTGTTCGGCAGCATAACTTTTGAGAGAACTGCCGAGTACTGAAGCGACACGAGCTCCAAAGACAGCGCCATGACGGTCTACGAGCCGGGGTCGGTGGACGACGTGGCGCGATACCAGGCGAAGAAGCTCGCGACGCGGCGTTCGCGAAGGCGTGCGGCGAGTTCGCCAGGAACGACGCCTTCCGCAGCCTCAACGAGACGATCGTCGCCAACGTGGGGCGCGACAGGGACGAGGGCGCGATGTTCGCCCGCGTGCCGACGGGCACCGAGACCTGCACGTTCTGCCTGATGCTCGCGAGCCGCGGCGCGGTCTACCACACGCGCAAGACGGCCGGCGAGTGGAGGCACTTCCACCGCGGATGCGACTGCAAGGTGGTCCCCAGCTTCGAGGGCGACGGAACAATCAAGAACCTTCACGTCATACATAGCGACGGGATAATCAAAACCCTAAACAAAACGGACGCGGGCCTCGGCTCTTAACCAGGGTGCGCGTCCGTAACAACAGTTTATTACATCGGGGCGTGGCGGAACAGGCAGACGCGCCAGCTTCAGAGGCTGGCGGGCGCAAGCCCGTGCGGGTTCGAATCCCGCCGCCCCGACCATAGTTGATCTAAGCCATCCGCACGGGTGGCTTTTTCGTATAAGTGAAGCCCGACCCGACCATCGAGGAGCGCATCGCCGCGCTCGAGAAGGAGAACGGCGACCTCAAGGCGGCGTCGGCCCGCGCCGCGCTGGTCGACTCGGTCGCGAAGGCGACGGAGTGGCGCCTATCTGCAATACGGATATATGAAGTTTCCTTGACTGCTCAGCTTTCGGGTACAATAGTCCACGTGCAAAACGGGCCTGTAGCTCAACGGTGGAGCAGGGGACTCATAATCCTTTGGTTCTCGGTTCGAATCCGGGTGGGCCCACCAAATTCCCAGGTCAGAGGCTTATGCTTCTGACCTTTTTTCTTTTCGTTGCGTCCATGGGCAAATTCTGGGCAAAACTTTTCATGAATGTTTTATGAAGGCACGATTCTCAATCTGATTTCAGAGAAATTGACGCCGATGAACCTTTCCATTGGGTCTAATGATTCCATTTGATTTCTGCCATTGTTGAACTGAATTACAATGAACCCTCGATGAATTTATGAGAAAGAAGCATTCATGACCCTAGCAGAGCAGAAACGCGCCGCCAAGAATTTCGTAGTAAGGTGGAAATCCCTCCCATGCGTGGAGGAAGAACACTCGCGTTCGTTCTGGATAGAGCTTTTGCAGGATGTGCTGGGCGTGCAGAATGCCACCCATGCGCTGGAATTCGAACGTAAGGTGAAGGGCCGCAAAATCGACGTGTTCTACGAGGATATGGGCATTCTCGTAGAAATGAAAGGCCGTGGTATCAGCCTTGACGAAGCAACCGTGAGATCGAAAAAGGCTGGACCGGAGACGCCCTACCAGCAAGCGAAGTGGTATGCCGACAATCTGCCGAACTCCATACGCCCGCGTTGGATTATCACGTGCAATTTCGACGAGTTCCGCATCTACGACATGGAGGCCGCAGACGACCAGTACGTTTCGCTTGCTTTGGAAGAGCTGCCCGAGCAGGTGCACTTGCTGTCGTTTTTCTCCGATAGGCGCAACTCTCGCCTGGTGAAGGAGAAAGAGCTTTCGGTGAAGGCCGGCGAGCTGGTGGGAAAGCTCTACGCCCAGCTTTCGCAACAGTATCGCAATATCGAAACCGACGCGCACGAGCAGCGCAGCTTGAACGTACTCATTGTGCGGCTGGTGTTCCTTCTGTATGCCGAAGATTCCGGCTTGCTGCATGAGAAAGATGCGCTTCTGAACTACCTCAAGCGCTTCCCGGCCGACCAGATGCGCCAGGCCGTCATCGACCTGTTCGCCGTGCTGGACACGCCGGCGGACGCTCGCGACCCTTATCTGCCCGAGTATCTGCTGGCTTTCCCTTACGTAAACGGCGGGCTGTTCGGCGACGATGACATCGTGGTACCGCAGTTCACCGACCAGATTCGCCTTGACCTATTGCTAGAGGCGTCGCAGAGCTTCGACTGGAGTCACATCAGCCCCACCATCTTCGGCGCGGCCTTCGAGAGCACTTTGAACCCCGCCACGCGGCGCGCGGGCGGTATGCACTACACCAGTATTGAGAACATCCACAAGGTTATTGACCCGCTGTTCCTGGACGATTTGCGCGCCGAGCTTTCTGCGATTGAAAGCGACGGCGTGGAGCGCAATCGCAAAGTGAGGCTGCGCGCGTTCCAGCGAAAACTCGCAAGCATAAACGTGTTCGACCCAGCATGCGGCAGCGGCAACTTCCTCACTGAAAGCTACCTTTCCCTGCGCAAGCTTGAGAATCGTGTGCTCGAAGATTTGCAGGGCGATCAGATGAGCATCGGCTTCGACGGGGAGAGCAGCCCCATACAGGTTTCCATCAATCAGTTTTTCGGCATAGAGATAAACGACTTCGCGGTCAGCGTTGCAAAAACGGCGCTGTGGATAGCCGAGGAGCAGATGATGGAGGCAACGCAGGAGATTTTGCTGCAGCCCTTCGACTTCCTGCCTCTGAAAAGCAACGACAATATCCACGAGGGCAACGCGCTTCGTATGGACTGGAAGGAAGTGCTGCCTGCCGAGAAATGCAGCTATATCATCGGTAACCCACCGTTTCTGGGCGCGCGCAACCAGACCAAGGAGCAGAAGGCCGAGCTGATCGACGTGTTCGGTGGCGCGAAGAACAGCGGCAACGTGGACTACGTTGCGGGCTGGTACATGAAGGCTGCGGAATATATGGACGACCACCCCGTGCGCTGCGCCTTCGTTTCCACCAACAGCATATGCCAAGGCGAGCAGGTGGCTAATGTTTGGAAGCCGTTGTGGGATTTGGGCATTCGCATCGACTTCGCGCATGATACGTTCCGATGGGCCAACGAGGCAAACGGCCAGGCCCACGTGTTCGTGATCATCGTTGGGTTCTCGAAGCTGGGCGGGGAGAAGCGGCTTTTCCATCACGCGGGCCCCGATGCGCCCGCGATGGAGCTGCTCCCCGGCAACATCAATGCCTACTTGTCCGACGCCCCCGATGCGTTCGTGCAAAATCTCAGCAAGCCGCTGTGCCGCGTTCCGAAGATCGGCATCGGCAACAAACCCATCGATGGCGGAAACTACCTGTTCAAACCAGACGAGCTCGAAGCGTTTCTGGCGAAAGAGCCCGGTGCGGCCGAGTTTGTACATCCATGGCTGGGTTCCGACGAATTCATCAAGGGGAAGAAACGCTTTGCATTGTGGCTTGGGGACGTTGATCCTGCGAAACTCGACGCCTTACCGTTGTGCCGCGAGCGCATTGCGGCTGTTCGGGAATTCCGCCTTGATTCGAAAAGCGCGCCCACGCGCAAGCTGGCTGAGCGGCCGGCAAACTACCACGTCGAAAATATGCCAAAAGGCCCTTCCGTGTTGGTGCCGAAGGTTTCTTCCGAACGTCGGCGTTATGTTCCGCTTGGATTCGTGGAGCCGCCGACCTTGTGCAGCGACCTGGTGTTTCTTATCCCCGATGCCACGCTGTACCATTTCGGCGTGCTGCACTCCCAGTTCCACAACGCCTGGATGCGCACGGTGTGCGGTCGCCTGAAAAGCGATTATCGTTATTCGGGCGGCGTGGTGTACAACACCTTTCCGTGGCCCGGCGCAACGTCCGACAACCTGGCGGTACCCGTTGAGCAGCTGGTTCCTCCTGAGGTTCGCCAGCGCATTGAAGCCTGCGCGCAGGGTGTGCTCGACGCTCGCACTGCGCATACGGGGGCAACGTTGGCCGATCTGTACGATCCGGAAAAGATGCCGTCAGATTTACTGGCTGCCCACAAAGCGCTCGACGCGGCGGTAGAGGCCGCCTATAGCGTTCATTTCGACGGCGACGAGGAGAAGATTGTGGCACACCTGTTCGGCATGTACGCGAAGCTTACGGAAAGGCAGAGTCGATGAACGCTTGGATAGTGAGGGCCGGGCGCGGCGGCATTCACGCCGCTGAATGGCTTGAAGGCGGCTATGTCGCCATCTATTGGGATCTCGATGGCGCAGATGTTTCGGCGTTGGACAAAGAGGGGATCAAGCGCCTGTATAAGCTCAAGAATCCCGATGCAAGCCCGCAGACAGTGGCTTCGAACGCCGGCATGATCTATCGTTTTGCGCATGACATTGCCGAGGGCTGTACCGTGGTTATGTACGATCCTTCCACTAGGCTCTATCATATCGGGGAAGTTTCGGGCGGGTGCGAATTTGTCGCTGGTACCGAAGACGATGAAGCTAATGGCTCATACCGCCGCCGAGTGGGGTGGCACGAAGTTGCCCCTCGCGATTCATTGTCCTCTTCCGCAAAGCATTCATTAGGCAGCATATCAACGCTTTTCGCCGTATCGGACGATGCCATGCGCGAGCTTGAGGCGGCGTCCTCGGGCGTTGCTCCTATTGCCGATGACGATGAAAGCCCCGTCGAGGCAAGGGAAGCAACCGCCGACGATGGCATAGAGCGCATTAAGGATAAGGTGCTGAGGCTCGATTGGGATGATATGGAGCTGTTGGCTGCTGGCGTTTTGCGCTCTATGGGCTACAAGACGTCCATGACGCGCAAGGGTTCAGACGGGGGACGCGACATCATAGCCTCGCCCGATGGCTTGGGCCTGGAATCGCCTCGCATCGTCATCGAAGTAAAGCATCGCAAAGGTGCCATGGGCGCACCGGCTCTGCGTTCGTTCATCGGCGGGCTCCGCAGCACGGATAGCGGTTTGTATGTATCCACAGGTGGCTTTACTAAGGAAGCCATGTATGAAGCCGATCGCGCCGTGATGCCCGTGAAGCTTCTTGACCTTGACCAATTCGTGCGGCTTTTGGTGGACAACTACGATTCCGCCGACATGGAGACGCGAACCATCCTTCCCTTGGTGCGCATCTACTGGCCCGCGTAACTCCGATCTGGGCTCTTCGCGCATAAGCCCCAAAGCGCCTTCATCTGTGCCGCTTTGCTGTTGTGCGAGCCCTTCCGGCGTTCGTCCGCCCCAATGGCTTTCCTTGATGCTCGAAGCGTCGCACGGTGCGCCCGCGTGCGCAAGGGCCGCGAAAACCTTTCGGCCGGCCCCGGCAAGGGCGGCCGGGGCCGGCCGAAAGCTCAAGCCCTTCGGGTTTCGCTTTTCCCCTTGCACACACGGCCGCCCCGCGCGCTGCGGCGATCACAAGGCAAGCCACAGGGGCGGGCCGATGCGATCGGAGGTCATCATGGACGGCATCAAGCAGCATGCAATCAAGGCGACGGAAATCTTCCTGGAGCGCAAGGGTTACGAGGTCATCTCTACGGGATGGTCGTGCCCAGAAGGGGAGGTAGACGTGGTTGCCCGCGACGGCGAATGCGTGGTGTTCCTGGAAGTCACCGCAAGCGAAGGCGGGTTCGCCGAGTCGCAGGCCCCTAGAAGCCTGCGGGAGTCCCTGGCCGCGAGATGGCTCGCGGCCGAGGGCGGCGAGATCGCCGACGTCCCCGTCCGCTTCGACGACGTCGCGTTCATCATCATGGGCGGCACGAGGGCGCTCGTTCGCCATCACATCAACTCTCTTTCGGAGGAGTGACCCGCCAGAGATCCCAAGGCGGGCTCGGGCTGCGGGCCCGCCTTCCTACTGGCTTTCCGTCCCTGGCTTATCGGGCTTGGACTCGATGCATCGCTGGCCTTGCGGCTGCGATGCGGTGTCGGCCTGCAGCCGACGTTCGCGCGCTTCGGGGCGCGCGAACCCGCTCGCCTTCGGCTCGCTCTCGCTGCGCGCTCCGTTCGATGCCTCCCAGAGGTCGGCATCATTGCGCGCTTCGCTCACGCCGCCGCCCACGGGCGCGACGGCTTCCCATAGGTCGCCGTCCGCCGGCTGAGCGGCTCTCGCGTCGGGTCGGCTCGGCATCGCTCGATGGCTCCCAAAGGTCGCCATCGCTCGCCGCGCCTCAGCCGACGCTCACGAATCAATCCCGTTCGCTCAACAGGTCGAATCGCTTGCGGGGTTGATGCAAGATGTGCATTTGTGCTCACAAACGCGCCTTCGGCACGTTCGCTGCGCCAAATGATCTTGCCCTGCGGGGCTTCTCGGCAATGCGCTGTCGCTTGCCTCGCAAAGGAAAAGCAGCCGGGCCCCTGCACCCGGCTGCTTTACCGAAACCCGTTTCGATGCCGCTCCTTGCTCAGCGCTCCATCTCCTCGTCGATGCTGCGCACTGCCAGCTTTGCGGCCTGGATGCCCAGCCCCTTTGCGATGCCCGCCATGCTGTAGCCGCGGCCAAGCTTGTAGCCCCGCACCTTGCGCCCCGTGCTCTTCCTCTCGAACGTCAGCCCCTTTCCGTCGCCTGCGACGTGCATCTCGACGCCTTTGGCGTCGAGCGACTTCGCCAGCGCTCGGACTTTGTTCCGCTCGCGGCACGCGCGCGCTTCGGGCATGGACGCGGCGACCGCTTCCCTGATGTATTGCTTGTCGCTCCTTGCGCCGCGCGCGGCTATCGCCAGCTCTCGCTTCGTGGGCTGCTGCGCGTGGATACGGCAGTTGCGCTCTCCCTCGCGCATCTGCGCGAGGCCCCATTCCGCATCCATGTCGCGGACGGCGTTGGCGCGCTCGATCTTCGCGTTCTTGCTGCGCCCCTCGTTGAGCCGCCTTCCGGTCTCTAGATTGGTGCGGTTGACGACCATATGGACGGCGTAGCGGTCGGTGCCGTCTGCCGCGCAGTGCTCCAGATGCAGCACCCATGCGGCCTCGTGGGCACCGTAGCGGCCTCCGGCATACTGCCTGGCGTACTCCATGCACGCCTCGGGCGTCATGCGCCCTCCGTTGCAGGAGCATTCGTCGGGATTGAAGGCCAGCACCTGATGGTAGGCGTACGTGCACTTCGCGCCCTTCTTGCCAGGGGCGTTGTGCCCGTACGCCTCTCGCGTGGCGTCCATCTCGGCGGCCCACCTGCTTTCGTCGGCGAGGTTCTGGCTTGCCCTGGCGAGCGCGCGCTCGTCGTCGAGGTACTTCGCAACGTTCTTCCAATGGCCGGGGCTGCATACGGCCTTCTGCTTTATCGCGGTCATGGGAATCCTTGTTTAGTCCCAGGCGGCGAATTCGTCGTCGGCGATTTCCGCTGCTTTCGTCTTGTCGGACTTGCAGGCCTCGAAATCGGGCTGCCATCCGTTGAGGTCTATCGCTATGCCTTCAGCCTTCGCTTCGAGCTCGTCGAGCGCATCGGCGATGACCTTGCGCTCGAAATCGGGCGTCCCGAGTGTCTTGAAGTGATCGGAGACGAAGGTCTTCGAGGCATCGACAACCGGTATCTCGAACTTGCCGGACTTTCGCGCGCCGAGCGCCGACTGCACCACGAGGACCCCGTCTTTCTCGGGGCTCCTTTCCAATATGTCGCCCTGCGGCCACAGCGGGACCTTCTGCTCGCTGAAGCCCTCGCTGCTGCCGCTGCGGCCTACGCCCTGGCGCTGCTCCCCGGTGTTGCGCGCCCGTATCGTCTTGAAGCCGCCCAGGGTCTCGAAGTAGCGCGCATCAAGGTCGCTTCCCGCCTTGTAGAGCACTTTCACGTCGCAATTCGCCAGAATCGCGTCTTTGCCGTCTTCCTTTTGCGTCTTGTACTGGTCGTAGCCGCTGAAGCTTTGCGTGTACATGACGTAGTGCAACCCGTATTTCCTAGCTTGTTCGAGCGCATGGGGGAGGTCGAACTTCGGCAGCGAGTGGAATTCGTCGCCCACGACCCAGCAGGGCCTCAAGCCGCGGCGCTTGCCGAGCCGTTGGGTCTCGGCCCAGTGCTGAGCCAGGAACAGCGACGCTATGCGGTTGGCCGGCGCGCCCGGTCCCAGGGTATGGACGAAGACGGCGCTCCTGCCGGCCATCATCTCATCGATGCCGAGATCAGACGCGGAGGTGAGCCAGCGCATGTTCTGGCTGGTGAAAGGCTGCAGGCCGTCGTGCAGCGACGCGAGGATTGAACTTTCGAGCTTGCCTTCCGACGCAAGGAACGTCGCCGCCATGGCCGCAACGGGGCTTTCCGGGCCGAACCCGCGTATCCAGTCCTTCAGGGCGGCCGCTCCGTCGAGCGTTCCCGCCATGACGGTCTTCACGACCGACCACAAGTGGCGCTCTTCGCCGGGGACTCCGGGAAGGGTTGCCACGGCGAATGCGCAGGCGGCGAATACGCCGCCTGCTGCGTTGACGAAGATGTCGTTCTCGTTGCCCTTTTCAGGGAACAGCATAGAGCCGATTTCGCGGGCACGGTCTTCGGCGAACTCGCCTTTTCCGGCCTCGCTAAGGTCGGTTATGATCTTCAGCGGGTTGAACCGCGAGCCTTGCCTGGGGTTGTCCAAATCAAGCAGATGAACCTCGTAACCCCTTTCGGCGAGGCATTTCCCGGCCATGCAGTAGATCTCGAGCGACGGGTCCGTGACGAGGAGGTTGTTCCTTCCGGAGAACGACAACGCGTCTATCGTCGGGTACACCGATCCGCGCGTTTTCTTGGAGCCGCTTGGGGCGCACACCGCGCAATGCACGCATTCCAGCACCGCGGCCTTGCCGCGCACGAAGCCGAGCACCACGCCGTCTGACGGCTCGGATCTCCCGTTCCATATCGGACAGCTCTCGATTATCTCGCCTGCGGTCTTGATGGACGACTGCTTGCCGAGAATGCCGTTCTCCACTTCGCGCTTGGGCGATTTCGCCGCTTGATAGCATGCGAAGAGGACGATTGCCCCCGCGACGATTGCGAACCATCCGAGCACAGGGGCGATCCCGCCTTCGGCGCTTGCGGACGCCTTCGCATATGCGATCAGCGATTCCGGCCCGCCCTCCATCACCTGGAAGGCATGGGGAATCCATGCCTGGTCGAGTTTGCCGCCCGACATGACGGCTTGAACGAAAGGCGCGCCAAGCGGCAGGGTGGCGATCGCTATCGCGATTGTCGCCCCCGCCACGATGGCGACGCCGGCTATCTTGCTTGCCTTCATCTTTACATCCTTTCTCGCACTTCGGCTATGAACTCGGCTACCTGGCTCGAAGCGCATCGCGTGGCTTCCAGCGCGCTCTTTATCTCGTTTTCCATGTTCGCCGCCGTTGACCTGTGGGAGTTCAGCCAGCGGCAGACCTGGTTGAGGTTGCCGCCCGCATGCCGCAGATCTCGATAGATCCTTTGAAGCTCTCTTGCATCGACCTCTATGGGTCGCGGGCCCCGCTCGTCGCGCAGGGCCCGCTTGCGGACGTATTCCGATATGGTCGTTCGCGCCTCGGCCGCCCTTGCCGATATGGCGGCGTGTTCAGCTTCCGAAACCCGGACGTTGAGCCTTTTGCCGCCGGCTTTCTCGCTGGCCGATTTCATCGGGCCCCCTGGTCCTCGTCGTCGGCATCGCTTTTGGGCTCTAGGATTTCTGCGATGCTCTGGGCTGCGGAGACGTCGTTCTTGCGTATCGCGTCGGCGTAGACGTTCAGCGTCAGCGAGACGCTCGAATGCCCGAGCCGCGTCGAGACCGTTTTCACGTCGTTGTTCGCGCCGATCAAAAGCGTTGCGTGCGTATGGCGCAGGCCGTGGGGCGTGAGGCCCGCGTAGCCGACTTTGCGGGCTCGCACGTATCCGTTTTCGTCGACGTATCGCGCCTCCGACTCGTAGGAGCCGAAGCCATGCTCGACGCAGAAGTTGCGGAACATGCGGTTGAAGTTGGTCGGGTCCGTGTTCGTGCCGAGGGGGTTGGCCACCACAGGCGTATCGTCGTCCTGAGCGAATCCTATGCGCGGATCCATCGTTCCCGGCTGCATGGCCTTCCATCTTGCAAGGAAGGCCATGGTCGCCGGGTCGAAGCTGACCCAGCGGCGGGAATTGGCGCTTTTCGGCGGTCGAAGCTGGCGGTCGTTGCTGAACTGCTTGCAAACGAACACCGCATTCGCATCGAAATCGACGTTCGCCCAATCGAGGCCCAACACCTCGCCCTTTCTCAGCCCGCCGAAGAGCATGAGCCTTATCGCCACGGTAAGGGGCGTCGGGCCCTCGCCGTCGAGCAGGGCCGCAAGACGCTCGGCCTCCTCGGCGCTGAGCGCCTTTGGTGATTTCCGCTTGGGCTCGGCGACCTTTATCTTCGCCGCGGGGTTGCGGTCGAGTATGCCGTCGTTGACGGCCTCTTCGAGAATCATCTTCAAGCGCTTCGACACGCGCTTGAGCATCGCCTGGCTCATGCCTTGGCTGCCGGAAGCGTCGAGATAGGCCTTCTTGACCGTGGCGGGCTTGATCTCCTCCAATGCGAGCTCACCGAACATGTCCACTAGCTTGGCGATCTCCATGCGCTCGGATTTTCGCGACAGGGGGCTCTCGCCCAGCACCTCGCGGTTCTCGTAGAAATCGCGGGCGTATTCCGCGAAGGAGAGGTCGCGCCCCGGGTTGTCGAGCTTCGCTTGCAGTTCCTCGCGGTATTCAGCGATCGCCGCGTCGGCGTCCTTGGACGTGCCGTACGCTATGCGCGAGGGCGAGCGTAGGTACTTCCCGGTTTCGGGGTCTTTGCCGAGGCTTACCCGTATGCGCCACTTTTTGACCCCGATTTTCTCTTTCTGCCCGCCCTTTACCTCGGCCATCACAGCTCGCCGCCACGGTCGGTGAAGCGGTGCGATGCAGGGCGGTAGTCGAGCTTGACGCGCGCTCGCGCGCGTCCGTCGCGGTTCTTCTTGACGTGGACGATCATGGGGCGGATGGTCAATGCGGGCAAATCGTCTTCGCTGCATTCGGCCTGATCGATGCTCAAATGCAGCGTGATGTCGTTGTCGTAGTTGACTTGTCCCGACCCTCGGATGGAGCCATCCTTGTTCGTCGCGCACGGGACGATGACGGGGGATCCGGTCTCGTGGGCCAGCTGCGCAAGCTTATGGGAGAGGGCGTCGAATTTCTCCGTTGCCGTTCCTGTGGATTCCCGCGTGGCCAACAGCTGGAAGTAGTCGCAGACGACGAGGCACGGAACGCAGTGCTTCCTGCTGATTTCCTTGGCTTTCACGGCGATGTGCTCGACTATGCGCATCTCCTTACCGCCGTATTTCTCCGAGCCGTCGTAGAGGTAGAGGAACTGCTTGCATTGCTCGAACATCTCCACGCCGCCGTTGAGGGCAGCCTGTTGCTCCGGGGTCAAATTCTTGACCCCGTTTTCGCTTTGGAAGGTGGCGTCGGTTCCCGGGGCGTAAACATTCGCGAAGTGAGAGGCGAAGCGGCGAAGCATGGTGTGCTCGCCGACTTCGATCGAAGCGAAAAGCACGGGGTTGCCTGTACTGATGCGGTTTGCGGCGAGGGAGACGCAGAAGTCGGTCTTTCCCGTGCTGGTCTCGCCGGCGACGGCGACGTACTTTCCCGATACGGTGACGAGCTCTTCATCGAGGGCGTCGATGCCGGTTTGAATTTCCCTTGGCTGTTGTTTAAGGGCTTCCATGATGTCGGGGAAGGCATCAGCAACGGAAAATAGGGTAGAATCGCTCATACCTGTTCTCCTTAATGAGTTTGGGATTACGGGTGCGCGGGGAGCGTGCTGTTTGGCGACGGGGCGCTCCCTGTTTTTTGCTTTGCCAGGTACTCGGCGAGCCCGAGCTTGTCGATTCGGATCGACTTGCCGAACCGAATAACTAGATCTGGCGGCAACGAGTGCACGTAGGCGTATGCGCCGCTGCGCGATAGCCCGTACTTGCGCCGCAGATCATCGACCGTATAGACGTCTGTGGCCATTCCTTCTCCTTTCTATCGGTTGATATGGATGGTAAAGTGTTAGATGAACATCTAACTACTCCATAGATTAACAGTACTATATGAAGTGGTCAATATAGATGGCAAAATAAAAACAATGCATATATAACGTCCTAAGGAATGAATGTGAAGCTGTTTTTGGCAAGGAAAGATAAAAAGCTGCACTCTCTCATATGGGTGTGCGACGTCGAGGAAGCGGCAGAGCTCGATAGGAAAAAGGGCACATTGCTCGATGATTCCGAGGGTATCGCGAAACTCAATGCATTTCTTTCGGCCAAGGACCCTTTCGCCCTCATTGCGTCGATTTCTTCGTTCGGCTCCCCGCTATCCCATCGGGAGCTAACTCTGGATGCGTCCTTCGGAATGGAGAAATCGAAGCTGAGGAGGACATACGCCCCCGAGGAGTTTCTGAAGGACAGGACTTTGAAAAGGTTTTCAAATGGCAGCAGGGCGATGCTGGCCTCTGAGTGCTGGTTTCTGGTTGCGGGGTCCGGCGAACTGTCCCAAGAGAAGGAATCCGCTGCCCGAAGGGCGGTGTCGGAGTTCGGATTCGGCGAAGAGGAGGATTTGAGGGCCGCGGTGGAATCGTGCAAAAGCGGAGGGCTCGTTGTTGTCGAGCCATTACAGGACTGGGTTTGGCTCAAGAATATGCTCGTTCTCATGCTGTCTCTAGGGCATTCTCTTGAGAGCGGTTGCCCAGCGCCGTTGCTTGATTGCGGGTTTCGGAAGACGTCTGTGACGAAGTTCGGCGTGGCAGAAGCCTTCGATTCAACGTATACGGCTTTCGTCATCCCCGTTGCCTTCAACGAATACTGGCGTAACGAAAAACTTTCTCAGCTTCTAGAAGAGGCAATCGACTTTTACAACCCCTTCAGGGGGGAGGGGTTCTTGTCGTGGGCGCCGTATTCGAAAATAGGGTTCGAGAGCATCAACGATTCGCGCCATCGGGTAACTCAATTAAAAGATGCCTCCAAAGAGACGGGTCGGTCTATTCGCTACGTTTCCGTCAATCAAATCGACGGGAAGCCCGGATCATTGCGGTCTTTTCGGAAGGATTGGGGCGGAAACCTCTATCTTGCCATTACGGGAGATATAGATAACGAACGATCGACTGCCGAGTATTTCTTTGATGCAATGGCGAAAAGCCGCATGGAATATGGTTGGATTGATTACGACTTTGCTGTTGACGCTGACAGGGATGGGGGATTGGTGGCGCGAACTCTGGAAAGCCAAATCTGGTTGACGCTGCTTGGGCGCGGTGGCGTTTATATTGGCATTTGCGAGAGATGCGGTCTCCCTTATCTGGTTAAGGGAAGAACTCGAAAACGTTTTTGTTCTCATAACTGTCTTCAGATGGCCAAAAAAGAGAGCTGCTAGCTTGATTTTGAGCTGAAACTTGAGTGGTGCGGTTTTCAATGACGTATAGCGCCCATGTTCATGGGTGATTCCTCGAATCGCTCATGAACATGGGCGTATCGGGGGAGTTTGAGGGGGTGAATCCCCTTCAATCGACTCGGTAATGCATGCTGCTTATTGATGCTGTTGATAAGGCGGATGATTCGCGATTAGCCATTTTGGGAAAGGGCAATCAAGCTCAATCCTGGGCTCTTTGGCTAGGCTCGCGCGTGCGCCTTTAGAAGCGCCGGCGCGAGCCTAGCCAAGTAGAGCCACAATGTCAAGGCGAGTGACGTTTGCCATGGGCAAATTATGGGCAAAACGTTGTGATATTGCCTGGATTAGACGATATTGAATAGAATTGAAAATGTACTGACCAGGTATAGCGTGCTTAGTAGACCGGTGGTTTTTCCTCATAATCCTTTGGTTCTCGGTTCGAATCCGGGCGGGCCCACCAAAACTTTTAAGGCCAGGAGCTTGCTGCTCCTGGCCTTTTCTTTTGCATCATTCCGGTATTGGGAATCGGCGCGGTTCGTTGGCAGCGGGTTGTGCTCGCGCCATGGGATAGCTGGCTATGCATTCCTCATCTTGTCGCCGGGTCACCGCCGAAATCTGGCAGTAAGGGCAATCATGGGGGCAATGAAAATGCCGCCTGGATATCCGGCGGCATTTTCATTGCTTCGCTTATGCGCAGTGAGTTTCGCTTAACCGACTAACAGTTAGAACCCAAGGTCCTCGGCGATCAAGATCACCTTGATGCGGCCGGCTTGGCGGCTGTGGCGCGTTACCACCACGTTGCAGCACATGCATCCGGCGTCGTGACAGTTGCCGCAAACGCCCGTGCGCTCACAGGGCGTATCCGTGTGCAGGCGCGCGGCGTTCGGCGGGCATGCCATGGTGTGAATGCGCTTGATGCCGGCGTCCACGTCCTCCACCACCTTGTTCATGCCCACGAGCACGTATACTTCGCGCGGGCCATGCAGCAGGCAGGCAAGGCGATTGGAGTTGCCGTCGATGTTGACCAGCTCGCCTTTGCGCGTGATGGCGTTGGCGCTCATGAAGAAGCAGTCGCTGGCGAAGTGCTGCAGCAAGATCTCACGCGCTTCCTCGGGCGTGGTCGCTTTCGCGCGGTCGATCATACGGTAATCGCCGGCTTCCAGCATGGACTTCACGCCCGTTTCCTTGAACGTCTCCGTGCCGCCCCAGGCGATGGAGGCGCCGGCGGGCACCAGCTTGCGCACGAGCTCCACGGCATCGGCGGAGGTTTCGCAGTAATGGCCTTCCATGTTGCGACGCTCAAGCTGCTTGATGATGGTTTGCGCCGTTTGCGCGAATGCAAGGGTGCGGGGGTTTTCCATGGTGCGCTCCTTCTCTCGTCTGGCGGGTGGTTCCCATTGTGCCACGTTTCGACGCCGCGGTTGCATTGCGGCTGGAAAACGGCTTTAGATGGTGCGCGCCCGCATCGGGCATAAGCGCTATACTGGAACAACTACTGAATTCCCGCCTAACTATGAATGTGAGGGCATAATGGGCGATAGCTTCGAAGCCAGCAAGAAACGTAGCGATGAGATTCGCGCCGACCTTTCCGTGAACCCGGGCAAATACTGCATGCTCACGGGCGACCGCCCCACGGGCAGGCTGCATCTGGGTCATTACTTCGGCACCATCCGCGAGCGTGTGGCGCTGCAGAACCTTGGCGTCACCTCCCGCATTATCATCGCAGACTACCAGGTCATCACCGACCGTGACACCACGGCAAACATCCAAGACAACGTGTACAACATGGTCATCGACTATCTGGCCTGCGGCATCGACCCGGAGAAGACCATCATCTTCACCCACTCGCAGGTGCCGGCGCTCAACCAGCTCATGCTGCCGTTCCTTTCCCTGTGCACCGAGGCCGAGCTTGAGCGCAACCCCACGGTGAAGTCCGAGCAGGAGGCCTCCGGCCACGCGCTCACTGGCCTTTTGCTCACCTATCCCGTGCACCAGGCCTGCGACATCCTGTTCTGCAAGGGCAACATCGTGCCCGTCGGCAAGGACCAGCTGCCGCATATCGAGCAAACCCGTCAGATCGCCCGCCGCTTCAACGAGCGCTACGGCCACGTGTTCCCCGAGCCCGAAGGCCTGCTCACCGACGCCGTGCTCATCCCCGGCCTTGACGGTCGCAAGATGTCGAAGAGCTACGGCAACGCCATCAGCCTGTCGGCCACGGCCGAGGAGACGGCGAAGCTCATTAAGAAGTCCCAGACCGACTCCGAGCGCTTCATCACCTTCGATCCCGACAATCGCCCCGGCGTGTCGGCGCTTATCACCACGGCGTCGCTGTGCACCGGCCGCGGCGAGCTGGAGATCGCTGAAGAGATCGGCAACGGCGGTTCGGGTCAGCTGAAGAAGTACGTCACCGAAAGCGTGAACGATTTCCTGGCTCCTATTCGCGAACGCCGTGTGGAGCTTATGGGCGACATGGACTACGTGAAGGACATCCTGCGCGAGGGCAATCGCCGCGCCAACGAGATTGCGAACCAAACTCTGGAAGAAGTACGCGAAGCCATGGGCATGGTGTACTAGGCAAAACGAAAAGCCGCCCTCGGGCGGCTTTTTCAATGACGAGTGCGTTTGAGGTGGCGCGTCATCGGCGCCTATACGAATCGGGCCGGGCAACAATGCCCGGCCCGATTGTTTCTGCGGAGTCATATGCGTTGTTCGCATTTGAGCGAAGCGGCTACGGTGAAGCGACGATAGGCGCTGCAAAGCGATTCCTACGGAGAACGCGACGGTGGCTGCTTGCGGCGCTTGCCTTGAGGCTCGAAAAGCACGTCGTGCGCATCTCTCGCGCACCGTACGCCTTACGACTCGCCGTCATCCTCCACGTAGATGCCCTCCTGCCCGAGTACCGTGGCGAACGTGCGGAAGAATACCTTCGCATCCAGAAGGAAGCTGACGTGCTTCACGTAGTACACGTCCAGCGACAGGCGTTGCTTCCACGGCAGGGAGTTGCGGCCGTACACCGCGGCGTACCCGGTGATGCCCGGTTTCACCGACAGTTTCAGGCCCTCTTCGCCCTCGTAGAGCTCGGTCTCGCGGCGCAGGTCGGGGCGAGGGCCGACAACCGACATATCGCCGAGCAGCACGTTGAAGAACTGGGGCATCTCGTCCAAGCTGGTCTTTCGCATGAACGCGCCGATCTTGGTCATACGGGGGTCGTCGGCGCCGTTGTAGGTGCTGCCGTCCTCCATGATCAGGTCGGGGGCGTTCACGCGCATGCTGCGCAGCTTGTACATCTTGAAATCAACGCCGTCCTTGCCCACGCGCGGCGCATTGTAAAACACCGGGCCGCCGTCTTCCAGCTTGATCAGCGGCGCCAGCACCGCGATGATGAGCAGCACGAACGGCAGCGCGATCAGTCCGATGATTATGTCCCAGATGCGTTTTCCGAAGCGTACGTACATCAGCGCGCACCCTCCGCCTTAGCCTGCGAGATGGCCTGGTGCAGGCAACGGCACACCTCGTCGATGTCCGCATCGGTCAGCTTCGTGTGCAGCGGCAGGGTGATCTCGTTCTCGAACTGCGCGAGCGCGTTGGGGAAGTCGGCGATATCGAACCCCAGGTTGCGATAGGCCGTGAGCAGCGGCAGGGGCTTGTAGTGCACGTTGGTGGCAACGCCGTCCTCGGCCATCAGCTCGATCACGCGGTTGCGCAGCTGCTGCCAGCAACCATTCAGGCGCACGAGCATCAGATGCCCGCTCGAGGACTCCTGGCGCACGTCGGCGCGCGCGGCGGCATCGTCGGCGTTGCACGCGTCGGAGCCGTCGGCGGCGCGATAGTGCTGCAGAATGGATACGTCAAGGTCGGCAAGGTTTCGCGTGTAGCGCGCGACCATCTGACGGCGTCGTGCGAGCATGCCCGGGTAGCGGCGCAGCTGCGCCAGGCCCAAGCCCGCCTGCAGGTCGGTCATGTTGCACTTCCAGCCGGGGAAGGCCACGTCATATTCCCAAGCGCCGGCCTTGGTCTTGGCAAGGGCGTCTTTCGACTGGCCGTGCAGCGACATGAGCATGAAGTCATGGTACAGCTCATCGGTGTCGAACAGACCCTCGCGCCAGGTGATGGCGCCGCCTTCGGCCGTGGTGAAGTTCTTCACCGCATGGAAGCTGAACGTGGTAAGGTCGGCAACCTGGCCTGCGTGCTTGCCATGGCGCACGCTGCCGAGCGCATGCGCCCCGTCGGTGACCACGGCGATGCGGCCGATGGCCTGCTGACGGGCGTTTGCGGGCGTGAAAGCGCCGCCGAAGGCGTCGATGGCGCCGAACAGCGCATCGTAATCGCACATGACGCCGCCCAGATCGACGGGGATGATGGCCTTCGTGCGCGGCGTGATGAGCTTCTCCAGCTGCGCGTAATCCATTTCGTAGCTGCCGGGCGCCACATCGCACAGCACGGGCGTCGCGCCCACGTGGCAGATGGGCGAGCAGCTGGCGGTGTAGGTGTAGGCGCTCGTGATGACCTCGTCGCCGGGGCCGATGCCCAGCGTGCGCAAGGCGCACTCGAGCGCCGCCGTGGCAGATCCTAAGCAGGCTACGCGCGGCGTGCCCAAAAAGGCGGCCAGTTCACGCTCGAGCTGCTTGGTCTTCGGGCCCGTGGTGATCCATCCGCTCCTCAGCGCGTCGGCCACCTCGGCGATCTCGGCCTCGGTGATATCGGGCGGGGAAAACGGTATGCGGATCTGTTCGGACATGGTATCTCCTTAGCTATCCGGCTCCAGCGTCTGTTGCGCGAACGCATGCTGACGCAAGGCGGCGTACCTTTCGATGATGACGCAAACTGCGGCGCTTATATCAGATTGCGCAGCAAATTCACGATGGCGAGATACGAGGTTCGCTGGTCGAACTCCCGCTCGGCCACGGCGCGTCCACGCGCTCCCATGATCTTGCGCAGCGACGGGGTGCGCGCCAGCTCCTCGAGCACATCGGCAAGCGCCTCGGGGTTCTCGGCTTCCACGTTCAGGCCGAAGCCGTCGGTGGTCACCTTGTTGCGGAACTCCGGCGAAGAGCCGGTGTTGATCATGGGCTTGCCGGAGGCAAGGTAGTCGCCGATCTTCGTGACGATGCTTTGCACCGCGCTTTTCACCAGGGAGTTCACGGTGATGTCGCTTGCGCGAAGCCATGCCGCCATGCTGCCATGGTCCTGATAGCCCAAAAATTCCACGGGGGCGTTTTCCTGCCGGGCAAGCTCCTCCAAGCGTTGGCGGTCGGGGCCGTCCCCGAGGATCTTCACCTTCACGGGAGGGAAGGGGCGATGTTGCTTGGCGGTTCCCGCGGCGGTTGTGCGCGCGGTATGGGCCGCGCGACGCTTCTCGAGCAACGCCGCCGCCTTTATGAGGGTTGCCAGGTCGTAGCTGGCGCCGAGCGTGCCGGCATAGACGGCCCACAGCTCGCCCTCGGGTTTCACGACGTCGGCCATATGCTCGCGGGCGCCCTCGTCGAACGCCGCAAGGTCGTTGCCCACGTACACCGTGGCGTGGGGGTAGGGCGCCGTGCGGTCCTTCGCCGGGCGCGCCGTGTACTCCTCCGAGGTTCCCACGGCGCCGGAGAGCAACTGGTAGACGCGTTTCGCATCGCGGGAGAACGGGTAGAACGCCACATCGCTGATCACGGGGATGTTAATCACCATGCGCATGGCCTCGGGCCACAGGTCGTTGATGTCGGCGACGTAGGGGATGTCGTGCTCGGAAGCGTATTCCGCGCATACGCGCGCCACGTCGTTGGGCGGGATCTCGGAGTAGATGAGCGAGTAACGGCCCGCGGTGCGCTCGAAATGATCGCGCAGGTTCTTCGCCGCCACGTGGTGGCTGCGGATGCGCTGCAGGTCCAAGTTGCGCGTGTAGCCCGGCTCGTCGATGAACACCACGTTGTAAGGAAGGCCCTGATAGCAGGTCTTCGAGGTGTCGCGCTGGGCCTTTTCCCAGTGCTGGAACGACGAGGTGATCAGGTCCACGTCGAAGCCCTGCTCGACGAGCATCTCGGACAGGACGCGGAAGCGCGTGTAGCCGCGCGTCTCGTCGCCGAGCTTGACGCCCATGGTGACCACGGCGATGCGGCGGCGTTGGCGCGCTTGAGCGCGCTGTGTGTAGGTTTGCGTATTCATGTCAGCAAGTATACCAAGCCGGCGCCTTGCCGAGCCCGGCGAACAGCGAACCCCCACGAGCCCCGTAGGATTCGCGCGCCGATGGGGGCTTCCCGGCAAACGCCATCCTTGTGCGTGGCTTGAGCTTCGCCTATTATTAGAAGTTGCGCAATCGTGCGCGCAAATAGGGCTCTTGGCGCCCGTTGCGTTGTATCCAACCAAGTGATCGGGAAACGTATGATCCAATTGCAGCACGTG
>ERZ1034917.1035-NODE-1035-length-19807-cov-4.276073_pt1 | contig 19807 bp, 10 predicted proteins | sample MGYA00520605_ERZ1034917 | MGnify/ENA primary metagenome ERZ1034917 (study PRJEB33766, sample SAMN09781784) | gut metagenome | biome: gut microbiome | host: Homo sapiens | place: Madagascar | study: EMG produced TPA metagenomics assembly of the PRJNA485056 data... | reverse complement strand
GATTACGGGAAACTATACAATGGAGGAGATTTCGGAAATGCTCGGGTTTTGTGACAGCGCATATTTCAGCAGATGCTTTAAAAAAGCGGAGGGAATATCGCCCAAAAAATACTTAAAACAGTATTATACAATGTAGGAACGGCGGGCGGTCACGGCGGCCGCCCAGTAGCGGTTATTGCTTTTTAAACTTCAGCCGGTATTCGCTGGGGACATATCCCGTTTCGTGATGAAACGCCTTGCTGAAATATGACGAAGAGCTGTAGCCGAGCTTCAGTGCAATCTCCTGTATGGACTCGTTTGTTTCCGAAAGCAGCTCCTTTGCCTTATTGAATTTAAGCATCGAGAGGTATTCCTTAAAATTCATATTGGTTTTTTGCTTGAATATTGTGCTTAAATAACAGGTCGATATATAAAACCTTTTGGCAACATCCTCCAGAGTCAACGGCTGCATATAGTTTTTGTCAAGATATTCGGTTATATCAAATATCAGTTTTGAGGTTTTTGTGGAGCGAATATCGTTAATCTGCGCAATGGAGGCGGCAACCAGCTTTTGAATAAGCGCCTTCAGAGAATCAAGGGTGTTGAATCTTTTAAGATATGCCCATATGTCAAATTTATTGAAAAGATAGTTTGGATTCTGACCAATCTGAATAAGCGCGGTGGAAATCGTTACTATAAATTCAAGACAGATTCTCTGGACAATCTCAATCTTAACGGTGTTTTCCTTAAAATTCTCAAACAGTATGTCAATCTGGCTCATCGCTCCGTCCTTATTCCCGATTCTGATACATGATATGCAGCTGTCGATTGAATCCTTATAGCTTATAATATCGGTAGACGGCTCAACGTCCTGACAGTAGATAATCTGATTTCTGCCCATATAAAAGCTGTGTTCAAGGCAGTTTAAAGCGCTTTTGCAGGAGAGGTTAAAGCCTGCCGCGGAGCTGACAATTTCACCAAGTCCTATAGAGTACGACATTTCGGATTCACTGTAGTTAAAGTCAAGAAACTTTTTTATCGTGTTTGCAATTTCTATACATTGACTGAGCGCCGCCTCGGTACTCTGCGAGAATTTGAACTTGACAAAAAACGTAAACAGCTCAGGCTCGTAAAACGGCAGCAGATAATAGTCCGCGCTTGATGTGAGCAGCTCCTTTATATTGAGAAAATCGGAAAAAACATTACCGCTTTCATAGAATTTAACTATAATTGCAGAGCAGAGTCCGGCAGTGTCGGGCAGATCGAACAAAGCATTCATCTCCATGCTGTGGCGCTTGCTTGAGCAGGCAGAAAGAAAGTAGCTTTTAAGCAGGTGCTTGTTCTCCTTAAACGAGTTTGCAATGCTGCTCATTATGGTGTTCTGACAATCCTTTTCAACCGCTTCGGCTGCGGATTTGACCGTGCTTATAAGCTGTTCCTTGTCAATCGGTTTAAGCAGGTATGCCATTACGCCAACGTCTATGGCGCTTTTTGTATATTCGACAATGTTATGGGCGGTCAGCACGATTATTTTGAGCTTGGGCAGATGTGATTTAAGTTTTTGGGCAAATTCAAGACCGTTTTCGTCTCCGAGCTGTATATCCGTTATAAGTATATCGGGGTGGTTATGCTTAACAAAGTCCCATGCCGACCGCGTATCGGGGAATGCACCCGAAAGCGCGGCGCCGGTCTGGCTCCAGTCAATCTGCGAAAGCTGATTGCGTATCAGAAATTCATCTTCTATAATAAGTATTTTTGCGTTCAATTATGTTCCCTCCGGTTTTTAAAAATTTAATGTGCTTTTTTTCGGCAGATGAATCGTGGCGGTAATTCCGCCCTCCTCGTTTTCCGAGTATTCAAGACCGTAATCCACTCCGTAGTATAACCGTATTCGTTGGGAAATGTTATATATCCCAAAGTGATTCATTGTCGAAAACTGCTCGTTGTCAACCACGGCATTTGCGTAGGAATTGAGCGCGTCAACCGAAACATAGTTTAAGCCGTAGCCGTTATCGCTTACCGAAAGAATAATGTCATCGTCGTCAAAATCGCCCCTGACCGTTATGATTCCGAGCCTTGTCATTCCGTTAAACGCATGAGTGATACAGTTTTCTATAAGCGGCTGAAGGACCAGCTTGCATATCTGATAATCAAGGATATTTTCGTTTATATCCATTTTAAGCTCGAACCTGTCGGGGTAGCGTATTTTTTGAATTTCGGCATAGCTCATTGCCTGTTCAAGCTCCTGACGTACCGTTATAAGCTCCTTTCCGTTGTTCAGCGAGGTCCTGAAGTATGTGGAAAGAGATGCGGCAAGGCGCTTGATTTCTTCAGCGTTTATTTCGTCCGCAAGAGCGGAAATGGAGCCGAGCGTGTTATATAAAAAGTGCGGTTTAATCTGAGCCTGAAGGACGCGGAACTCGGTTTCGCGCTGAAGCCTTGACTGATTCTTAATGTTATCGAGCAGTTCCTTTATGGTTTCGCACATTTTTCCGTATGAGTGATAAAGCGAGGTGATTTCAACAGCGGTGTCCCCCGGCGGTACAACGGGAATAATCGAGTTTTCATCGTCAAACCGCGACATATCGTTCGACAGCATTTTTATCGGCTTTATAAATGACAGGGATATAAAATACTGTATCAAAAACACGAACAGCATTAAAAGAAGGGAGGCTGTCAGCGTGGAAATCAGCATCGAACGTCCCAGCATATCAAACTCGCTTGTCGCAACAAATGCGATAAGGTATAGTCCGGTATTTTGTATCGGATAACAGAAAATGCGGTATTCCGAATCGGGCATATGTATAACCGAGCTTTGAATTTGATTCGGAATAATTTTGTTGTATATATCGGTATTATTCGCAAACGAATCTATTGCTTTGTCCTGAAACGGGTTAATAATATGGGTGTTTGTTGTAATAAACATTTTTCCGTTCTGCATAAGCCGAATATCCTTTATAAGCGAGTAGAACATATTCGCATTGATATATGCCTTTGCGATGGCAATCGGCTCTCTTGTGCGTGTGTCGGCTATCAGCCGCGAAGCGGTTATGTACGGAGTGCTGTTAATGTCATCGGTGTGAAACACGGGCTTGTAGTTGCTTGCAAGCATCTCCTTAAACCACACGTCGTTTAAAAGCTCGCTGCTCTTAAAGACATTCTTGCCCGAGCTTGCGACCGACGGATAATAGTCCTTGGTGAGCGAGTATATTTCAAATTTTTCGACCTTGCGCCGAAACACATCATAAATGGATAAAATGTTTGTGATTTTATCTACCTGTTCCTCGGCGGAATAGGTGCAGCTGTCGGACAAAAGATACTGAAGCTCGTTGTTGTTCTGCATAAGAAAGAACTGATATTCAATATCGTCAACCATTGCCGAAAGATGAATGGCGGACGAGTCGGTGATACTCTGTGTGTTCTGCGTTCCTATTTCCATCATTGTATAATTGGAATTTATGTATGTTATTGCAATGAAAGCAACCATAACCAAAACGGTTGTAACAAGGTACAAGGTTAAAAACTGACCGGTGAGCGACTGTTTCTGAAGTTTTTTTAAAAGCATAGGCTCCCTCCGCGGCAGACAGCCGCATGACACGGCAGCTGAATTTGTGATTTCTTAATTATAGTATAACACAAAATTTTTAAAAGAAAAGTAAATTCTGAAAAGTCAGAAAAAAAGCACAATTATCAAAAGTTTTTACGGTTGACACCGGCTGCGGCGTTGGTGTAAGATTTTAGTATAAAATATATATACTATATCCCGGACGGTGAGAATATGTCACAAAAAACAATTTGGCGGATTCTGACGTCAGCGGTTGCAGCGGCTTTGCTTGCGGCGGCAATAGCTGCCGGCTGCGGACATAAATCCGAAACCGAAAACAAGGCCGAGGCGGACAGCGAGATTGTTGCGGTTGTTCCGTCGGACGGCAAGTCTGTAATTGCGTCGCTTATATCGGAATATGAAAACGTGAATAATGACACGGAAATTAAGTTTATAAATATCGGCGGAACGGACGAGGAGGTCTATCGCCTTTGCGTTTCGATGCTGCTTGACAAGAAATTCAGCGCCGATGTTTTAATCATAGACGACACCTGGCTCAGCACCTTTGCTGATGAAGGACTTGTTTCGGAAATAACGGATATAAATGACGGGGTTTTTATTCCGGCGGCAAGGCGGGCAATGACATTTAAGGATAAAATATACGGGATTCCGATATACGCCGATGCAATGGCGAGCTTTGAGAAATATGGGAGCAGCGGCGAAACTGTATACCTTGAAAAGGACGCGTCCGATATGGCAGCTCATATCAGGAGCGGAATCAGCAGCGGACTTTCGCTGAGCGAGGCTCACAGGGCATATGCGGAAGCGCCCAAATGCAAGGCTGTGGGCGAATTTATAGACGGGGACGCAGGAAAGCTCAGAGCGTGGGTAAGCTGTCTTGACGATATACAAAAAGGTTATCCGAAGGCTGCGGTGAACATGAAAATAAAGCTTGAAAACAACGCGCTGGTCAGAACAAAGGTTGCCGTAATCAATAATGAAAGCCGTTTATACGGTAAGGCGCTTAAACTGATAGAATATTTGTTAAGCGACGATTCCCAAAGAAAAATCATGAGTGGAATGCCGGGCGTGCCGATTATGAAAAAAAACTACGGCGATGTTTTTACGGCTGACAGAATTACATATATCGAAAATGTTGATGGTGAAAAATTTTGTACGTTTCCGTTCGCCGTGAATTTTTATGAAAATGAATTAAGACTGACGGAGGCGGCGGAAAACAACGCTTCGTATTCCGAAACGGAACGCCTGCTTAAATATGTTGCAAATCCGTAAAACAAAACGAAGATAATAAAAATTTTAATAAATGCCGGCTCATCGGCACAAGAAAGGAATGCATTAAATGAAGATGATTAAGAGAGTCGTCGGCTTTTTGCTTTGTGCGGCAGTGGCGGTCAGTGCGTGCGCCTGCAGCAGCGGCAAAAAGACGGCAAAAGCAGAGGACCCGAACACGGTTCCGGAGGATACCTATGAGATACGCTGGTATATGCTCGGCAAACCGCAGGACGATGTTGCGTCGGTGGAAAAAGCAATCAATGACTACCTTAAAGGCAAGATTAACGCTACGGTAAAAATGACTGCAATGGAAACGGGACAGTATAATCAAAAGATGTCAACCGTGGTTGCCTCGGGCGAGTATTTTGACATAGCCTTCTGTGCAACGTGGTCGCTCGACTATCTGGCAAATGCCGCTCTCGGCGCTTTTGTTCAGCTTGACGATTATATGGATACATATCTTAAGGACGTGAAGGACACCGTACCGGCTGACTATCTTGACAGCGCAAGGGTTGACGGAAAGCTCTATGCTATTCCGGCATATAAGGAGTCTGCCGCACAGTACGGCTGGATTTACAGAAAGGATATTGCCGATAAATACGGTATAGATATGACGAAATATAAAAATCTTCAGGACTTTTTGCCTGTTGCGGAAATGCTGAAGGCGAAAGAGCCGAGTATACAGTACCCGATTGACTGGGACGCATCGTCAAGCTATCAGAGATATATGTATAACTACGGCGACTTTGTAAGACCCGTACAGGATTATAATATAGGAATATCCTATGCGGAGGGAGCCGACGATACAAAGATTGTCCGCAATCAGGATGCAAAGCTCGAATACAGCGGCGAGGACGTATACAAAATTATGCGCGAATACTACACAAAGGGCTTGGTTAAAAAGGATGTTGCAACGGCGACAGACCTGAGTGCACGTTTCAACAGCGGAAAAACCTTCTGCTATGTTGCGGAGCTGAAGCCGGGTAAGGTAACGGAAATGGCAAAGAGCTGTCCGTACGAGATTGCTCAGGCAGGCGCAACTCCGGTTATAGAAAAGTCGCTGCCGGGTCTAGGCTCGATGATGGCGATTTCTTCAACGTCAAAGAATCCCGAAAGATGTGCGCGTTTCCTTAATCTGCTCAACACCGACCCGTACCTCAAAAACCTTGTTGTACACGGCATAGAGGGCAAGCACTATGAAAAGGTTGACGATAAGACAATAAGAATATTTGAAGACACAACCTACAGTATGTACGGTTACACATGGGCAATCGGAAACGTATTCCTTGACTACATTTCAACCAAGGACGACCCCAACAAACTTGAAGATTTGAAAAAGTTTAACGAGAACGCAATCAAGCGCGAGGCAAATTCGTTCAGCTTTAATCCCGAAGGACTTGAGCTGACAATGGCGGAGATTTCAAAGGTGAACAAGAAATACGGCTCAATCGGTGCGGACGGATCGGTTGAGGTTGACTATAAGGCAACGCTTGACAGCTTGAACAAGGAGCTTGATTCCGCAGGCTTGCAGAAACTGATAGACGCAATGCAGGAGCAGTATACCGAGTTTTTAAAGAACAGAAAATAATACGAAAGCACGGGAAGGGTGACATAACTTTGTATAAAACAAAAACATTAAGGGGCGGCATGATGAAGGAAATCAGAAAAAACAGAACTCTGTTTTTAATGCTTACGCCCGGAGTAATTCTCTATTTGCTTTTTAACTATCTTCCTATGTTTGGACTGGTTCTGGCATTTAAAAAAATAAACTACCGTCAAAGCATTTTTCTGTCGCCGTGGTCGGGACTCGATAACTTTAAGTTTATGCTGAAGTCATCGGATCTGCTCCATGCGGTTATAAACACTCTTGCGTACAATGCGGTGTTCCTGTTTGTGGGAATGGTTATGGCGGTAGCGCTGGCGGTAGCGCTTGATTTAATCAGAAGCAAAATGGCAAAAAAGGTCTATCAGACGATAATGATTATGCCGCACTTTTTGTCGTGGGTAATAGTTGCATATCTGCTTTTCGGATTTTTAAGTTTGGAAAACGGCATTATGAACCGCACAGTCATGCCGATGCTCGGACTGGAAGAGGTAAACTGGTATCAAACGCCGAGCGTCTGGCCCGCAATTCTTATTATTGCGCACTTTTGGCAGGGCTGGGGATATGAAAGCGTTATTTATACCGCGGCAATAGCCGGTGTGGACATGGAGCAGTACGAAGCGGCTGAAATAGACGGCGCAAATTTGTGGCAGAGAATAATTTATGTAACGATACCGTCCATAAAGCCGATGCTTGTAATTATGCTCATTATGAAGGTTGGCTCGATACTTAACATGGATATGGGTCTTTTCTATCAGCTGCCGATGAATCAGCCGGCGCTTTACGAAACAACAAATGTAATTTCTACATATGTATATAATTTGGTGACAGACTCAGGCTCGCTTTCAATGGGAATGGCGTCAGCCGCCTCGTTTGTTCAGTCGATAGTGGGGTTTGTTCTGGTGGTAGGAGCAAACAAGGTTGCAAAAACAATAGACAGCGACACGGGACTGTTTTAAGGAGGGGTGCATTATGAATAAAAATAACAAAGCGGTGGACGTAATCATTAACATGTTTTTTATTGTGCTTTGTGCGGCGTGCATCTTTCCGCTGCTGCTGACATTGAGCATATCGCTGACGGAGGAAAGCACGCTGTATGAATACGGGTACAGACTGATTCCGAAGAAGCTGAGCTTTGACGCATATAAATATGTGTTCGGCTCAACGGGCGTTATTATGAGGGCATACGGCGTTACAATATTTGTAACGGTTATGGGAACGGTTCTTGGCGTACTTGTCACGTCAATGTATTCGTATGTGATTTCAAGATCGGATTTCAGATACAGAAATGCGTTTTCGTTTTTCTCGTATTTCACCATGCTGTTCGGCGGAGGAATTGCAGCGACATATTTAATAAAGGTAAATGTACTTCATATGTCAAATACTCTTGCCGTGCTGATTATCCCGGGGGCAATAAGCGCATGGAATGTTATGGTGCTGAAATCGTTTTTTGAAACCTCTGTTCCGACGTCTATCATAGAATCGGGAAAGCTGGACGGCGCAGGGGAGCTGCGCGTGTTCTTCAGGCTTGTCTTTCCGATTGCCATTCCGGGAATTATGACGATTGCACTGTTCATTGCACTCGGAAAATGGAATGACTGGGCGGCGCCCATGCTTTATATAACCGATCGAAGGAAGTATACTCTTGCATTTTTAATGCAGAATATGCTGACAAATATAAAAGAGGTGATGGATGCGGCGCAGCAGACGGGAATGTCGATTGATATGGAAGAAATGCCGCAGGAAGGGGCGCGTATGGCGCTTTGTCTTGTGGCGGCGGGACCGGTGCTTGTGGCATATCCTTTCTTCCAAAAGTATTTTATACAGGGCATGACAATCGGCGCGGTTAAGGGTTAATAATCCGAGCAAAAAGAGCTTAAAAAAAGGTTAAAATAAGGCGGTAACTGCCGCAAATAAAAAAAGAAGGAGTAAATATAATGAAAAAAGTAAGTATGATGAAAAAAGCAATATCGGTGTTTTTAAGCGTTTGCATGATCGTATCTGTATTTGCAATGGGCATGACGGTTTCGGCAGCGGACGGCGAAACGGGCACGGAAGCGACAGCTGCAACGGAGGTATATTACAGCGGCCAAAAACTTAATTCGGAAACGCCCTATCTGCTCATCGGCAAGGCGCCGGGCGCTGAAAAAACAACGCTGAAGGCTTCTGCACAGGCTACCGATTCTGATGGAACGTGGACGCTCCTTGCACAGTTTGACGCAGATACGGGAACATTTACGTTTAAATCGGGAAATGATGTTACGACCAATTCATGGGCGCTTGGATTTCCTTTAGTAAAAATTGATACAAATAATGATGAGAATACCGCGGATGAAAAGTATTATGGAATATATGCAAACGGAAGTCTTACGATTGAGCTTGGGAACAATGTTAATTTGTTGTACTTTTCTGTCAACTCACGTTATAGTCCAACAGATGCAGCGCAGGAAGGTATACACGTTGAGGGCGATTTGACGGTCAACGGAGGTAAAAAGGGTCTGCTCAGAGTGTCGGCAAATCCGGCAGGAAAGGAAAACGGGGGATTGCAGTCATACGGAATTAACGTCAGCGGAACTGTTACGTTAAACGGAGGTATTCTTGACGCATATGAGACTGTGTGGGCAAATTCCGGTGCAGGTTATAAGTTATCAACAAATAAAACTACATTTATAAAGGCAAACAATGTGAAATTAAACGGAGGCGCGCTGTATCTGCGCGGAAGAGCTTTAACAAATCCGAGCGGTAATAAGGACAGTTTTAAACTTCACGAAATTGGAACAAATAATACGGATGCAATAACGGTCCCGGATTCGTATAGCCAAAATTGGGACAATTATTTGGAACTGACATCAGGAACAAGTAATGACGATAACAACAATAAAGATAAAGGTAATGATATAAATGCTGACAGCGATTTTAAATCAACGCGAGAAGAAAATATGCTTTATGTAAAATATACTCTTGCAGACGAAAAAGGCTTTAAAATCAAGGTTGCGGGTCAGGAGCTTGGCGGATATGAAAAATATCTGCATATCGGAAGCGATAATAAAAGCGTTACAGTGAATGAGGATTCAACAGACGCGGCAGCCGAGTATAACATAACAAAAAACTCTGACGGCGCTCTGACAAAAGAGCTTAAGTTTTTAAAGGACACAAAAATTGGCTATGAGGTTACCCAAAGCGGCGGAACTGCAAAATACTATGTCATAGAAAGTGATTCGGACTTAATTGTCAATACGAACGGAAAGACTGTTTCACTGACAGGAACCACAGCGGACTGGAACGGCTGGAATATTACAAGAGGGGCGTGCGTGCGCGCTGACGGAAATGTTACAATCAACGGCGGAGGTACGCTGAACGCAAATCTGGGTGCGAAATACGCAGCCGAAGCCTCAGCATCGGATAAGTCTGTAACATCGGTGATTTACAGCGGAAAAAAAATAACAATAGATGACATTACGGCAATATTCAGGCTTGAAGACGAGCGCTCGTCGGGCGGCGCAACAACTCCGCAGTCAAACATCCTATATGCTCCGCAGGTTGAATTTACCGTTAATGCGGATGTAAAAATGGCTAAGAATCAAGCGCCCGGAGGAACAACTCCCGGTTATCTTATCGGTGGAGCGGACGCGGCGGACAAAATTATCATACCCGTTACTGCTGATACATTTGTCGGCAACAGCAAATCTACGTGGGAACAGCCGATTAAAAAGGCAAGTGACAAGCTTTATGATTATTCCTACGACAAGATGAAAACCTCAACATACATGGAGGTGTCGACCGCAGATACAACGGTTGCAATATCCTCTGTGAGCGTGAATGACGGTGAAACGGTCAGCAACGCTGCAAACACTGTTAAATTTATTCCGACAGCGGCGGACGCAGAGGAAGGGACGCAAATCTTCGTTCTGGCAAAGGCGTGCGACGAAAACGGCGTTCTTACATCTGCTGAAATATACAGCGGAGCGGCTGACGGTAAAGAGCATATACTTACTTTGGGCGGCGCTGAAAGCGTTAAACTTTATGTTTGGAACGCGGCAGACGGACTTAAGCCTCTTAAAAAGGTCAGAACATATTACGCGGCTGAAACGGCGGCAGAGTGACATTGCTGATATACAGGGAGAGGAAAGACACATTGCGAGTGTTTCCTCCGTATTCAATGGGCTGTAAACTTTTACAGCCCATTGATAAACTCTTTTGATATAACAGGAAAGAGAGGACATTATGAAAAAAATAATATCTGCTTTTTTATGTATTTGTATGACCGTTGCGGCGATTTCGGCAATGCCTGTCAGCGCTGAAGGCTCAGACGCGGCAAGCGTGGTATACTACAGCGGAGAAAGACTTGATTCGGACACGCCGTATCTGCTAATCGGCAAAGCGCCGGGCGCTGCAAGCACAACAGTGAAGGCTTCCGCACAGGATACCGATTCCGATGGAACGTGGACGCTCCTTGCACAGTTTGACGCGCAGAAGGGAACGCTCGCATTTAGATCCGGAAGGGATATAACAAACAACCCGTGGGAGGTTGGTATGCCGCTTAAACAAATCGACGCGGACGGCGACGGCGACGCTTCAAATGATAAATACTATGGAATATACGCAAACGGAAGTCTTACCGTTGAGCTTGGAAACCATGTCAATCTGCTGTATCTTGATCGTCAGTCGCCGAGCGATTTTGGGCAGGAGGGCATACATATAGAAGGCGATTTGACGGTTAACGGCATGAAAAAGGGAATGCTCAGGGTGACGGCAAACCCTGCGGGAAAAAAGAACGGAGGCTTGCAGTCGTACGGCGTTTATGCAAGCGGCACGGTCACGCTGAACGGTGGAGTTATTGATGTTTATGAAACAACATATAATTTAGGTTATTTTCATCTTGAACACAATTATACAACGCTTATAAAGGCAAATGATATCAGCCTAAGCGGCGGCTCGCTTTATCTTCGTGCAAGAAACAACAGCGCAAGCCTTGCAAACAATAAAAAGCTTTATGAAACCGAAAGCGGAGAAATCTACGTGCCGGATTCATATGAGAAAAAATGGGCGACCGAGTTCGAGTATGCGCCTGATTCGTCAGCAACGGATCAGGACAGAACAAAGGGAAACGACGGCAATGAGAATTTTCATGAGGGCGAGCAGGAAAATGACCGATACGTCAGACTTGAGCCGGCGGCGGGCTATGAGATAACAATTTTTAATAATGCCGACGCGCCCATAGCTCTCAGCAGCGACGCCAAATATCTGGTAAAAAGCGGCGAAGGCTATGCGGCATCTGAAAGCGCGGGCGGCGCATATGCCGAGTATGACGCAGGCTCCAAAACACTGTATATTTTACAGGATACAGAGCTAACTGTTGCGTCGATTAGCTACAGAACAGATATGGCAAGCTCGTGCATATATTCGGACGGCGATCTGACGGTCAATATCCCCGAGGACGTGACGCTGACGCTGAGCGGACAGAATAACGGAAGAAACAAAAACCTTCGTGCCAAGGGCAGAATAACCATATGCGGCGAGGGACGTATCAAGGCGTTTGCGTGCAAGGATTATCTCGGCACAAGCGAAAACTCGGCTGCGATATGGTCTGACAGCGGAAACGTCACAATCAAGGAAAGGATAAATGCGAATCTCTACACGCGTGAGCTGTCAAGCGGACAAATTGCACATGTTATTTATGCAGGCGGACACAGTGTTGAAATCGGCGCATATACAACCGTCAAAATGGGAACGGATTTGGGAAAGCTCTTCAATGACGGCACGGACCTGACGGTCTATGACACTGCAGAGGCAAAGATGGCGCAAAGCGCCGAGACAAAGACAGCCGGAGCGGAGCCTAAGTCGGAGCTGATTGATTATAACAAATCGGACGTGGCAAATATGAAGTATCTTTCGGTTGCGCCGATGCCTATGAAGATTGAACGGACAGAAGGCTTTGACAGCCGCGGACTGCTCCCGATGAGCAGACCGGAGCTTGAGCCGGTGTTTAATCTTGATATTGCGTCTGTTCCGTCCGTTTCGGACTTGTCGATAGATAACGGCGCGGAAATCGCGGGAATCTCCGCGGACGGAAAGAAACTTAAAATTACGCTTGGCGGCGTGAAAGCCGGCGGCGAATATACGTTAAAAATTAAAAATGTTAAGAATGCGGCAGGACTTGAATATGCCGATGAGTACAGCTTCAAGGCGTCTGACGGCTGCGATGTTCTTTCGGTAACGCTTAACGGCTCAGAGTGCGGAAGTGTAGGGGCAAGCAATGATGTTTGCGTGACCCTTTCAAAGGCGGACTCCGTGCCTGTGATGAATGCGGTTGTGACTGCTGTGGTATGGGAAAAGGTGAATGTGGGCGAAAAGAGCGTTTTAAGGCTGAAGTCCGCGGACTCACAGCAGATTACGGATATTACAGGAATACAGAAGGTTAATTTCGACGGAATAAAGGCGGACGCGGGCAATGTGATACGGGTGTTCGTGTGGGACAGCCTTACGGGAGTTAAATCTCTGTGCAGAGCGGCGGAGTTTGTAGGCTGACCGGGGGTGTGATTATGAAAAAATGGCTTAGTTTTTTACTTTCTCTGATAATGACAGCATCGTTTTTCACTCCGTACGTTTCGGCAGAGGAGCAGGCTGATATTCACGTTTATTTTGGCGGTGAAGAAATCGGCTTTGAGAAGCCGACGGTGATTAAAAACGATAAAATTATGTGCCAGATGAAACCTCTTTTTGACGCGCTCGGCATGACCTATGACTACAACGCGCTGACAAAGGTACTGCACGGAACATTTAACGACGATATGTTCACTGTCACTGTCGGTGGCGATACGCTTGAGATAAACAACATAACGGTTGAGCTTGATGAAAAGTTCTTTTTGTCGGGCAGAGAAATCATGGTTCCTCTTGATATGATATGTTATATTTATAATATTCAGATTGACAGGAGAGATTTAACAAACGTCAGACTTTGGCTTAAAGAGGCGGAGGTATATGACCTTCAGGCGGAGATTGAAAAGTTTAACAAGGTTTCGGGGCCGTATAAGACCGAGATAATCAAGGGCGGTCTTGAATACTTTGAAACCGCGTCAAGACAAATGCCGGAGTGCTTCAGCGAGAAGTATATAGATGTTGAGGGTCAGAGCTTTGACAAGGCGATTGACTGGGAGGCAACAAGCCTGCCGGCAACCTTCTACGCATCCCAGCTTGTAAACTGGCAAAAGACGCCGGTAAAGAAGGATGATGTTTTTGTTATAACATTTTGGGCAAAAGGAATATTTGCAAAGAGCGACGGCGGAAAGATTCAGCTTAATGTTACTCTGGAGCAGAACAAAACATGGACAAAGTCAATTTCGGAAACAGTGCAGCTGTCAACGGACTGGCAGCAGTTCAGACTTCTGGCAATATCCGCAACCGATATGGACGACTGGTCGCTTAATTTCCGACAGCATTTCTCGCTTCAGGAAATACAGATAGCCGACGTTAAGCTCGAGTTGTATTCGGGTCTGCCGGAGGGAATGGAGGTCCCGAAGATTCCCGCAACCTACAAGGGCATGGAAGAGGACGCGCTTTGGCGCAAGGAGGCGCTTAAACGAATCGAGAAGTACCGCAAGAACAATATGACGGTCAATGTAACCGACAAAGACGGAAATCCGATACAGGGCGCGACCGTTAATGCCAAAATGACAAGGAGCGAATTTAACTGGGGGTCGATGGTGTGGAACAGCACATTTGAAAACGGACACCTCTACAAAACCGATTCGGGATTTAACGGAGAGAAATGGTTTGAGCGTTTTAAGGACCTTGGCGTAAACACCTTGGTCGGAACGGTAAAGGCGGGCGAGTTTCAGCAAAACAACTGGACGGCAAAGAGATATGCCGACTTTGTGAACTGGTGCATGGATAATGACATAGATGTCAGAGCGCATTGTGTATACTGGGAAACAGGAACGGGAATTGAAAACAGGGGCGCTTATCTTTTGCCGATGGTTGGCAATGCCAACTGGAATATTGACAGCGTATCGGTAGATGAGGTCCGCGCAAGGCTTGAAAAGCAGTTCAATATTATATCCACATTTATAGGCGATTATCCGATAGAGATTGACGTTATGAACGAGATAGCGACCCGTCACGATGACGGAATCAAGTCTGTCGGCTGGGACGAGGGCGTAAGAATGTATCAGATGGTTAAGGCAATCCGCCCGAACGCAAAGCTCGTGCATCTTGAAACAATTTCGGGTAACTCGTCACCGGAGGGAACGGCTTTGCCCGACCATGTGGCATATACAAAGTATTTAAAGGACCTCGGCGCGCCGATTGATATTTGCGGAATACAGGGTCATGTCGGCTCGGCGTCGCATCCGCAGTGGTGGTATGTGAACATAGACATGGCGGCGCAGGCTGCGGACGAGGTTGCCATAACCGAATATGACGCGGCAATTCCCGAGTATGAGCTGAGAGCGCCGTATTTAAGAGATACTCTGATTGCGTGCTACAGTCACCCTGCGTTATCTACGTTTGTAGTATGGGTTTATAACTATGACGGCAAAACTCCCGACCTTTCCGTGTTCTGGGACAAGGACGAGAATCGACACCCTGCCTACTATGAATGGGATAAGCTGGTAAACCACGAATGGAAAACGGACGAGACTGTGACAACCGATGAAAACGGCAGCGCGGTTATCCGCGGTCATCGCGGAAGATATGATGTGACGGTTACGGTCGGCGAAAAGACCCAAACCCTTGCATTTACTCTCGGAAAGGATGAAACGCAGGATGTTATCAATGTTGTGGTTGACGGCGACAGCATCACGATGACATCGCCCAATGTTTATGTGCCTAAGCCCAAGCCTGCATATTACAACTGGCAGGATTTTGGAAAAATGACGGAAATCGAAATGCCGAAGGTTAATTACAAGTGGGAGCCTAGCACGGTTATTGAGGATTGCCGCGATGCTGAAGGAAAGCTTGTGCCGCACGTTTTTGACGGCAGAGATGATTCGTTCTGGAGCGCGGAGGACAACGACGATTACCTGACGGTTACTCTCGGTAAAAATGTACCGCTTAAATCGCTTGTTGTGCATTGGCACAGCGGAAGTATAAAAAGGTATAACTATAGGATTCTGGTTTCGGAGGACGGAAACGGCTGGACAGAGGTGAAAAGCGGTAAAAACTCCGAAATGACCGAGACTGTCGATATGAGTAAATTCAGCGGAAAATATATCAGGATATTGGGAACTGACGGCAGACTTGCGATTGATGATGTGCAGGTATATACGAAATAAATATGTTGTTAAGGGGGCTTAATGCTAATGAATATATTAAAACGGATTTGCGCGTTTTTTGTTGCCGCGGTAATGGCGGGAACAGGCGCTTTTGCGGCAGATACGGACAGCGTATGTATAACAAAGCTGTCCGAGGCGGCAAACGCTGTGATAACTCTGAACATCGGCTATCTCAAGGGGTTTGACAAGGGGAGTACGGTATATATTGTTCCGGCGGCTGAGCTTGATGCGGCAAAAAACGGAGGACTGACAAATCCGGTTTTTCTTGGGGAGCAGGATTTGACAAACGATTCCGCCGAATATGAATTTTTGATGCCGGAGAATGCGGACAGCGGCGTTTATGCAGTGGTAGCCGGAGAGAGCGACAGCGCCGTGACAGACGGAAGATGCAGGTTCTTTATGTACAACACCGTGGCTGACGGCGACTATGCAGCCGCGTCCGCAAAGCTGGCGGAGCTTAACGCCGCAGCCGATTTTGAAACTGCGTTGATGAGCGGCGCGGCGGACGCATGGTATATAGACACGGACGCCGCTGCGTGGAAGAAAAATAAAGCGACGGTACTGTCGCTGATGCAGAGTATGAAGAAGGGCGGTTTTGCGTCGACCTTTTCGGTAGAGGACGCGTTTCTTGCGGCACATGACATAGCGGATATACAGAATTGCTCGGTCGGTAAAATCGTTGCGGATGTAACTTATTATGACGAGCTTGCGTGCGACATAACCAATGAAGATTTTGTTAAATATCCGGAGCAGACGGCACATAAGTTTAAACTGCTTGTGTCGCAGAATATGCCCAAGACGGCAGAAGGCGTTAAAAACGCCTTCAGAGCTGCGTGCGCTCTTGCCTGCATGAGCAACACGGAAAGGACAAGCAGCATTGCCGCACTGCAAAGCTATAATGATATTTTTCAGCTCGACTTCACCGGCGATTTTACCAAGGTGGATTCGTTTGAGCTTGCAAAGGTGTTTGAAAACAATGAATACACGTCGGTCGAACAGGTTGTAAAGCAGTTTAATGACGGTATTGCAAAGCTCAAAGGAAACAAAGGCAATAACGGCAATAAAGGCAATACCTCAGGCGGCAGCTCGGGCGGCGGAGGACGCGGAACTGCCATGTCAAACATATATGCCGGCTCGGGAGCGAATTTAGTGGGAGACATCAATTCGATAGAAAGGATATTTCCCGATGTTCCCATGAATTACTGGGCGGCAGAGAATGTTCGGTTTGTTTACGAAAACGGTATAATGACAGGCGATGCGGAGGGAAGCTTCCGTCCGGATGACTCTATAACAAGAGAGGAATGGGCAAAGGTTGTTCTTTCGGCGTTCGCCATAGATACCGGGGACGGAGAATGTGACTTTGAGGACGTTGACAAGTCGGAGTGGTATTACAGCTTTGTTGCAAAGGCGTATATGCTCGGTATCGTAAACGGATATGATGAAAACCGATTTGGTACGGGACAGACGCTCACAAGAGAGGACGCCGTTGTTATGATGTACAGAATGACTCGGCTGGCAAGAGATATAAGAGCGATTCAGCCTGCCGATTTAACCTTCACAGATGCGGCGGATATATCGGATTATGCTTTGGAGGCTGTCAGAATGTTTGTTTCGGCAGGCGTTATAAACGGCTACGAAAGCGGTGAGTTTATTCCGCAGGGGAATATAACAAGAGCGGAGGCGGCAAAGATTATATGCTCCCTGCTCAATGAACTGGATTAACGGATTCACACTATCAGATATAGGGAGGATTGAGCAGAATGGTAAAAAAACTTACGGCTTTTGGCGTGGCAGTTATGCTGCTTTTTCAGGCGTTCCCGGTGTTTGCGGGGCCGTGGGACTATATAATGGAGGAGTATTTATATGACCACGGAGTTGAAGAGGCAAACGGGGAGATTTATTATACGCCCGGTACAAACGAAATCAGCCGAAAAATAAAGTTTTCCATGGATATGGGACTGATTTCAAAATATGTTCCCGAAACAACCGTTACGCGGCTTGAAATCAAGAATGCTTTAAACCTGTTATTTCAAAATGATGAAATGTATAATAAATACTATAAGGCGGGAGAAGAGAATAAAATCCTGACGGTTGACGAGGCGATTATAATCTTTATGGAGTCCGCGGGCTACGGAGCATATTTTAAGCATAACGGAAGTCAGGGCAGTGCGGCGGATTATTACAGAGAAGCGTCAAAGCAGGGACTGCTTGACGGAATAAACTATACCGAGGCGCGGAAAAAGCTCACGGCGGAGCAGTTTTATAATATGTTTTATAATCTGCTTGATTTAAAGAGCTTTGAAATGGTTTTTAACGGCAAGGAGCCGTCATACAGGATTTCCGACCTGACACTTCTTGACACAGCGTTAAAGCTCACGCGGATTTCCGGAGTTGTCAGAGCAAACTCTTATACGTCTGTGAACGGCAGTGCGCCGGCGGGCGATAATACCCTGTGCATTGAGAATGCCGAATACCGCTGCAAGGGTGTTGATAATGCCGACGATTACCTCGGATATAAGGTTGAGGCGTATATAAACAGCGACGACGAGCTTTGCTCTGTTGCGGTTGATGAACGCTATAATGTCATGAAATACTTTAACGACAGCACAGAAACCGCTCTGTCGGGCGACAGAACGCTGTTCCGGTATTATGACGACAACGGAAGTCTTAAATCGGTCAGACTTCAAAAGTATGCGAATGTTATCTATAACCATATAGCGTATCCGGGATTCACAGAAGACATATACAACATAAAAAACGGTTATTTGCAGTTTATCGATTATGACAAAGACGGTCTTTATGACGTACTCTTTGTTTATGAGTATACGAGCTTTATGCCGAATGCAAGATATACAGAGGATTATTCGGTTGTTGATAAGCTCGGAACAAGGTATGATGTTTCGGAGATAGCCGAGGACGGCGAGTACAAAGGAATGTTCCGTTCGGACGGCGAAAGGGCAGAGTTTACGGATATAAATATGCGTACGGGAATATCGCTGCTGACTGCGCCGGACAGCAACATTGTGACGGAACTATATATTCTGGACGAGAAAACGGTTGAAGGAAAGTATTCCGAATTCAGGAAGAACAGCAAAACTCCGTACAAAATAGGCGATCAGAGATTTGCAATGGCTGAAACCTATTTTAAGGAATCGCATGAAAAGATGCCCCATAATATAGGCGACAGGATTTTAATCTATCTTGACCCGAGGGGCAAAATCATAAACTCGGTTGCGGTTGATAACAGGCTGAAATACGGATATGCAAGAAGACTCGGCATTGAAAACAGCTTCTCGGCGGAGGTCAGTATGAAGATTTTTACCGAGGACGGACAGATGATGTCGTACGGATTTGCCGACAAGGTTGAATATAACGGAACGGTAATACGTGAGGAGGATATTGTCGGCGGCAGCGCACCCGAGCTTTACAAAAGCGGAAGGCTGTTAAGGCAGCTTGTCAGATATATGCTGAACGCAAACGGAGAGATTAAAAAGATAGATACTGCACGTCAGAACACGGATTGGGGAAGCTATAACGATGGCGACGGCTTTGAGATAAACTATGACTATGAAACTCAGGGGTCGCTTGTATATCTTGGCGGAGCGACAAAATCGTTCGGCGCGATTTACAGACTGAATCAGTCGCGGACGGCGATGTTCCATATTCCGCTCGATGATAATGAAAGATATTACAGGGTCAGCTCAACGGAAAGCATAAGCAACAATGAAGAATATAAGGTAAAAATCTATGATGCGGACGACTGCTACACGCCTGCGGCAATAGTTATGATGCACGGCAGCGCGGCAAGCATCAACTGGCTCAGCTCCGAGTGGCTTACATCCTGCTTTGTTCTTCAGAAGGGCGAATACTACGACAATGTTAATGATGAGGTACTCGACTACATAACCTACAGAGCAAGCTGGTGGGAGCAGACAGCGTATAAAAATCCCGATTCATGTAAGGTTTTTGACAACTACGGCAGCTGGAAAAACGGTGGCAGAGCCGATTCGGTCAAGACGTGGGAGGACATTCGGGAAGGAGATATGATTGAGTTTAACAGCGACTACACAGGAAGAACCGTGCTTTTTGGCGTGAGTCTTGCGCTTGACTATGAAC
>ERZ1034917.1030-NODE-1030-length-19891-cov-15.336761_pt1 | contig 19891 bp, 20 predicted proteins | sample MGYA00520605_ERZ1034917 | MGnify/ENA primary metagenome ERZ1034917 (study PRJEB33766, sample SAMN09781784) | gut metagenome | biome: gut microbiome | host: Homo sapiens | place: Madagascar | study: EMG produced TPA metagenomics assembly of the PRJNA485056 data... | reverse complement strand
TGGAAAGAACAAGAAAAGTTACGAAAAAGACTTGACAAAACCTAACATAGAAGGAAAATTCAAGATGAAAAAACTTTTGACGGTTACACTTCTGGCGGCCGGATTTGTGGCGCTTCCGGCCAATGATGCAGTTTTACGGGTGGATGTGAATGGAGTCAGGGATAATGTCGCTTTCACATTCCGGTCGACGGAAGGAATGAAGGCTGTTCCGGTGAAACAGAATCCGGAACACCACATTATCTATTCCGCCGTGAAAGAGGCCGGTCCGGCGGAGTGGAACGATTATAAAATCCGTTTTACTCCGGGAACTTCTGGTACGGTCAGTATCGCGGTGGGTGGACAGTATGCGAAACTGCCGGAGGATCGCGCGTGGCTTCTGATCAACGGAATCAGGCTGAACGGCAAGCTGTATGCAAACGGCGATTTTGTCAAGACGTATACGACGAAAGACGGGAAGGTGGTTCCGTACGGCTTCTGGCTTTCCGGCAAAGCCTCCCGTTTGCCGAAGGCCGGTGACAAGGATACTCCCGCGATTCTTGTGAATCATGACAACCGTCTCAGCTTCAACATCAAAGTCAAGGCAGGCAGGGAATATGAGTTTGAGTTCAAGATCAGGGCTGCGGCTTCGATTCCGGCGGAATAATCCGGCTTTCTGACCGCATTTCGCCCCGACCTTGGGATCGACACGCCGGATTGAAGTCTGAACCACTTCAACCGGCACTTCTTTAACGGGGAAAAAACGGGGGGATGAAAACGCCGGAAACACTGACCGGAAATTGTTGTAAGTTGTTGGCGGAGAGAGAGGGATTCGAACCCTCGGTGACTTGCGCCACGGCGGTTTTCAAGACCGCTGCCTTAAACCACTCGACCATCTCTCCGGATGTGAATTGCTAAATATTGCGCCTGAAACCGTTTTTTTCAAGCGCAATATTTATTTTTGCCGGGATTATTTACCGGTGATGCTCTTCAGCAGCAGGTCGGTCACCGATTTCGCGAACGCGGCGGGATCGGGCAGGGGACTGCCTTCGGTCAGCAGCGCCTGGTCGAACAGCACTTTGGCGTAGGCCGTCAGCTCCGGAGCCTTGTCGTTCTTCAGATAGATGTCGAACAACCCTTCGATCAGCGGATGCTTCGGATTGAGTTCGAGGATGCGCTTGCTCTCCGGCACCTCCTGGTGCATCGCTTTGAAGAGACGTTCCAAGTGCGGGCTCAGCGCGTTGCCTTCGGTGATCAGGCAGCACGGGCTGTCGGTCAGCCGCGCCGAAAAGCGCACTTCGCTGACCTTGTCGCCCAGCGCGGTCTTCAGGAATTCCACCAGCTTGGCGAACTTCTCCTGCGCCGCTTTCAGCGTCTCCGCCGCGCCTTCGACTTCAAAGTCGCCCTTTGCGATCGACTTGAAGTTCTTCTTCTGGTACTGGAACATCGACTGCATCACCCAGTCGTCGATCGGGTCGGTCATGAACAGCACGTCGTACCCCTTGCTGCGGAAGTATTCCAGCGCCGGAGAGGAAGCGACCGATTCGCGCTTGTCGCCGGTGATGAAATAGATCTCCTTCTGGGATTCCGGCATCGCCTTCACATAGTCGTCGAGGGTGATCATCTTGCCGGCCTCGGTGTTCATGGATTCGTACATCACGAGATCCTTGAGCTTTTCGGCGTTCGCGAAGTCGGTGTGCAGCCCCTCCTTCAGGATGCGGCCGAACTCCCTGAAGAACTTCTCATAGCTTTCGCGGTCAGTTTCGAGCAGTTTCTTCAATTCGCTGAGCACCTTGGTCGTCACGGTCTTTTCGATCTTGGCGAGGTGCGGATTCTCCTGCAGGATTTCACGCGACACGTTCAGCGGCAGGTCATTGGAATCCACCACGCCGCACACGAAGCGCAGATAATCCGGGAGCAGTTGCTTACACTCGTCGGTGATGAACACCCGCTTCACATAGAGCTGCAGCCCCTTCTTCTGGATGTCCGGCATCAGCAGATTGAACGGCGCCTCCTTCGGCAGGAACAGCAGCGCCTTGAATTCGCTGACGCCCTCCGCCGAAATGTGGATCGCCTTCAAATAATCGGTGCCGCCGAAGTTCGACAGATGCGAATAGAAACTCTTGTACTCCTCTTCGGTGATTTCGGAGGGTTTCCGCAGCCAGATCGCCTTCTGCGAGTTGAGCACCTTGTCGGTGACGGTTTCGGTCTTGTCGTCGTTGACCTTGACCTCGGGCAGGATGATCGGGTATTCGATGAAGTCGGAATACTTCTTCACGATGCCGCTGATCTTCCAGCTTTCCAGATACTGTTCGGCGTCGCCTTTCAGATAGAGCTTGATTTCGGTGCCCGGCTCCTCCTTCGCGGCGGAGTCAAGCTCGTATTCGCCCTCTCCGTTGCTGGTCCAGCGGACCGCCGGGGCGTCGGAACCGGCCTTCTTTGTGGTCAGCTCCACCTTTTCGGCCACCATGAACGCCGAGTAGAAACCGACGCCGAACTGGCCGATCAGCTCCGGCAGGTTCTCCTTGTCGCCCTTTCCCTCAAGCATCTGCAGAAAGGCTTTGGTGCCGCTCTTGGCGATGGTGCCGACGTTTTCGACGACCTCCTCCTCGGTCATGCCGATGCCGTTGTCGGTGATGGTCAGGGTTTTGTTCGGCTTGTCGATCGCGAGGCGGATCTCCCACTTTTTCGCGAGTTCGGGCCTGGTCAGGCTTTCAAAACGCACCTTGTCGATCGCGTCGGCGGCGTTGGCCACCAGTTCGCGCAGGAAAATATCGCGGTTGGAGTACAGCGAATGAATCATCAGATTCAGCAGCTGGCGTACTTCCGTCTTGAACTCTTTTTTCTGTCCCATAACAATAAAACCTCCTTGTGTAGTAAATGATATTGACGTTCCTGCCGGAACCGGATTCCAGATCCGGATTTCTGATATTCTATCATGCACAGAAAACAGGTTTCCGCCCGGAACATTTCAGGAATATAATTTTTTTTACCGAAAATTCAAGTCAAATCCGCTTCAGGCGTTGGAAAAATAATAAAATTGCGCTATAATTTACGGAATGGCATTATTTTGCGAAATTCCGGCGCTCCGGGGGAGGTGGGAATTCCGCGGTACTTTACAGAGCCGGCGCAGGCCGGACGGCGAAAGCCGTCCCGCCGAGGCCGAGAAATTCGGGAATGAGGGACTCATGAGCGAACAAGTTGACAATCTCCAATCCAATCGGCCCGTCGTCGTCGGAATTCCCGACGCGCTCCGGGATCTCCTGCATCAGCGCGAAGCGGTTTGCGCGGAGCTGGAACAACTGCCGTCGAAGGTGGTGGAGGATTATCCTGCCGAAATCGGGCGGCTGACCGCCGCGTTTCACGCTTTGCCGCTCCCTCCGCCCGAATATGCGGAAATTCTGGACAAGCGGTTCGCGGAAGCCGTGCAGGCCGCAGAAACCGCCGCCGCCGAAAACGAAGCGAAGCTCAAGGCGCGCGCCGCGAAGCTGGAGGCCGCCGCCGCCGTGACGGGCGAACTCGACGCGCTGATCGCCGCCGGCGACCTGGCGACGCTCGGCGAAGCGGAGGCGCTGGAACGCAAATGGAACGATATCGTGAATGCGGTCGGCGCCGACGCGGTGGATGCCGCCGGATTTGAAGCGAAGTTCCGGCCGCTCAAGGAGAAGCTGGATGCGGAAGCCGCTGCCGACCGGGAGAAGGCGGAAAAGGCGCTGAAGCTGGCGGAGGAGTTCACCGCCCTGACCGCCGGCGAGGATATGAATCTGCTGCATGACCGCAAAACCGAAATCGAGATCGAATATGCGGCGCTCGGGCGCGTTCCCAAGCAGGCCGCCGACCGTTATGTCGACGCGCTGCACAAAGCCGCGGCCCGGCTGGCGATGCACTATGAGACGCTCGACCTCGCCCGCTGGGAGAGCTACACGCACAAGCTGGACCTCTGCGCCGAGCTGGACAAGCTCAACGCGGTGCCGGACAGCGAACTGCCCAAAGCGGCCAGGGCATTGCACGAACTGCGCGAGAAGTGGAAGAACCTCGGCGGTGTGCCCAAAGTCAAGAACGAAGAAATCAACACCCGTTATCTGGAGGCCACCCGCGCGCTTCAGCACCGGGTCGACGAGTATTTCGCGCAGCGCCGCCAGGAGCAGAAGCAGGCGGCCCTGACCAAGCAGGGGCTCTGCGAGCAGGCGGCCAAACTGGCCGATTCGACCGAGTGGAATGTGACCAGCGAGGCGTTCAAGACCCTGCAGGCGGCATGGAAGACGATTCCGCACGCCGGAGCGGCGGAAAAAACGCTTTACGCCAACTTCCGGGCTTCGGCGGACAAATTCTTCGGCGCGCGCAGCGCCTATTTCGACGAGCGCAACCGCAAGTTCGATGCGATCGCCGAAAAGAAACGTGCGCTGATTGCGGAAGCTGAAACACTGGCCGAGCAGTCCGGCGAACAGGCGGTCCGGCGCGCCAAGCAGCTCCGGACCGAATATCAGAGCGCCGGTGCCGCCGGCCGGGCGGAGCCGGAACTCGCGGCGAAATTCAACGCCGCGATGGACAAATTCTTCTCCGGCTGCCGTGAGGCGTTCGCGGGGCGCGAGAACCGCAGCCGCGAATTGATCGCGGAGCTGGAACAACTTGGAACGGCGATCTCCGAACCGGGCGCGGCGGAGAAACGGTATCACGAGATTCAGCGCGAATTGCGCGAGCTGGCCTGCCGCCGGACTTTCGATCAGGAGAAGAAGGCGTGCGCCAGGTTCGAGCAGGCGCTCTCCGGCGCCCGCAAACGGGTGCTGGTCGATAAACTGACGCTTGCCAAGACGGTGGCCCGTCCGCTGGCGGCCGCGTTTTCGGCGCTGAAGCGCGGCGAAACGGTCGACGAAGCATCGCTGGCGGTGGAGCATCTCGACCGCTTTGGGAAGCTGAACAGCGCGGCGCAGTTGCTGAAAAGCGCCATCGCCGGAGATGCGAAGGCGCTGGAGAGGCTCGAAAAGCAGGCCGCAGCGGCGGAAGCCGACCAGAACCGGATCTGTTCCGAACTGGAAAAGCTGGTCGGCGTGAAGCAGGAGCCGGAGGAAGCCGCTCCGGCGCTCGACCTTGCCGCCGAGCTGCAGGCCGCCATCGCCGGGAACTTCGCGAAATCGAGTGCCCGGGCGGTGGAGAAGGTGGTCGATCCGAAGCAGCTGCTCAGCGAGTACCTGAATACGGGGCTGGTGGATGCCGAAACGCTGGAGCGTTCGTTTGAGCGGTTCGACAACGCCTATGGTAAATTGCGTTAACAACATCCTTTGTTGAAAGAGGTTATAAAATGAGTAAAGTCAGAGTCGCAGTTTTCGGCGCATCGGGTTATGCGGGCGAGGAACTGCTCCGTATCCTGTTGCGCCACCCCAACGCGGAAGTGGTCGCGATCACCTCCCGCAAAAACGCCGGCGAGCCGGTGTCCACGGTGTTTCCGCGCTTCACCGGCGCTCCGCTGACCTTCGTGGAGCCGAAGGTGGATGAGATCGCCGCGAAGTGCGACGCCGCGATCCTCGCACTGCCGCATGGGCTGGCGACCGAATACGCGATTCCGCTGTTGAAGGCGGGCGTGAAGGTGTTCGACATTTCCGCCGACTTCCGGCTCAAGAGCGCCGCGAAGTACAAGGAGTATTACAAGGTGGACCATCCGGCTCCGGAACTGCTCGCCAAGGCGGTCTACGGCCTGCCGGAGCGTTACCGCGATCAGCTCCGCACCGCCGATCTCGTCGCGTGCGCGGGGTGCTATCCGACCAGTTCGATCCTGCCGACCGCGCCGTTGCTGGCGGCGAAGCTGGTCAAGCCGACCGGTATCGCGGTGGTCAGTTGCTCCGGCGTGACCGGGGCGGGACGCAAGGTTGACCTGCCGTATATCTTCCCGGAGTGCAACGAGAGCCTGAAAGCCTACGGCGTCGTCGGCCACCGCCACCTGCCGGAAATCGAGCAGGAGATGGCGTTCGCAGCGGGCGTGCCGGAGATGGCGATCAACTTCATCCCGCACCTTGCTCCGATGAACCGCTGCATCAATTCGACGATCCTGATGGATGCCGCCGACGGCTGCACGCTGGAAAAAATCGGCGAAGTCTATGAGCAGGCTTACGGCAATGAGCAGTTCGTGCGGATTCTTCCCGCGAAGCGTTGCGCCGACACCAAATACGTGTCGATGACCAACACCTGCGAAATCGGTTACAACCTCGATCCGCACACCAACAAGGTGATCGTGACTTCGGTGATCGACAACCTGACCAAGGGCGCGTCGGGACAGGCGGTGCAGTGCATGAACATCCGCTTCGGCCTCGATGAAGCCGCCGGCCTGATCTGACCCCGGGGAGTGCAGACAAGAGTTCAGGGGAGAGCATGGTTGCCCGTGCTTCTCCCCTGATTTTTTGCCGCCTGAACCATTCAACGCAGCCTGGTGTGCGTAGATTCGTCTCCGCGTTCAGGCCGGACGTGAGCCGGTCCGTAAACTTGTGGTGAAATGCGGTCAAACGAGCACTGCGGCACTTCGCGCCGGCGATTACTCTTTTTCTTTCTTTTCGGTCAACTGCCGCAGGATTTCCCGGTCGAACTCCCGGAAGGGGCCGAGGGCGGTTCCGGCTTTCGTGTCATGGAACCAGTTGGTCAGCAGCCATGCGGGAACCGCCGCGATCACCGCGCCGGGCAGGTAGAAGGGCAGACCAATCTGGTGTCGACGTTTATACATATTCCGTGTTATCCTGAACTTGAAGGAATGGAGTGGTATGGCGCTATTTCTCTTAATGATTACCGGATATCGGCTGGAGAGCACGGAAACCGTGAAAAATGAAGAGGAAGCGGCGGCAGCATCTTGCATCAGACCGGTTGACCGGGTACATTAATGCAAATGAAATTTTTGATTCAAGCATGGAGTTGCGATGTTCGGATTTTATCGTCTGGCGGCGGCTGTCCCGGTGATCCGGGTGGCGGATGTCGAGTTCAACCTTTCTCAAATGCTGGAGTGCTACCGCGAAGCGTGCGTGAAACAGGCGGCGGCGGTCGTGTTCCCGGAACTTTCCGTGACCGGCTACTCCTGCGGCGACCTGTTTTTTCAGGAACGGCTGCTGGAGCGGGCCGAGTCCGCGGCGGCCGGGTTCGCGAAGGCCACGGCAGGGCAGGGGACCGTCGCGATCTTCGGATTCCCGCTGAAGTTCGGCGAAGGCATCTACAACGTCGCCGCCGTCGCGCAGAACGGGATGATCCGGGGGCTGGTCCCCAAGTCGCTGCTGCCGAATTACCGGGAGTTCTACGAAAAGCGCCATTTCCGTTCCGGCGCGAAGGTCGCGGGTGAACTGGTGCGGATCGACCGGCGGCCGGTGCCGTTCGGCTCCGATCTGTGGTTCGACGGCGGGCGCGGCTTCCGGTTCGCGGTCGAGCTTTGCGAGGACCTGTGGGGAGTGCGCCCGCCGTCGTCCGGACTGGCGCTGGCCGGGGCGCGGGCAATCTTCAACCTCTCCGCCGGAACCGAACTCGCCTCCAAGGCCGCCTATCGCCGCGATCTGGTGAAACAGCAGAGCGCCCGCTGTCTTGCCGCCTATGTGCTGGCTTCGGCGGGGGTGCATGAATCCACCTCCGACGTGGTGTTCGGCGGCCATGCGCTGATCGCCGACAACGGGCGGCTCGCGGCGGAAAACCGCCGGTTCGACCGCGGCAATTCGGTGATTTACGCCGACGTGGACTTCGGGCGGCTCGGCGCGGCGCGCTGTTCGGAAAGCTCCTTCAACGACAATGAACCGCTCGACCGCGTCTACCGCAGGGTTGAGCTGGAGGAGGCCGCCGGTTCGCCGGACCTCGAATTCGCGTACAATCCGCCCCGCCCCTTCGTACCGGAAGGGGCGGCGGACCGCCGTGAACGCTGCCTCGAAATCTTCGACATCCAGTGCGCCGGCCTCGCGAAGCGGATTGAACATACCCATGCGAAAACCATGGTGATCGGCATCTCCGGCGGGCTGGATTCGACGCTGGCGCTGCTGGTCGCGGCGGAGTGCTGCAAACTGCTCGGCCGCCCGGCTTCGGACATCGCCGCATTCACCATGCCCGGCTTCGGCACTACCGGCCGCACCTACAACAACGCGGTGAAACTCTGCAAACTGCTCGGCGTGACGCTGCGCGAGGTCGATATCAGGCCCGCCTGTCTGCGCCACTTCGAGGATATCGGCCACGATCCGGCGGTGCTCGACACCGCCTACGAAAACGTGCAGGCGCGCGAGCGGACCCAGATTCTGATGGATGTCGCGAACAAATCCGGCGGGATGGTGGTCGGTACCGGCGACCTCTCCGAAATCGCGCTCGGCTGGAGCACCTACAACGGCGACCACATGTCGATGTACGCGGTGAACTGTTCGATTCCGAAAACCCTGATCCGTTTCCTGATCGAAACCACCGCGGAGCGGGCCGAACCGGAGCTGGCGGCGGTGTTGCGCGACGTGATCGACACCCCGGTCAGCCCCGAGCTGCTGCCCGCCGCCGAGGACGGCACGATCAACCAGAAAACCGAGGACCTGATCGGCCCCTACGAGCTGCACGACTTCTTTCTGTACCACTTCATCAAGTACGGCGCGGAGCCGGAGAAGATCCGCTTCCTGGCTGAAGCGGCGTTCGAGGGGAGTTATCCGGCGGAGCTGATCGACCGGACGCTGGCGACTTTCCTGCGCCGCTTCTTCCAGCAGCAGTTCAAGCGCAACTGCATTCCGGACGGGCCGAAGGTCGGCACCATTTCGCTGTCGCCGCGCGGCGACTGGCGGATGCCCGCCGACGCTTCGTTCGCCGCCTGGCGCTGATCAGCGGAACTGCAGTTTGACTTCCTGCCGGAGCCGGACGAGCGCGACCCGGATTTTCGCGACCGCTTCGCAGAATTCGGTGATTTTGCTCTTCATGTTTTCGTCCTGCCGCGCGTTCCGGTCGCCGCTGGACCGGCGGATCTGCTTCAGGCTCCGGTTCACCTGATCGTTGAGCCAGTTTTCATAGGCGTCCGGATCGACCGTGGAGAGGGAGGCGGTTTTCTTGTCGGCCTTGCGCTTGCCCTGCCGGGACTGGAGCCGCTGGAACTCCCGGTCGTAGGCGGTCATGCCGGTCGCGGGAATCCGCACCGTGTAGCAGCTCGCCATCGAACGCTTCACATCCTCGTCGAACATGCGCTGCAATTTCATCATCTCTCCGGCGGTGTTGGGCTCAAACCGGATGCCCTGCCGGCTCAATTCGCGCTGGATATCCCGGCAGGTCCCCATTGTTTCGCGCAGCAGTTCCTTGGTCTGCTTGTGGTAATCGGAGTCGGGAGAACGGGCCAAAGCCGGCCAGAAGCGCGGTTCGAGCTTATCCAGCTGCTCCCCGAGCGTGTCGAGAAGATCGGCGCCGGAGAGCAGCGCCCCGGCCGTCAGCAGAATCGTCAACAATACAGTCCGCAACACCTTCGGCATTTGCCGCCTCCTTCCGCCGTGCTTCACGGCCGCCTGTTATTTTTCGAGTGCGCTTCCAAGCCGTTTCGCCACCTTCGCGGCGATTTCGGCGGCCTGTCCTTCCTGATAGTTGAGCTGGCGCCAGTTCCAGTGGAAACCGTCTTCGACGCCGCGCGGCACCACGTGCAAATGGGCGTGGGGCACCACCTGGCCGGCGGCCGTCCCATCGGCCAGATGCAGGTTGAAAGCGTCGTAATCCAGCTCCCGCCGCAGGGCGATGCCGATCCGCGAACCGATATGGAACATCCGTCCCGCCGTCGCCTCGGGGATCGTGGAGCTGGACTCGTGGTGTTCCTTCGGGATCACCAGCGTATGCCCGAAGTTGATCGGGCCGATGTCCAGAAACGCCAGCACCAGCTCGTCTTCGTAAATTTTGACCGCCGGAATTTCACCGGCCGCGATTTTGCAGAAAATACAATTGCCCATACCGTCTACCTCCGTTCTGAAATTACCACGCTTCCGTGACGCCGGCAACCACATTTTTCGCCGCGGCGTAGGCGGCCTGCCGGATGCCGTTGCGCCGTCCGATCTCCTGGTCCGCGCCGGTCTGGAAATCGGCGGAACCGCTGGCTTTGCGCGCGGTGAGCAGCGGCTTGGCCTGTCCCGGAATCACCACGGAATATTCGATGAGCAGCGAAACCCGCCACTGGTTCGGCACGTCGAAGTCGTTGCTTTTGGTCGCCCACGAGATTTCGGAGAAATTCACGCCCAGCACCCGTGCGTACACGATGCAGTCCGCCTTGCTCATATCCACTAGCTTCAGCGAACCGTCGGTCATGAAAGCCTCGCAGAGCAGCCCGCGCACTTCGGCGGAAACGTTGTAGGCGATGGTTTCATTGACCACCGGCGCGACCGCGACGGTCCGGATCTGCGGGTGCATCAGCGATCCGACCCGGTAGCCGCAGCCGGACACGCAGGCCAGCAGCAGCGTCAACATCATCAATGCGGCAACTCTCATTCGCTTTTCTCCTTATCCTGTTCGTCCGGCAGATGCACGCTGAAGACCGGCAGCAGGAAGCGGCGGTCACTGTCGCCGGGGGCGATCAGCAGTTGCGAGGCCTCCGCCGGAATCGGGCGGGTCCGGTAGTGGGGCAGCCGCCCCTCCGGCTTTTCCCGGAAATCCTCCGGCACGAAAGTGCTGTCCAGCTTCACGAGCAGCCGCTCGGAGGCGTCCGCCGACGTGGTGTCGGGGTAATCCTTCAGCACCTGGGCGAGATAGCGTTCGGAGGCCTCCTTGCGCCCGGCGCGTTCATAGTATTCAGCCAGCTCGTAGAGCCGTCCCGCCTGGATGTCGCGGGAGCGGACCATGCGCACCTTGACCCACGGCGCTTCGGGCGCATCCGGGTACTTCTCCAGAAAGGTTTTGAACAATTCGTAGGATTCGCGGTTGTACGCCCCGTCGCCGTCGCCGCGTCGGGAGAGCTCGTACAGGCCGTTGGCCAGCGCCAGATACGCGTAACGGCACGCCTTCGCATCCGGGAAATCCCGGATGATGATCCGCAGTTGTTCCAGCGACTCCTTGACCTTTCCCTTCTGGTCGAAGAGATAGGCCAGCCGCAGCCGCGCCTCCGGGGCGGACTCCGCGAACGGCGCCCGGTCCAGCGCCTTTTCAAACACTTCGATGCTCTTGTCGTCGCCGACCAGCCACGGAATCCAGCGCAGCGACCAGAACGCGGGGTCCCGCTTGCCCTGATAATAAGCGTCGGCGATCTCGTACTCCCGCTTCACCAGCTCCACGAAGTCGGCGTATTCCGGGAAACGCTCCATCAGCGACTCGATCGCCTCGAACTCCTTGTAGAGCAGCCCGCACATCCGCCATGCGCCGATCTGCGCCCGGATCGAGTTCGCCTTGATGGCCGGGGAATCCGCCTCGATTTCAGCGGCTTCGAACTTGTCGCCCGCCGCCTTGTAATCCTTTGCCTGATAGAGTGCCAGACCTTCACGATAGGCATCGTCGGCCGATTTATCGTCGGCGGCAAGCGGCAGCGCCAGCAGAAATGCGGCGGCAAGCATCAGAAGTTTTGATTTATCCACCAAACAATCCTCGGGTTTCGCCGGCGCTTTCAACCGGCCTGGTTGTTACATCAATTTCAGGCCGGGCAGGTCCTGCACGTCGATGAAGCCCTGCACCACGCCGCCGTCGTCCACGACCACGATGTCATCCACATGGCGGGTTTCCAGAGTTTTAAGCACTTCGACCGCAAGCTGTTCCGCCTTTACAGTGACCGGCTTCGGAGTCATCACTTCGCTCATCAGGCGCTCCAGCACCGACATATCCTTTTCGCACCAGCGGCGGAAGTCGCCGTCGGTGAAAATGCCGAGCAGCCGGTTGTCCGGGGCGACCACGATCGCGGAGCCGCAGCGGGCATGGCTCATGCGGTAAAGCGCGTCGCGCACCTTCGCCTCCGGCGGGACGATCGCGGTATGTTCAAGGTCGCGCATGATGTCCATCGCGCGCAGCGTCACCATCCTGCCGATCGCGCCGCCCGGATGGAGCCGGCCGTAGTCGGACTTGGTGAATCCCTGCCGGTCCAGCAGCACCATCGCCAGCGCGTCACCGAGTGCGAGCAGCGCCGTGGTAGTGGTGGTCGGAGCGAGGTTGAACGGGCACGCCTCCTGCGGCACCGGCATTTCCACGACCAGATCGCTCATGCGTCCGAGAGTCGAACCGGCGGAGGCCGTGATGGCGGCAAGCTGCACGCCGAGCCGCTTGGCCGGATTCAGCACCACGAGCAGCTCCTCGGTTTCGCCGCTGTAGGAGAGGGCGATCAGCAGGTCATGCTTCTGGATCATGCCGAGGTCGCCGTGGCGGGCCTCCACCGGGTGCATGAATACCGACGGCGAGCCGACGCTGGACAGCGTCGCCGCGATCTTCTTGCCGATATAGCCGCTCTTGCCGATGCCGGTGAAGATCAGCTTGCCTTCGTTGGAGAGCGTCTCCATACAGCGGGCGACCAGCTCTTCGAAGGAGCCGTTCAGGTTGTCGCGAACCGCCTGCAGCCCTTCGATCTCGGTGTCGAACACCTCGCGGGCGCGTTCCAGAACCGTCTTAGTCATCGTTTCCATCTCCCGGAAGACCGTCAGAGCCGGCAGGAGCGGATATCCGTCACGATAATGCCGCGGGCGCCGATTTCATACAGTTCGTCCATGATGCCGTTGCACTGCTTGCAGAGCACCATCGCCTTGACCGCGACCCAGTCCGGATTGGAGAGCGGCGAAACGGTCGGGGCTTCGATGCCCGGAGTGATCCGGCAGGCGGCTTCGACGCTGGCGCGCGGAATGTCGTATTCGATCATCGCATAGGTGCGCGCCACCAGAATCCCCTTGATCCGGGCGACCAGCTTGTGCACTTCGGGGCGGTCGGCCAGCTCGGCGGAACGGCTGACCAGCACTGCTTCGGAGTGCAGCATCGGTTCGCCGATTACCGCCAGCCCCGCCTCTTTCAGCGTCGCGCCGGATTCGACCACGTCGGCGATCGCATCCGCGACACCGAGCCGGATCGAAATCTCCACCGCTCCGTCCAGTTTCACGATCGGGCACTTCAGGCCGAACTTTTCCAGATTCTGCCGCAGCAGTTCGGGGTAGGAGGTCGCGATGCGCAGACCGTCCAGCTTTTCGACGGTCAGCCCGGAATCCTTCGGCACCGCGAAGCAGAAGCGGGAGCGGCCGAATTCCAGCGGCATCACCTCGGTGACGGCGGCGCCGGAATCCATTTCGAGGTCGCGGCCGGTGATGCCGAGGTCCAGCACGCCGTTGCCGACGTAGAGCGCGATGTCGCGCGGGCGCAGGAAGACGAAGTCGATCTCGTTGGCCTGGTCACGGACGATCAGTTCACGGCCGGAGCGGGAGCAGCGGTATCCCGCCTCCTGGAGCAGACGGACGGCGTCCTCGGAGAGGGCGCCCTTATTCGGAATTGCCATTTGAAGCATATTGAACGTTCCTTACAGAATGAATCGCAGCCGGATGGAACCGGTTTTACAGATATTTGTAGATGTCTTCGAGTTCGAGATCGTTGGCGATCATCATCACCTGAAGATGATAGAGCAGCTGGGAGATTTCCTCGGCGGTCTTTTCACGGCCTTCGTATTCCGCGGCCATCCAGACCTCGCCGGCCTCTTCCACGACCTTTTTGCCGATGAAATGTTTGCCGCGGGCGAGTTCCTTCACGGTTCCGGAAGCGGGATCATTGGCTGCGGCTTTGGCTTTCAGTTCCACAAACAATCCGTCAAAAGTTTTCATGGCCTCTCTCAATCGTAAAAATAATAGTGATCTGTGAACTAAAATACATGTTAATATAGCGCCTGATCCGAAAAAAGCCAGTTCCGCAGTCCTGCATCCCGGAAAAAGCATAAAAAAAATACAATTTTTCTGTTTTTTCCGAAAATCCGCTTGCATTTTTCCCGAATTGCATCATATTAAAAAGCACATCAGGCACCCGTAGCTCAGTCGGTAGAGCAAATGACTCTTAATCATTGGGTCCACAGTTCGAATCTGTGCGGGTGTACCATTAAAAACTCAGCCTCGCGAAAGCGGGGCTTATTTTTTTCACAGCAAAATATGTTACAAACTTGCTGATATCGAAAACGCGGAAGATCAAGGAGAAGCTGCTGATGGCGGAGTCGAAGCAGGAAAACATCATTTCTCTGTTGGTTCCCGGGGCGGTCATGCTGCTGATTCTGGCGTGGCGTCTGATTCATGGCGCTTTCCCGGAATACTGGCTGCTGGACCATTCGCTGCCGACTTCTCTGGATTGCTGGCAGACGGTTCAACTTCCGTTGCTTTTGTTGGCCTTGCTGTGGCTGGCGGTTGATGTGATCCGCCGCCTGTGGAAAGGTCGCAGGAGTTTTCTCGGTACGGCCTGCGTGGGTTCTTTCGGTCTTCTGCTCCTGCTTGGGATAACCCTTCCGCCACTCGGAAGCGTTACCGAAAAGGGGAAGCGAATGGATTGTCGTGTGAAACTTTTGTACATCTCCCTGGCCTTGTGCGAGTATGCGCAGGAGTATGACGGATATTTCCCGCCGGCTTCCGGCGACGCCGGGCTGGATTTGCTTCGCAAACTTGATTACATCCCTGAATCAGAGCTTTTCTGTTTCGGCGATCACTCATCCCGGAAATCGTTTTCCTATGATTATACCGGAGGTTTCCGAATCGATTCGCCGGAGAATCCGCTCATTCTTGAGGAGAAGCCGGGGCATCATGGCCCGAAGTTCCGGAGTCGTCTTTTTCTTGAGGAGATTCGCCGCCAGCGGCAGTAGAAATCTCCGCCAGAAGCATACTGGCCGGTTCGCTGTGGCAGACGTTCGGATACTCCTCTTGAATGTAGTTTCGGACGATTCCGGCGGCTGCCGCGCCGGAAATCGAACTCTTTTCCAAAACTGCCGGCAATTCTTCCAGCAGCTGGGTTCTGCCGTTGTCGCTCATTCGGATATGGTTGCGTGTGGCGGAGTGCCGGACATCGCAAAACAGCCACCCCGAAATCAACCCCACCGCCGCCAGCCATGCCGGAAACCAGATCGCCGTGCGCTTCCAGCTGTTTTTCATTCTGAGAGCGCTGAATGCGACAATGGCGCAGACAATTCCGACATACAGCACGGCATCCGGCAATTGCGGCGGCAGGAACTCTTCGCATTTGCGTTCCCATACTCCGGCGGCGACTTCCGCTTCCATTTGTTTCGCCGCCTGAACGGGGTGTTCCGACCGTTCCAGAAGTTCGGCGAGGTGTCCGAAGAAATCCGTCCGGTACAAGTTGACCGGCTCTGAATTGAAAGCTCCCTGAAAGGCTCCGAGCATGGCGATTCCGCCGACCGGCACTGTGCTGAATCCCGCCAGCAGCAGCCACAGCCAACAGCATTTCCACCCGATTGCCAAACCGCACAGAAAGGCGATGCCGCAGGCGACCCCGATCAGAGGTATTCCCAGAACTATCAATAGATCCATTGTTCTTTTCCGGTTTCAGTTGCTTTGTTTCAGCAGACGGGGCTTACAGCCCTGCTGCCTGATTGGGGGAATCGGGGAAGCCTGCCGTTTTGAAAGCAGGCGGGTCTGCCCGCCCTGCCGGGCGGCAGACCTTGTGCGCTCCGGCGGCCAACGCTTTCGCCGTTGGATCACGACCGGGCAGCACCCGGCAGCAAGTACTGCCGATAGAACCAATAAACTGATAGATATTAAGCTCCGGTTTTGAGATTTTTGCGCAGCAAAAAGCTCAAAACCGTACCCGGCACCGGCACCTTGCCGGTCGGGGGGAAGCCTGCCGCTTTTGCGGCAGGCGGGTCTGCAACCCTGCGGTTTGCAGACCTTGTGCGCTACGCGGCCTGATTTGCAATCAGGCACCGGTAGCTGGGCGCAGTAGCGCACAAGCGTCTTCGACGACAAGGGCACTTCGTCCCTTGACCCCGACCGGCAACGTGGCCGGTGCGAAGTGCTGCCGATAGGGCTGGCCCTCCTTGTGAGTAATAACCGGGGGGAACGAAGCGCCCCCGGCCGCCGGAGGCATTCCCGCCTTATCTGGCGAGGGAGGCTCTGGCGTCTTCGACCAGCTTCATGAAGCGTTTGCCGTATTCGATGTAGTTGTCCATGCGCTCGACGGCGTTCTGCGCGGCGTTTTCTTCATGGAAAACCAGCTTCATGTGCGGTTCCATCGAGAAACCACCGTCATAGCCGTTCTTCAGCAGGTCGGTCACGATCCGAACCACATCGCCTTCGCCTTCTCCGGGGAAGGTGAACTCGGCCTTGTTGAAGCCGCCGTTTTCACTGCGGCCCTTGAAGATCGCATCCTTGATATGGACGTAGTGGATAAACTCCCTGACGTTGCGGTAGAACTCCCACGAACTCTGCACCTTGTCCAGCGCATCCCCTTCGCTGCGGTCGAAGTTCAGCACCGGGTTGCCGGTGTCGAAAACAAGTTTGAAGTTCGGGGACTTCACGTTGTCGAGCAGCTTGAGGGTGTGCTTCCAGGACATGCCGCCGTAGTTGTTGCAGTTTTCGTGCAGATAGAGGATGTCGGCTTCCTCGCACATCCTGACCAAGGCGTTGACCTTGCGGAACACGTTTTCCTCGATCTCCTTATCCCAGGCGGGGCGTTCCCACAGCGCTTTGAAACTCATGCCGCGGATCATTTTGCAGTTGAGCCGCTTCATGCGCGCGATCGCGCGTTTGAGCTGTTCGGCGGTCTTCTGGAAATCCTCCTCCTTGAGCGGGTCCCAGCCCCAGTTCGCTACCGCGCTGCCGAAGCAGTTGACCATCACGCCGGCTTCTTCCAGCTTCGCGACCGCCTCCTCGAATTTGTCTTCGGGCAGATCGTGGATGTTGGTGCCGTCGATCGCGCGCGATTCGATATACTTCCAGCCCAGCGCCTTGGTCGCCTTGATCTGTCCGTCGAGGCCGACGGAGGCCTCATCCGCAAAACCGGTGTAATACATAGTCCTGTTCCTCTGAATAAAAAGTTGGCTTGAAACTGTTTCTTGCGGTATAATGTAGCCGCGTTCCAATGAAAATCAACCCGCCGGAGCGGATAAACCTGAAGAAACTGATCCGGCTGAAAAGCCGTGGAGAGGAAATTTTCAAAAAACAAGTTAGATAAACCTAATTATCGATTTGCAATTTTCTTTTCCCCGGATATATTAGAAGGCAACATCAAATCAAACCATTTTTCACCATTTCAGCAAAACGGCAATAGTTGCATAATTGAAATTAGGCAAGGCTAATTTGCTGAGGAAAGGACAATCTTCAATGAAACGGCTTCTCGTTTTTGCAACAGCGGTATCGGCGCTTCTGGCTGTCGGCGCGGAGGTGCCGGAACCGGTCAAACCTTTTGTGAAGGAGGCTGAACGGGTATTTCCGGAAGCGGGGGAATTCACCCTGCTCAAGCCGGGAGTTTATCAGGTTCGCGACAACAATTCCAATGTGCTCGGTTCGCTGTATCTGGAAACCATCGGCGATTCCGAACGGCAGTTCGGCTATGCCGGGACCATCGAAATCGCGGTGTTGTTCGACAAAGAACAGCGTGTGGCCGGAGTCCTGATCGGTAAAAACCAGGAGACTCCCTCTTTCCTGAACCGGGTCCGCGCCGCCAGGTTTCTCGAAAGCTGGAACAAGCTCAAGATGAATGAAATCCCCGGCAAGGAGGTCGATTTCGTGACCGGAGCCACCTACAGCAGCTCCGCAATCCATGCCGGAGTCCGCAAGCTCGCCGAATCCTACCTGAAAATGGCGGAAGATGAAAAGAAGGTTCCGGTCGCTCCGGCCGCCGCCGCTTCGGCTGTTCCGAAAAGCCCGGAAGTGATTCAGCTGGAACGGCGCATCGCGATGCTTCAGCGGATCGTGTCGGGCAGTCAGGTGCTGCTCAAGCAGTTGCAGGAGCGCAAGGAGGACGAATTGAAACTGCGGCTGATCGCCGCGCTGGAGGGGCCGGAGGCGGCGCAGAAGTTCGCAAAAGAGAACAAGCTGATGTTCTTCAACCATCCCGGCCGCGGCGGCAAAAAGAGTCCGGTGACACTGGCGGCGGAGAAGTACAAGGCTTCCAAGTCCGAAGCCGACCTGCAGGCGCTGAAAGCGGCGATTCTCGCCAATTACGAGCGGATGCTCCAGACTGTCCCGCCTCACAATGCGGAACAGGAGAAGGCGCTGGAAGCCGTCAAAGCCCGGCTGGCGATGGTCCTGAAACAAGGCGGAGCGAAAGCTCCGGCGGCAGCGGCTTCCGCTCCGGGGAAGATGAAATTCCGCAGCCCCGAAGCGCAGGTGCAGGAGGAAAAGATTGCGAAACTGGCCGCGGCCTACCGGCAGAACCGCGATCCGCAGGTGCTCGGACAGTTGCGTAAAGAGGTGACCCGTCAACTGGTGCAGGGCACTCTTGCGATGTCTACGGCGATCGAAAGGAAAGAACAGGAAACCGCGCGCCTGAAAGAACACCTTGCCGAATTCACCAGAGATCCCGACGCGGTGATTCAGAAACGGCTTGATGCACTGACCAGATGAAAATGAGCCTTTAATCTGTGAAGCATATTAACACAGTTACCAGTATATGACATTGGAGATAAAAAATGCGTAAAAATTTCACCCTTATCGAGTTGCTCGTCGTGATCGCGATTATCGCCATTCTGGCCGGAATGCTGCTTCCGGCGCTCAATCAGGCGCGGGAGAAGGGAATCTCCGCCTCCTGCGTGGGGCGGTTGAAATCGATCGGGCAGGCGGATTCGCTCTATTCCGCCGATTATGAATTCATTTCACCGGCCCGGCAGTATCTGATGGGCGGCTCCGGCACTTACTGGTGCGGAGTATCGAACGGCAGTTCCTCCGGAAGCGGCGACTCCATCGACTTCACCGCCGACGGATACCTGACGCCCTATCTGAAAAAGTCCGGGAATGCCAATCAGGATATCATGCGAGAGCTCTCCTCGAATGTGTTCATCTGCCCGCACGCCTCCGTCGCCGGAATGCTGACCGGCCAGAAGATCACGGCGGCCAACGGCGGAGGTTACGGCGTCAACCGGAATGTTCACGGCGTTTTTGAGATGTACGCGGGGACTCCGGCCGCCTCATACGGTTACGGCCTGAACCGTCCCGGTTCCGTCAGGAATCCCTCTGCCGTGGTCGGTTACGGGGACTCCGCAACCAGCGACGCCGGCAAGCTCAAGGTCAACAACCTGATCAGTTGCAACAAGGTGCATTTCCGGCACAGCGGACAGGGCAATTTTGCTTTCGCCGACGGGCACGTCGGTTCCCGTACCGGCTTCTACACTCATCCCTACAAAAGAATGGGAGGACACCCCGATCCGGTCAATCACATCGGCTGTCTGGATGCCGATCCCACAGATGAAAATACGGAAAACAGCATGTACGGAGAATAACTTCCATAAAGATGGCAATCGGGAGAAACAGCAATGAAAAAAACGGTATTGATTACTGCACTGATGATCGGCGGTCTGATGATGGTGTGGGCCGTCAATGCGAAGAAAACGCCGGATAACATTCCGACGGAAGTGGAGGCTTCCGCCGCTGAACAGACGGAGCTGAAGCAGGTGCTCGATGCAATTACGGAGGCCTATGATAAAAAACGTACCAGTACGCTGGAGCGCTTTTTCGGTCTGACTCGGAAAGAGCGCGAGGCCATCCGTTGCATAGAGGGACAGGACCCCATCCAATCCAGCCTCGACCTGCTCAAGGCACATGGCCGGAAACTTGCGATGACCGATGTAAAGTACATCGCCGTTGAGAATGTTCCGGCCCAGTTTTACATCTCCGGCAAGCTGAACGGAGAACAGCCGGTCCGGTTCGTACTCAACAAACACTCCAAAGGTTACCGGCTGGTCGGGATCGCAAAGTACGATCCGGCCGAATAAAAAGCTGCCTTTTCCCTGAAAGGAAGAAAGATGGGCACCCCTCTGCCCCTCCTCTTCCTTTTTTATTTCCTTGTTTTTTGTATCCAGATTTTGGTCTGGTTC
>ERZ1034917.1029-NODE-1029-length-19901-cov-7.072609_pt1 | contig 19901 bp, 15 predicted proteins | sample MGYA00520605_ERZ1034917 | MGnify/ENA primary metagenome ERZ1034917 (study PRJEB33766, sample SAMN09781784) | gut metagenome | biome: gut microbiome | host: Homo sapiens | place: Madagascar | study: EMG produced TPA metagenomics assembly of the PRJNA485056 data... | reverse complement strand
CATCCTCCCTGTTAATAGTCAGCAAACGCTGCGGAACGAATGTTCCCCTGAAATAAGTATAGCAAACCGCTCGGAAAAATGCAACCTGTACATGTGTACAGTCTCAGCCTCATACGGCATTGAACCAAAAAAGCGGCACACCCCGCTTTTGGGGGTGCGCCGCCGTGATTTGGGTCATATCAAAGGTGAAATCAGAACTTCATGCCGTTGAACTTGACGCCGGGGCCCATGGTGGTGGAGAGTACGAGGCTCTTAATATAGGTACCCTTCGCCGCTGCGGGCTTTGCCTTAATGATAGCGTCCATCAAAGTGTTGAGGTTCTCGCCGATCTTTTCTTTGCCGAAGCTGACCTTACCGACGGGGCAGTGGCAGATGTTGGTCTTATCAACGCGGTATTCAACTTTACCTGCTTTGATATCGGTGATTGCCTTTGCAACATCCATGGTGACGGTGCCGCTCTTGGGGTTGGGCATCAAGCCCTTCGGGCCGAGAACGCGGCCGATTCGACCGACAACGCCCATCATATCGGGAGTTGCAACGCAGACATCAAAACCGAACCAGTTTTCGGTCTGAATCTTTTTGACCATATCTTCATCGCCGACGAAATCCGCGCCCGCTTCCTGTGCTTCGCGAGCCTTGTCGCCCTTTGCGAAAACGAGAACGCGAACGACCTTACCGGTGCCGTGGGGCAGAACGACTGCACCGCGAACCTGCTGGTCTGCGTGACGGGAGTCAACGCCCAGACGGATATGCGCTTCAATGGTTTCGTCGAACTTTGCCTTTGCGGTGGAAAGGACTACGGAAATACCCTCTTCGGGATCATAGAGCTTCTGATTGTCGAAAGACTTTGCGCTTTCGATATACTTTTTGCCATGCTTCATAGTTGTTTAATCCTCCTTGTGGTGATAACGGCTGATGCCTCCCACGCTGTTTCCTCAGTCAACAACGACAACGCCCATGCTGCGTGCGGTGCCGGCTACCATGCTCATTGCCGCTTCAAGGCTTGCTGCGTTGAGGTCGGGCATTTTGAGCTCAGCAATTTCTTTAACCTGTGCTTTGGTGATGTTCGCAACCTTGGTCTTGTTGGGCACACCGGAACCGCTCTCGATTCCGCAAGCCTTCTTGATGAGAACGGCTGCGGGAGGGGTCTTGGTGATGAAGGTGAACGAACGATCCTGGTAAACCGTGATGACAACGGGAATGATGAGACCCGCCTGCTTTGAGGTGCGCTCGTTGAACTCCTTGCAGAAGCCCATGATGTTAACGCCGTGCTGGCCGAGTGCGGGGCCTACGGGCGGTGCAGGGGTCGCTTTGCCTGCGGGGATTTGCAGCTTGACAAAGCCTGTAATCTTCTTTGCCATTTTGATATTCCTCCTAAAAATAATGTGGTGCGAGCGGAACGGCGGAGCGTTATCCGGCGCGCTGCTCCGTGCTGTTGAGCAAGCGGCGCAAGCTGTCCGCTTTTCCTCCCACTATGCAAATCCGTTTGATTTAAAACGGAAAAACATACGGGGTTACGGTGTTTGAAAAAAATCAGAGTTTTTGAACCTCGACAAAATCCAGCTCGATCGGCGTTTCCTTGCCGAAAAGGGAAATTATGAGGCGAATCCGCTGCGTTTCGGGGTCGATTGCCTGAACCGTACCGATGAAATTCGCAAACGGGTCGGAAACAACACGGACGTGTTCGCCGACTTTGATATCCAGCTCAAGCTGCATACGTTCAACGCCCATTGCCGTGACCTCCTCATCGGTGAGGGGAATCGGCTTGCTTCCCGGGCCTACAAAGCCGGTAACGCCGCGGGTGTTGCGAACAATATACCATGTGTTGTCGTTCATGACCATTTTGACCATGACATAACCGGGGTACACCTTGCGAAGCACCGTCTTGGGCTTCTTTGAACCCTCCTTGAGCTCCGTGACCTGCTCTGTGGGATACTTAACCTCGAGAATCAAATCCTGAAGATTGCGGTTCTCAATTGTTTTTTCAAGGTCTTCCTTGACTTTGTTTTCGTATCCGGAGTAGGTATGGACGACGTACCACCGGGCATCAAGCGGGGTGTCATCCCCGTAATGAGTCCTTACTTCGTCCGTCATTGGCAATCCTTATTTAACAACGATTTTGGCAAGTGCGCCGATGCCTTTGCTGAAGCCGAGATCCAGCACCCACATGAGAACTGCCATCAGTGCAACAAAGCCGATAACAGCAAGGGTATATCCGACAAGTTCTTTTTTGCCGGGCCAGCTGAGCTTTTTGGTTTCAGCAAAAACTTCTTTGAAATAAGTTCCGATGCGGGAGAAAAATCCGCCGACTTTTTTGAAAAAGCCCGGCTTCTTTTCGCCTGTCTGTTTTACTTCTTTTTTCATAGCGTTCTCCTTGTTCCTTATTTGGATTCCTTGTGGAGAGTATGCTTACGGCAGAAACGGCAATACTTTTTGAACTCGAGCCTGTCAGGATCGTTCTTCTTGTTTTTGAACGTATTGTAGTTTCTCTGCTTGCATTCGGAGCAAGCGAGTGTGATCTTTACGCGCATGGTAGAGCCTCCTTGTAGTCTGCCTGAGCCCGCGCCGCCGCTGAACCCGCTTCCCCCAGCACAAGGCAAGCCGCAATTCGGGCAAACGATATGAACTCAAGCTAAATAAAGCCCCCTCGAGGGGACGTCTTTGGTACTTTAGCACATCAAATCCCGTTTGTCAATAAGGTTTTTTAAAAAAATGTTCCGCAAAGAGGAAAAAGCAGCAATATATTTTCAATGAGCAATTAGCAGTGAGCAATGAGCAATGAGCAATTAGCAGTGAGCAATGAGCAATGAGCAATGAGCAGTGAGCAATGAGTAATTAAAGGTGCACCTGCTTCCTCTGTTCAACCGAGAAAAATAATTCCTAATTCCTCGTTCCTAATTCCTCATTCCTAATTCCCTTGTGGATAACCTGTTGACTTTCTGCGGGTTATTCTGCGGCGAAGAATGTGGAAATTGCGGAAAACCCTGTCAAAGGCGGGCGAAATTTGGTATATTTGCAGGGTTTTTCGAAACTGTCAACAGGGTTTTCCACATTATCCACAGACTTATCCACACATAAACAAGCCTGTACACCGCCAAATTTCGGAGTTTTCCGCATTTTGCGGCTGTTTTGCTCACGACGGTTGAGGATAACTCCCTCTCTTGCGGATAACTCTGTGGAAAACGGGGTCTGATTGTGGAAAACTCATGTGGATAACCCTGCCGAGCGGCACAATATCTTGGGGCAAATGCGGAAAAGTTCAGTCGGCCGAACAGATTATGCACAATCGGTGCGGCACCATATCTTGCGGTGCATATTGGAACGAAGCACAGGCGAATAAAAAGGGGGGACGCGGTTCGGTCTGCGTTCTCCCTTTTCTTTTAAATCAATATTAATCTGATATGTTTCGGCTTTTCGGTTCACCCGGCTTATGCCTGCGGTGCATCCGCAGTGCTTTCGACGGCAGCAGCTGTCTTTTTCTTTTTTCCGAGATTTTCAGTCGAAATTTCACCTGCTTTTGCAAGCGCAAGCTTTGTCAGCACGGGGCCCGCAAGTTCATAAACAAGTGTTGCAAACAGTGCAACCGTCACAACCTGCGCGGAAAGCGTTTGCGGAAGGTCGCTTGCGGCAACCATCTGCGCCATGCCGATTGCAACACCTGCCTGCGGAAGCAGCGTAACGCCGAGGTATTTGCGCACCTTTGGATCGGCATGGGACATTGCCGCTCCGGTGAACGCGCCGAAATACTTGCCGGCGGAACGTGCAATGATATAGATAATGCCCGGAATCCCGACCGTCAGCAGGATTGAAAAATCAAGCTCCGCACCCGAAAGCACGAAGAAAAGCATGAATAATGCAGGCGTCCAGCCCTCGCAAAGCTCCATCGCAATGACAGAGTCGCTGCGCATGTTTGCAAACACCGCGCCAAGCATCATGCAGGTCAGCAGTGAAGAAAGCTCCCACATTTCCGAAAGTGCAACGCAGGCAAAAACCGCCGCAAGCATCAGGCAGAGACGGTTTGCTTTGGACTTGAAAAAGCGCATTACAAACGCAAGCACGGCACCCATAACGCCGCCCGTAAGCAGGGAAAGGCCGATTTCGCGCAGCGGATCAAGCACGATTGCCTGAACTGTCAGCGCATCGCCGGAGGCAAATGCCTGTGCAAGTGCAAAGCAGAGGGAGAAGATCATCAGGCCGACCGCATCATCAAACGCCGTAACGGGCAGGAGCGTGTCCGTAACGGGGCCCTTTGCCTTGTATTGGCGAACAACAAGCAGTGTTGCGGCAGGTGCGGTTGCAGCCGCAATTGCACCGAGAAGCAGCGCACGGGGAACGCGGTATTCGCCCGGCACAAGCAAAAGCGCAAGCATCACGAGCAGCACGGTCATAACAGCCTGCACAACTGTAATAACGACAATCTTGCCGCCGAGTTTTTTAAGCAATGACAGCTTAAATTCGCCGCCGATCGAAAAAGCAATGAAACCCAATGCGGTGGTTGTGATAATCTTTGCGCTTTTGATATCAACGTTTGTGACAAGTTTCAGCACAAAGGGACCTATCAGAATGCCTGCAATAAGGTAGCCCGTGACATTGGGCAGGTTGAGCAGCTTCATAAGGCGGGACAGGGCAAGGCCGCCCGCCATTGCGATTGCAAGAATCAGCAGAATTTTCATGTTGTTTTTCCTTTCAGTTCGAATTCCGCCTTTTATCCGGCGGTGCGAATTTTCGACAAATTTCGCGCATACAGGCGCGGTGGAACGTGCGCCGCTTTTCTGCCGCGCACCAATGAACACGCTGTCGGTATCTTTCAGCGCACTTATTCTTCGGAATGCCGCCGAACGGCGGTTTCCGTTTTATATTTACTTAAGTCGGTTTTCGGTTATCGTTCCGCGTGCGTTATTCCGCATCGATTCCTTCGAACGAAAGCACGGGCAGTGTGAACATGACGCCTTTTTTGCCCAATCCGTGCGTGTTGCGGCGGATAACGCGCTTTGCGTGCTCAAGTTGATCATCGTTCAGCAGCAAAAACGCAGTGTGACTGGATTCAAAATCATGGCTCATGATTTTGCTGACTCGACCGAAAATCGGCGGTGCGTCAACGTTGCTGTTCAGCAATGCGTGTTTAAGGCTTGTGGACTGAAAAACGATGCCGTTCATTCCGTGTGCGCGAAGCCCTTCAAGCGTTGCAAGAAATTCATCGCAATCGTCGATCGTGATAACAAGAAGCTGCATGGATTAACCCTCCTTCAGACTCTTTTTTATATGCAATGATTATAGAACCGATTCGGGGAAAAGTCAAGGGCACGCAAAAGACCCGCACGTCCCTTTAAGCAAATTAATCAGCTCCGGCAAATAAAGCAAAAGCCCCCGCCTGCAAATCCGAGGTGCAGACGGGGGACTGCCGCGAATGAATCGAACTTGTGCTGTCCGATACATTCCGGGCATTACCTTTACCGTGATTAAATCATCAATTCAAAATCATCAATTCAATGAGATATTCCGTTTTCGGTTCGGAACGGTATGTTTCATTCCTCGTCCCTGCGTTTTCTGCAAAGCACTGCGCCTGCACCCGCTGCAATCGCGGCAAAGCCGCACGCCGCAATGCTGAATGCACCGGTTGAAGGAGTCGGGGGATTTGTGGGAACGGGGGTTGCGGGAGCGGTGGGAGCCTCCGTGGGAGCGTCCGTGGGGTCCTCCGTCGGAACATCCGTGGGCTTATCCGTGGGTTCGGGGGTCACGGGGGAGTCGGACTGTTTGAAGCGTGCTTCAAGCTCAAGTGTGAGCGCAGCATCGGTGAAGGTCAGCTCCGCATCGGTTGAAACAAGTTCGCCCGCCGCATCGAACCAGCCCTCAAACGCGAAGCCGGAATTTGCCCTTGCCGAAATAACGGCTGCGGAGTTGATATAGGGCCGCGGCCACAGACCGGAGTTCTCATCCTCCTCGGCGTTCAGTTTCAGTTTCACCGCACCGCCGCCGTTTTGTGTAAGGCGGATATTGCAGGGATAGAGCGGCAGGTCACAATTATCGTTGCTGTAATTTGAGACAAGCGCAATCTCGTCCATATAGTCCATGTCGAACAGCATGATGTTCGTGTTTGCGGAAAGATCCAGCTGCGTTATCTCCGTGTCGTTTACAAAAAGCTGCTCAACCGTCGGGATGCCGGAAAGGTCAATCGTCTTTATCGGGTTGCCGCTGATATCAAGGAAATCGAAATATTCTCCCACCGTTGCGGGCATTTGAAGCTCCGTCAGGTTGTTGTTGCTGACGTCAATGGTTTGCAGTGCGGGAATGCCTGCAATGTCAATGCTCGTGAGGTTGTTGTTTGCGCAGTTGATCCTGCTCAGGTTTTCTCCGTTGGGCAGGAGCAGCTCGGTCAGCCTGTTGTTGCTGCAATCAACGCTCCAAAGCTCCGTGTTATTGGAAAGGTCAAGCCTTGTCAGCTCGTTGCCGCTGCAATTGAAAGGGGAAAGACCTTCCAATCCGCTTACATCAAGCTCCGTGAGCCTGTTGTTTTCGACTTCCACCCACGAAAGCTCGGGCTTGTTTGAAAAATCAAGCTCGGAAATTTCGTTATCTCCGCAATAGAGGAAGCGCAGAACGCCGTTCTGCGAAATATCAAGCTCGGTCAGACCGCAGCCGATAACGCTGAGCGATTTCAAGCCGCGGAAACCGGTAACGTCGATGCTGCCGATCGGACTGCCCGCAACGTCAATACGCTGAATCCAATCGCTTTCGTCAACGACCAGTTCGCTGAAACTATTGCCGGGAACGTCAATATATTCAAGTTTTTCAAATCCGCCCGCAAGGTAGAGCGTGCCGACCATTCCGCAGTCCGTAAAGTCGATGCTGCCGCAGTAGTTTGAATCCGTATCGGGGTCGTAATTCCAGTTGATCATTTGCGGAACCCAGCCGCCGTCTTCCGACACGCCGACCCATGTGTCGGGATCTTCGGGATCGTAATCGGGATTGAGTTTGTAACCGTTTTTAACGCCGTTTGCATCCACCTGCTCAAGAATATCAACAAGTGCAAGATATTCGTATTCCGGGTAGCCCTCGGGAACGGTGACATCCTTTCGCGGAAGGGCGAAAGCGTTTTTCGGGATTGCACACAGGCCGATGCCGACCAGCATCAGAGCCGCGAGCAGTGCGGAAACCAGTTTCTTCATGTTCATGTTCTCTCCTTGAATAAGAATATTTCTGTTTTCGGTCAAATTCCTGCACGGAGTGTATATCCGCCAGCTGCCGTACATTGCCTTTGTCCGTTGCACAACCATTATATTTCATCGAACCCGCCTTTGTCAATAGCTTTTGCAAATTTTTTATGGTAGAATTATAAACGCTCTGAACAGCCTGTTTTTGCACAGGGGCTTAAGCCTCTTCCGATTCGGAAGAAAATTTCGCAAATCAGCCCCGAACCGCTGCGAAACGGGCGGATAATTCAGCTTATTCTCAATGTTTCGATCGACTGCATCCGCCGCCGATCACTCCGGAGGAAAAATGATTAGTTACGAACCCTTTCCCCTTTTGGAAGCTTACTCCTTCCTTTGCCAAAAATGCACCGATTTTTCGGTTGAGACTTTTTTTCGCAAAATGATTTTGCGGCAGCCGGATCGCAGACGCGAATACGAAACCTGCTGCGGCATTCTTTCCGAGCTTTGGCAGCAGCTTGAAGCAAGCATTCCCGTTCCGATTGCGGAAGTCCGCGCATTTTTTGCGCCGCTTCGGCAGAACGATAAAATCTCCTTCGGCGCGGACGCGGCAACTCTTGCGGATATTCTCATCGGCGACCAGGGCGATTTTGCATCGGAGCGCAATGCTGCCGCGCTTTTGCAGACGGAGAATGCCGTCAAAAACATTCAGTGCAGGATCATGGCGGCCGTTTCCGGAGCCGCCTTCCCGGATGAACCCGACGGCAGCTTTTCCGCCGCCGAGCTTTTTCAGGCCGTTAACCGCAGCGACTTTCCGGAGAGTTCCAAGCTGCTGCTTGCGGATGCCGCTCTTGACCCGGCAGGGAATATTGACCGGCTGAACAACATGCTTCACCCGATTGCCGCGGCTTTTTCCGCCGCACGTGAACTCTGGCTGCCACTCATTGAATTCTATCGCAAAGCCTGCGGGGAGTGCGGCAATGCGCAGCGGCTCATAACCCTGCTGACGGGCATTGACCTTTCCGTACGGGAATCCGCCATTGAAGAATACAAAGCGTTCCCTTCCGTCTGCCTGTTCGGCATTACGCGCGTTTTAACGCCGGTGCCGCCGGAAACGGACGTTATCGGCTATATCGGTGTGCTTCAGGGAGAGTTTAAACATGCCGCCGAAAATTCCGCAAACAAGGGCAGCGAACTGTCGCGAACGCTTGAAATTATGGGTGATCAAACCCGTTTTGACATTCTCTGCACGCTTGCGGACCATCCCGCATACGGGCGCGAGCTTGCGAACCTTCTCGGCATTTCGACAAGCACCGTGTCTCAGCATATGATAACAATAACCGGCGCGGGGCTTGTTTGCCACAAAAGCGTCGGAAGAAAAACCTATTATTCGCTGAATCGGGAAAATGTCCGCCGTATGATAACCCTTCTTTGCGAAACTCTTCTGAAGGAAACGCCCGTTTTTGCAAGCGAAACGGAGGGAACGAAAACCCCGTGATATGCTTTCGGAAGCCGCATTTGCGCCGGCCGCTTTTTTCGGGCTAAAGCAAAAGGCGGAATGCTCCGATGCTTTTGAATGAAGTGTGAACAAAAAGAAAAAGCCCTTGCAAAACAAGGACTTTTTGTTGGTACACCTTCAGGGGCTCGAACCCTGGACACCCTGATTAAGAGTCAGGTGCTCTACCAGCTGAGCTAAAGGTGCATTCACTCTTTCAAGTGCATATCACATTATACTCGGATTTTGTACAAAGTCAAGACCGTTTTGGACAGGATTGAAGATATATTTTTAGAACAATCTCCCTGCAAACATCTGAGGCACTGTTTGCAGGGAGATCAATCAACCGCTTGATCCTTCTATATCAACGAAGTGTAGTTTTAATTCGCTGTCCCTATGGTTACGCAGTCTGGTACCTATAGTATCGAAGAACCAATTTCGTTCTGTGGTAATACGGACATTTCTTTATCGTATGTTTGAAAACGCCTGCATTACCCCATTTTGACATAAGCATGTACTTTCCGCTCACGTAAACAATCGCAGAATGAGTCAGCTCATTTTTATGGGAAAATGTTACCCTGTTCCAATTGCTAACCCCTTGGGGGAGTTTTTTCCATCCCTTTTTTTGCGTTGCTATAAGTTGTGCGGAATTCACAAACAGTGTCGGATCATCTATCCAATAGATGTTGTCGCTATGGATATTGTACCACGCATATGAATGGCAATTGTATTTTACGGATGCTGCTCTGGCAATTTCGGCTTTATATTTTTTCTTAAGCGAATTATCCATCCTTGTTTTTTGACTTGGTGTATACTCGCCTGAAATCCATTTCTCTGCCAAAGTTCCGTTTTCCAGTACCACCCATTCGACCGTGGGCGCAAGCGACTGATTGTTCAGTGCTTCTGCCACCTCTTCATCGGTACAGCCTCCAATACAGAGAATGCATGACAATACTGTCAAGAAAGCAATAACGTAAGCTACGCCACTTCTGACTTTCGCATTCATCAGTTGCTTCCTCCCCCAATCACAAGCCGTACCCTTGCAGCCATTGCTCCGAGATCCGCATTGCTTATTTTGCTCGGGACAAGAACGCCGGTTTCGGCAAAAGTTCTTGCGCCGTCGGAACCGTTGACAATGCGCGCAAATTCCGAATCCGCCCGCATAAGGCTCTTCACGCCGAGATAAAGCGTCTGGGTGATGCCGTATTCATCGTTCCGTGCGTTCATTATCTGCGTTGCCTTGTTGTAGCATTCGGCCGCAAGCTCGCGGCACTGTTCATCGGTGAGCTTTGCAAGAATTTCCGGCTGTGCAAGCATTGTTTCAAGATAGTCCAACCTCAGGCAGGCCGATCTGTCGAGTTGGCTCTGATCGTTGAGCTTGTATGCCTTGTAGAGATTGACAAGAACCGTTCCCGCATCCTCGCGCGCGGCAAGCAGCTGAAGTCCGTCATAATCCTGTTTGACAACGTCGAATCCTTCCAGCATTGATTCGTAAACGAACATATCATCAAACAGGTTATAGTTCATGCAGTACAGCACAAGCTCCGCCGTTGTTGCATTCCGCGCAGTTTCCGGCAATTGGGAAACCTCCCGCATTTCTTCCGCATCTTCAAGCAGATCCCACTCCTCGGGCGTGTCGTAAGGGTTGATAACGCTTTTATACACGTTTCCGTCCTTTACGGGCAGGAAGCCTTCGGGTGCGGTGAACCAGTCGGAAAGAGCGGAATCGTCGTCGGAATCCTCAAATTCGTCGCTTTCACGCAGCCGTACCACACGCTCGGCATATTCGTTGAACGCCTTGCGGATGCGCCTGCCGTCCTCCGCACGCACTGCACGCGAAGCAACGCCCACAACCGCCGCCGCAATAATTGCGACACAAACAACAATGCCGATAATCTTTACGCTTTTTTTCATGGTTTTCCTCCGAAAGGAATGTACTCGGCCTCAGTCGGCAATAAGTATTGTATCATTTCTAATTGACGTTGTCAATTAGAAATCAGCAATTAGAAATTAGAAATGTACATCGTTCTTCACTCTCCGCTCTCTTAATCAAAACCCCTCCACCGCTCTGCGGTCCCCCTCCCCTTGCAGGGGAGGCAGACGAGTGCCTTCAGCTCCACTCTCCACGCTCCGCTTTTAACTCTCCACACTCCGCTTTTAACTCTCCACACTCCGCTTTTAACTCTCCAAACTCCGCTCTTAACTTTCCACACTCCGCTCTCCGCTCCCAATTCCTCATTTCTCCTACCTATATAAATGTACCTTTAAATGCGCCTTTCGGGCTTGCCGAACTCCTTAAAATATGGTATAATAGAATGAAGGTAATAATGCCGCATAATGCGGCAGGGCGGAGGCTTTGCGTGTACATCACCGCCGTAAGACTTTATTGTTTCAGAAGTTATACGGAGCTGCGGTTTGAGCCTGCAAAGGGGCTTAACGTCATTGTGGGCGCAAATGCGGCGGGCAAGACGAACATTCTGGAATCCGTTTTCCTTGCTGCGTTGGGCAGGAGCCACCGAACGCGCCGCGATGCGGAACTTATCAACTCACTTTCCGACAAGGCATATGCGGGCATTGAGCTTGTGAGTGCAACGGGGAAGCACAGCATTGAACTCAAGCTGTTTTCCGGCGCACCGAAACAGGTTTTTATCGACGGGCAGCGCATCAGACGCATGGGCGAACTTATGGGCGTTCTGAACGCCGTAATGTTTTCACCCGAGGATCTCTCCCTCGTCAAGGACTCTCCCGAAACGCGCCGCCGCTTTATGGACATGGAGCTTTGCCAGCTTCGACCTGCATATTTTTACCGTTTGCAGCAATATAATGCCGCCCTCAAGCAGCGCACCGCGCTTTTGAAAACAAGTTTTCCGTTCGAACCGAACATTGAACTTCTCGACATGTGGGACGATAAGCTTGCGGAGCTCGGCGGTTCGGTCATGCTGCTTCGCCGCGATTTTCTTGACAGGCTCAGCACCGCTGCGCGGGATCTGAACCGCAGCATCACGGGCAATTCCTCTGTCGGGCATGAACCGGAAGAGCTTTTTACCTACTACAAACCCTCCGTTCCCTTCGAGGGCGACGGTGCGCGCGCCGCACTCGGGGATGCACTCTGCAAGGCACGGGCGGAGGATATCCGCCGCGGCTGCACAACCAAGGGGCCGCACCGGGACGACATCGGCATTCTGCTCAACGGGCGCGACGTCCGCGTTTTCGGTTCCCAGGGGCAGCAGCGCACGGCAGCGTTGAGCCTTAAACTGAGCGAGCTTGCGCTTATGCGCCGCGTTCGGGGCGAGGCGCCGGTTCTGCTTTTGGACGATGTTCTGAGCGAACTGGACGGCGACAGGCAGCGAGAGCTGCTTTCAAGCGCATTTGATTGCCAATGCTTTTTAACCTCCACAACTCTCGACGGCCTTGAACAGGTGCCGAACATGACGGTGTTTGAATGCAGCGGCGGCAAACTCAAAAAAATTCTGTCAGCAGAAAATTGATTCTGTGTTGATTTAACATTGTATAAACAAATGCCGTTCTGTGGTTGTTTTAAATCATACGGTCGGCATTCTCCCCAAAACAGCCCGACATAAAAATCCCGGCGGACAGGGCTCCGCCGGCGGCAGCTTTTCAAAAATGCCGCGGGTTTTACTCTGAAAGGAAATAATTTTAAAAATGGAAACGACTTATAACGCTTCGCAAATACAGGTGCTTGAAGGATTGGAGGCCGTTCGCCGCCGCCCGGGCATGTATATCGGTTCAACCGATTCAAGAGGCCTGCACCACCTTGTTTATGAAATCGTCGATAACTCCATCGATGAAGCAATGGCGGGATTCTGCACTCATATTTATGTTACCATTCATGCGGACAACTCCATTACCGTTGTTGACAACGGCAGGGGCATTCCCGTTGATATTCACCCCAAAACCGGCAAATCCGCGCTTGAAGTCGCACTTACCATGCTTCATGCGGGCGGCAAATTCGGCGGCAGCGGCTATAAGGTCTCCGGCGGCCTTCACGGTGTCGGTCTTTCCGTTGTTAACGCATTGAGCACGGAACTTACCGCCGAGGTGCGTCGGGACGGGCATATTTACCGGCAGATCTGCCGCCGCGGCATAAAGGTCACGGAGGTTGAAATCGTGGGCAGCTGCGGAGCGGACGAGCACGGCACAACGATTCATTTTGTTCCCGACGAAGAAATTTTTGACGAAGTGAACTATGAATACGATATCCTTGTTCGACGGCTGCGTGAGCTTGCGTTCCTAAACGGCGGCGTGCGCATCATCGTGACGGATGAACGCTGCGACCCGCCCGTGCAGGACAGCTTCCATTACGAAGGCGGGGTTGTTGAATACGTTCGCTATATCAACAAAAACAAAGAGGTTCTGCACCCCGACCCGATTTATTTTTCCGCTGTAAAGAACGATAATCCGCTTGAAACGGCAAGCGTTGAAGTTGCGCTGCAATACAACGACGGCTACAGCGAAAATGTTTTTACCTATGCCAACAACATCAACACCATCGAGGGCGGCAGCCACCTTGCGGGTTTCCGTGCGGCAATGACAAGGGTCATCAACGACTACGCCCGAAAGTTTAAAATCCTTAAAGACAGCGACCAGAACCTGACCGGAGACGACATCCGCGAAGGTTTGAGCGCTATCATCAGCGTTAAGCTGACAGAGCCGCAGTTTGAAGGGCAGACAAAAACAAAACTCGGCAATGCCTACATAAGAACCCTTGTTGACAACGCCGTGACGGCCGGCATGACGACCTATCTTGAAGAGAACCCGGCGCAGGCAAAGCTTATTCTCGACAAATGCCTCAGTGCAAGCCGCGCAAGGGAAGCGGCGCGCAAGGCACGCGAGCTGACCAGACGCAAGTCCGTTTTGGATTCCGCCGCACTGCCCGGCAAACTTGCGGACTGCTCCGAAAAAGATCCTTCAAAATGCGAACTGTTCATCGTTGAGGGCGACTCCGCAGGCGGTTCCGCCAAGGAAGGACGCGACAGGCATTTTCAGGCCATCCTTCCGCTGCGCGGAAAGATTCTGAACGTTGAAAAAACCCGTTTGGACAAAATTCTCGGCAATGCGGAAATCAAATGCATGATAACCGCGTTCGGCGCGGGCATGGATGCGGATTTTGACGAAACCAAGCTCCGCTATCACAAAATCATCTGCATGACCGATGCCGATGTTGACGGAAGCCATATTCGCACGCTGCTGCTGACGTTCTTCTATCGGCACATGCGGCCGATGATAGAGCGCGGCTATGTTTACATTGCCCAGCCTCCTCTCTATCTCATCAAAAAGGGCAATACGGAACGCTATGTCTATTCGGACGAAGAGCTGAGCAGAACTCTTGACGAAATCGGCAGGGATAAAATCTACATTCAACGCTACAAAGGTTTGGGCGAAATGAACCCCGAACAGCTTTGGGACACGACAATGGATCCCGCGAACCGCATTATGCTTCGCGTCACAATGGACGATGCAATGCTTGCGGACGAAACTTTCACCCTTTTGATGGGCGACAGGGTTGAACCGCGCCGCGAATTTATTGAGCAGAACAGCAAGCTCGTTGCCGACCTTGACGTTTGATTCGGAAACGCTTCAATTTTCAAACGGCAGATTAAGAGCTTTGAGCTCTGCAATCCGAAATTATTAACACGATTCAATGACTTGACGACCGACGAAAGGTGCGATGCACCGACTGCGGCAGGCTCCGCACCTTTCATGCAGGAGATATGATGGACGAAAACAAAAAAAGACCCAATCTTGAAATGCTCGGAACAAACGAGCTGCCGACCGATGTTGAAGGCGGCAGAATATTGCCCATAAACCTTGTGGGTGAAATGAAGCGCAGCTTTATATCATACGCAATGGCTGTTATCATCAGCCGTGCGCTTCCCGATGTGCGCGACGGGCTGAAACCCGTTCACAGGCGCATTCTTTACGCAATGGACGAGCTGAGTATGCAGCCCGACAAGCCCTTCAGAAAGAGTGCACGCCTTGTCGGCGACGTTCTCGGCAAATACCATCCGCACGGCGACACGGCGGTTTACGATGCAATGGTGCGCCTTGCCCAGCCCTTCTCCACTCGTTACCCCCTTGTTGAAGGTCACGGCAATTTCGGCAGCGTTGACGGCGACCCCGCCGCTGCAATGCGTTATACCGAAGCGCGCATGAGCAGGCTCACTCTCGAAATGCTCCGCGATCTTGACAAGAACACGGTTGATTTTTACCCGAATTTTGACGAAACGCTGATGCAGCCCGCGGTATTACCCGCAAGATACCCGAACCTTCTTGTGAACGGCTCAAACGGCATTGCTGTCGGCATGGCAACAAACATTCCGCCGCATAATCTCGGCGAGGCTGTCGATGCCTGTGCCGCAATGATTGACAATCCCGATATCACGATCGACGAGCTGATGAACTATATCCCCGGCCCGGACTTTCCGACCGGCGGCGTCATCATGGGCGATGTCGGCATTCGCCATGCATATTTTACAGGCAGGGGAAAGATCCTTGTTCGCGCAAAGAGCGAGATCGAGCAATACAAGGCCGATCGTTCACGAATCATTGTCACGGAAATTCCGTATCAGGTCAACAAAGCAAAGCTTGTTGAAAAAATTGCAGAGCTTGTTCACGAGAAGCGCGTGGACGGCATTTCCGACCTTCGCGACGAAAGCTCCCGCGCGGGAATGCGCATTGTTATCGAGCTTAAAAAGGATGTCAATGCAAACGTTGTGCTGAACAATCTGTATAAGCACACTCAGCTTCAGGATACTTTCGGCGTTATCATGATCGCGCTTGTGAACGGCGAACCCAAGGTGCTCAACCTTCGCGAAATGCTTTATCACTACATTGCGCATCAAAAGGATGTTGTCACCCGCCGCACGCAGTTTGACCTTGACAAAGCACGCGAAAGGCTGCACATCTTGGAAGGCCTTATGATTGCACTCGACAATATTGACGAAGTCATTGCCATCATCAAAGCCAGTGCAAACGGCGCAGAAGCAAAGGAAAGGCTGATTGCGCGTTTCGGTTTCAGTGAACGGCAGGCGCAGGCGATACTTGACATGCGGCTGCAAAGGTTGACGGGGCTTGAGCGCGAAAAGTTGGAAGCCGAGTACGGCGAGCTTAAGCGCACGGTTGAATACCTTGCTTCCCTGCTTGCGGACGAAGGCAAACTTATGGGCGTTGTTAAAGATGAAATGCTCGAGATTCGGCGCCGTTTTGCCGATCCGCGCCGCACCGAAATCACAAAGATCGTTGAAGACATCGATATGGATGACATCATCCAGGAAGAAGACATGGTTGTTACCTGCACCCATCACGGCTACATCAAGCGCATTGCGGAAGCAACCTATCGCACGCAGCGCAGAGGCGGCGTCGGCATCAGTGCGGGAGCAACCCGTGAAGAAGATTTCCTTGAGGATATTTTCGTCACAAGCACGCATTCCTATATCATGTTCTTCACAAATAAGGGCCGCGCTTTCCGCATTAAATGCTATTCCATTCCGGAAGCAAGCCGCACCGCAAAGGGCACGCCCATAGTCAACCTGCTGCAATTGCAGACGGGCGAGTTCGTTACCGCCGCATTCCCCATCGGCAGGCAGACCGAGGGCGGCTATCTCGTTCTTTGCACACGGCAGGGTGTTATCAAAAAAACCCCGCTCTCCGATTTTTCAAACATTCGCAAGGGCGGCTTGATTGCTCAAAACCTCCGCGAGGGTGACGAGCTTATCAGCGTTGCGCTCTCCGCAGGCGATGATGAGTTCATTATCGGCACACGGGACGGAATGAGCATCCGTTTCAGCGAGCAGGACGTTCGCTCAATGGGCAGAAATGCCTCCGGCGTTCGTGCAATCAAACTCTCCGAGGGCGACTGCGTTGTTGATATGTCCATGGTCAAACCCGGCAGCTGCGTCATTGCCATCACCGAAAACGGCATGGGCAAGCGCACGGAAGAGGACGCCTACCGCGTTCAGGGCCGCGCCGGCAAGGGCATTATTGCAATGAATATCACCGAAAAAACCGGCAAGCTTGTTTGCCTCAAAGTTTCCGAAGGCAATGAGGATCTGATGCTTATCCGTGATGACGGCGTTGTCATTCGCGTTCCCGTTGACACGATTTCCGTCATTTCCCGCAACACGCAGGGCGTTCGACTGATGAAAATCGACGAGGGGCACAGGGTTGCAAGCGTTGCGCTTGCGCCGCATAACGATGACGAACCGCAGAAGGGCGGGGAAGAGTCCGACGGCGAAATCTCAAATGCAAATGACAATGCAGACTCCGCCGAAACAGCACCCTCCGATACGGCGGAAAATTCCGATACACCGGAAGACCTCCGATAACCGCAGCCGCCGAACCTGCCGCGCGGGCTGAAGTTCTCCGCTCTGCCGCAGTGTTTCGGCAATCAACCGATTACTTCTTCAAAAACAAACACGGGAAGCCTTCCGTAACGGACAGTGCTTCCCGTGTTTTCTGTTGGTTTCGACGTTGCCTTCCGCACTCGGTGTCAACCGTTTGGTAATTGGAGACAATATCACCGAATCCCCGAGTGGATTAGCGCTCAGGGTATAGATGTCCAAGATATCATCGACTGCATACGTTATATCACGCAGTAAAAAAATCGGCAGTGCATACCAGCTAACGTAAACACTGCCGAGAAGAGCAACCCAGGGGCGATCAACCAGCCTGTATCGCCCCTTGATTATATCAGGGCAGGAGACAAAAGTCAAGGTGCAAAAGGATGGTCGACTGCATGGCAGCGGCATAGATTGCCCGTATGCACGATGTGATGCTGTAGGCTATGGTTTCAGCTATAGCATCCTTTTTATCCCTTATCAACCGTTTAGCGCACGTTCGGTAATAAAGTATGTGTGAAAAATACTTGGAATATGAAACAAAATTAATTCATCTGCAACTGATGAGGATCACCCCCGCAGGTGCGGGGAAAACAAAACCTACTGACGGCCACATACTCCGAAAACAGGATCACCCCCGCAGGTGCGGGGAAAACCCGCTTTTTTGTGGGCAATATCGGCTAAAGTCAGGATCACCCCCGCGGATGCGGGGAAAACATCCACGTCTCGGCGAATTTTTTTGCGCACATAGGATCACCCCCGCGGATGCGGGGAAAACTGCTCCTGCTGCGTCTGTCTCGGGGGCGGCTGCGGATCACCCCCGCGGATGCGGGGAAAACCCATTGTCGGTGATATTTTGATTTTCAGTGTTAGGATCACCCCCGCGGATGCGGGGAAAACCATTATCCGCATACTGAGCGGTAACAAGCTTCAGGATCACCCCCGCGGATGCGGGGAAAACGCACCGCAAAACTTGTAGCAAAAGTATCTGCCAGGATCACCCCCGCGGATGCGGGGAAAACTCACGCGGCTGGGGCTTAAAGGCAACGAGCTTAGGATCACCCCCGCAGGTGCGGGGAAAACTAATTTTTTAGATACATATCCGCGGGCCATAGAGGATCACCCCCGCAGGTGCGGGGAAAACCTTAATGTTCGTTCTTATGTTTCCCTTTACTTGGGATCACCCCCGCGGATGCGGGGAAAACTGTATCGTCCAGCGCAGCCTGTCGGCGGAGCAAGGATCACCCCCGCGGATGCGGGGAAAACTTGTTGAATCGTGTTGACAGTCGTTTTTTTATGGGATCACCCCCGCGGATGCGGGGAAAACCCCAACTTTTTTACATTGAATTACGGTGTTGCAGGATCACCCCCGCGGATGCGGGGAAAACAAAGTCAAACACTAACTTGCGGCAGTTGTAACAGGATCACCCCCGCGGATGCGGGGAAAACGCATTCGGACTTTCGCAAGCTTTGAGCCTGTCAGGATCACCCCCGCGGATGCGGGGAAAACCCGTAACAAGGAACTATCGGAAAACCGTTATAAGGATCACCCCCGCGGATGCGGGGAAAACAGTTGACAGCCTCGAAAAGAAAAAATATATCAATAATCACCCCCGCGGATGCGGGGAAAACAGTCTTTTGATGCAGGGGTCTTGCGATGATGCGGGATCACCCCCGCGGATGCGGGGAAAACCTGATTGATGCCGACAAGATGGCGGTAAATGAAGGATCACCCCCGCGGATGCGGGGAAAACTCGGCGGCTAAACACCTAACCTCGGCGGGGACAGGATCACCCCCGCGGATGCGGGGAAAACCTCATCGATTGCGTCGGCGTTACGGGTTCGCGGCATTTGTGGGATCACCCCCGCGGATGCGGGGAAAACTGTAGTTTGGGTCGTTGGATTAATCAACGGGCGGGGATCACCCCCGCGGATGCGGGGAAAACGCGAACCTCAACGGCGCACGGCTCAAGGGCGCAGGATCACCCCCGCGGATGCGGGGAAAACTGCGCCGGTATCCTCATCAGGGAAGGCGTAATAGGATCACCCCCGCGGATGCGGGGAAAACCTTTCGCGGGTTGGAAAGCTCTCGGCTACTCCGGGATCACCCCCGCGGATGCGGGGAAAACTTTCCGTTTACAATATTAAGCGCAACCAGATAGGATCACCCCCGCAGGTGCGGGGAAAACGCTACAGGAGGATTTACAATATAAAATCAGGAAACGGATCACCCCCGCAGGTGCGGGGAAAACGCGAAGTTCGCACAACGCCGCGTGTAACGCTGAGGATCACCCCCGCAGGTGCGGGGAAAACATGGGGAGTTAATGTTGGATGATTGTGATGTTAGGATCACCCCCGCAGGTGCGGGGAAAACTTTCCCATTGCAAAGCAGTTGATTCACCCTCCAGGATCACCCCCGCAGGTGCGGGGAAAACCGGCAAGCCGCGACAAACAAGGCAGCGGGCGCAGGATCACCCCCGCAGGTGCGGGGAAAACAAATTGCGTGTCGGCTGTTTTCGCCGTTTTTCCGGATCACCCCCGCAGGTGCGGGGAAAACTGAAAAGCGAATGGAGAGTGACCTGTAACTACAGGATCACCCCCGCAGGTGCGGGGAAAACGCGGCTTTCGCCTCTTCGGAGGTTGCGCCGTGCGGATCACCCCCGCAGGTGCGGGGAAAACGCGGGCATGGACCGCAACGCATATGCCGCTGACGGATCACCCCCGCAGGTGCGGGGAAAACATCTGCAAACTTATCGGCAGAGCAGGAAATTACGGATCACCCCCGCAGGTGCGGGGAAAACCATCTACTCCGCTTGACCAGCGCGCGGATGAGCGGATCACCCCCGCAGGTGCGGGCGTGTACAAGAGTTTCAGTCTGCTATTTGATAGTTGGAAATTTGA
>ERZ1034917.1028-NODE-1028-length-19967-cov-16.979259_pt1 | contig 19967 bp, 11 predicted proteins | sample MGYA00520605_ERZ1034917 | MGnify/ENA primary metagenome ERZ1034917 (study PRJEB33766, sample SAMN09781784) | gut metagenome | biome: gut microbiome | host: Homo sapiens | place: Madagascar | study: EMG produced TPA metagenomics assembly of the PRJNA485056 data... | reverse complement strand
CGGTCGGGTTCCAAGGGCGAAGCGCCTTGGTCGCTCCGAAAGGAGCGAAATCCCCTATTCAGGAAACTTGTACACGGTGTAATTTCTGGATTTTTAAAATCATCTCAAGGGGCGGGGGATTATCCCCAATCCGGAATAGAAATGGCCTGTGATGCCTCTGGAAACAGAGGCGTTTTTCTTTTTCTTCCGTAGCGAAAAGGCCCGGAGGTTCTTGTAATTTTCTCCCGGAGTGGTATACTTAGAGTATCAGAGAGAAATCGCGGGAGGTCCGGAAATGAAACGCGCCGTAATATCGATTCTGCTGGGAGTGCTTGTCTCCGCCGCGTTCTGCGCCCCGATTCCGGCGGAGCGGGCCGCCGAGGCGCTGCTGACCGCTTTCTTCACTGGGGATGAAGCCGGAGTCGCGCGGAACAGCTCCCCGCAGGGACTCCGGAAATTTTCCGGCCATGACCGTAAGGAGCTGATCCGGGAGGCGGCGCGCTTCGGCGTGTTCCGCGGCATCCTCTCCAGCCGGGAACTCGGGGAGGACCGCGTCGAGGTCCGCTGCCGCTTCTCCGCCCATCCGGTCCGCTTTCTCGTATCGTGCGCTCCCGACGGCAGGGTGAACGGCTTCGCAGTGTTACCGGACATCGACATTCCCCGCCTGACCAGAGCGCAGATGCTGGCCGACTTCGATTACCTCACCGCGATGCTGGAGAAAATCTGCCCGCTGTTCACCGTGAACCGAAAAGTCTACGATGTGGACATCCCGGGAACACTGGCCGCCTATCGCAGCCGGCTCACCGGCGACGAATCCCCCGAAGCCTTCTACCGGCTGATCCAGGACGCCCTGCAGGCCTGCCGCGGCAACCACCTCTGGGTCACTGCCGCCCTGACGGAGCTCCCTCCCGCACTGCACGACTTCCTGTCGGTCTACCGCGGTTTTGTGGACCCGGCGGCGCTTGAAACGACCGCCGCCGTCACCATCCGCGAGGGCGGACGCCGTCCCGCCGGTCCCGACCTGGGGCTGATCTACTGCGAAGGGGCGTACTATACGAAATTCGATTTCACGCTGCACGGCGTCACTTATCCGCGCGGCATGAAGCTGCTGTCGATCGACGGCATCTCCCCGGAGCTGTTTCTGGCCGAACAAAACGACCATCTGGACAATTTCGACGCCGCCCGGAAAACCTTTTACGACAGCGGCGAAATCCCTTTCTACACCCGTTCCGGGCGCTGGGGAAAAATGCCGCTGGTGTTCCGGTTCGAACGGCCTGACGGCGCGACGGTGACCTTCCCGCTCGCCTCCGGCGACAAACTCATCTGGAAGGGGCCGCTGCGGCAGCCGTGGCATATTCCGAGGCTGGTCGAATACCTGCCGGGGCCGGAAATCCTGTATATCCGGATTCCGGCGATGCGGGAAGAGGATATTCCATTCTACCGGACACAGATTCTCGAAAAGAGCAGAAATCGGAAAATCCGGGCCGTCGTGCTTGACGTGCGCAACAATCCCGGCGGCAGCGACGCGGTCTGGAATGAAATCCTCGCGCTGCTGATTCCGGGCCCGTGGAGCTACTCCACCACCTTCGCGCTGAAGGATTCGCCGGAAATGCGGCGTTTCCTGCAGCAGCACCGCGAATTCTACCGCCGGAACCGCCGCAGCTACGACATGCCCGGCCTGAACGAGTTCCGGCAGGTCGCGGTCCCCTATCTGGACAACGAAAAATTCCTCGCCGCGACCTTCACCAAGCAGCTGCCCGGCAACCGGGCGGTGCTGCCGGAACGGGTGCCGATCTACGTGATCGCGCACAACATCTACTCCTCCGCCGGAAACCTGACGGCGGTTGCGAAGCAGCTCGATTTCATGACCAGCGTCGGGCTGGACAACCCGAAAAGCCTCGGCAGGGGGATTGATCCGTTCTTCTTTTCGCTGCCGAATTCCAAACTGGTCGTTTCAGTTGAACCGGCGCTCGACCTGACCGGCTGCCGCCGGGCCGCCGACACGCTGCACACCAAGGTCGAACAGAAGGTCGACCTGACGCCGGCGGAGTACGTCGAGTACTGGAACTCCAATCCCGGCCGCAACCCGGTCCCCTATCTGCTGCACCGCGATCCTTTCATGCGCAAAGTCCTGCAACTGCAGAAAGATGGGACGCCCCATCCCTCCCTTTGAATATCCCCTGGCTTTTTCTTACTCAGTTTTACTCAGTTTCCGTACGTGGCCCTCCGTTCAATTATTTTTCAAAAAAATCTTCTCAGCCTATTGACAAAAAGCATCTTTTAAGGTATAATTGAATCAGATAAACTCAGTCAATCCAGAAATCCGGTTTCATGAAACTCGTCAAAAGAAATTTAACCGATCTGGTCCAGCGGGATGTCGAAAAGGGGATTCGCTCCGGAATTTATTCGGCGGGAATGCCGCTCCCTTCGACCCGGGCCCTCGCCGAGAAATACGGCGTCAGCCAGCGTGTCGTGATCCTCGCGATGGATGCGCTGGCCAAGCGGGATCTGGTGATCCGCAAAAGCGCAATCGGCAACTTCGTGAACCCGGATGCGGTATTCGAGGGGTTCAAGCGCGTGGCGGTACTCTACTCCTCGCCCTACTTTGAGCCGCTGCTGCGGCTTTCGGATCTGTCACTGTATCCGAACATCCTGCTGCACCCGGTGCAGATTCCTTTCCGGCGCAACGACAAGCAGACGCTCTGGTATGAACTCGAACAGATTGCCCTCCTGCAGCCGGACTGCGTGATTTTCGGTATCCCCACGCTTTCGCGTTCCGACATCAAACGGATCTGCCGCCATGCCTTCCCTTCCGTATTCATCGGAGATTTCGCCAGCGGCTGCGAGATCCCGGAGATCAACCAGATCGTGGAAGACACCTCCGAGCGCATCCGCTTCTTCTATCAGGTGGCCGAATCGCTCGACGCCCGGAAACTCGCAATCGTCGGCGTCAGCCGGGAGAAACTCTGGTGCACCCCCTTCTTCACCGAAGGCGAAAAGTTCCGCCGGAAGCACGGCACGGAAATCCGTTTTTACGACTATTCGACCAAAGGCACCATGGAGCTGCCGCGGACGCCGCAGGAAAATGAAGTGCTGATCCAGACCATTCTGCACGATTTCACGCCTGACACCCTGATTCTCGAGGGGTTTCAGGATATTCCCTCATACCGCCGGGCATTCGAGGCGCACGGGTTGAAAATCGGCAGAGAGATCAACCTGATCACCTTTTCGGATATCGATTCGGGCCTGATCTACGTGAAAGCGGATTATACGCAATTCGCCGAAGCCGCCTCACAGCTGATCAAACGGCTCCTGCAGGACCCGGATGCCCGTTTCGGCCGGCAGACCCTCACCGGAACCATCCGGCGCACCCCGTTTCGAATCGTCGATATGTAGCATATAACATCAACGACAACAAGGTTAATTGCAGCTTTAAATGTTTCAGAAAAACTCAGCAATGAAAATGCAAACTTCAGGGAGGACGCACAAATGAAACGTCAATTCACTCTAATTGAGCTTCTTATCGTAATAGCTATTATTGCGATTCTTGCCGCGATGCTGCTTCCCGCCCTGAACAGCGCCCGGGAAACCGCCAAGGCCATCAAATGCACCTCCAACCTGAACCAGTTCGGCAAAGCACATGCGTTGTACGCCGCAGATTTCGACGATAATTTCGCCCGATTTTTCATCGAAGTGGATACGACCAGTTCCGGCAACAACAACCGCTGGTTTGTGGCGTTTTTCCGAATGGGCTACCTTGGGAAAGCCATTCCCAACTTCAACTATTACAATGCCGAGCAGGAACCGGTGCTGCGCTGCCCCTCCTATCAGGGCATCAACGATAATACCGGCGCACCGGACACTCATAAAATCTGTCCCTATTCAATGAACGCCTGGAGCGGCGGTACCGTTTCCCACCGGGACTACTCCAGCGGCAAATTGGGCAAGATCAAGCAGCCGGCCAAAACCATCGGCACCGGCGATGCCTCCACCGGCTCCGGCCTAGCCATCGCCCCCGGCAACGCGATCGTCAACTATTACAGCACCCGGATTTCACAGCGTCATAAGGGCTGGTCCGCCAACATCCAGTTCATGGATGGTTCCGTGCGCCGGGTGGAACGCGGCGCGGCGGAATTTCAGATCACCGAGGGATTCTACGGCAAAAGCGTATCACAACAGAGTGACGCCAAAACCCAGAATGATTACGTCAAATGGAAAATGGATTGAGAATGAAGTATATACGCCACATGAAGAAGAGCTGTTTGCTGCTCGCGTTTTTCATCACAGGCCTTGCATCCGCCGGAATCAATGACGGCTTGCTGTTCTACGCCTCCTTTGATAAAACCGTCGAACCTGAGGTCGCGCTCGGCGCCCGAACCGTCAAGGCCGGCGACGTCAGGACGGTTCCCGGAAAAACCGGCGGCGCCGCCCTGCTCGACGGCAGTTCCGGACTTGTCTATACCGTTCCCGGCAATATTGAGATGGACCGCGGCACCGCCGCCCTCTGGGCCAGGGCCGACACGGATATGGCGTCCGACGGCTATAATTTCAGCCTGATCCGGGCACAACACCTCGCGCTGAACAAAATCGGCCGCAAGCTGTTTTTCATGACCGGCAACAACGTCGAAGGGGTCGGTTTCAAATGGGATTACGGTTTGATGAACCAGGAATTCCTGAAATTCAAACCCGGCGAATGGCACCACTACTGCATCGTCTGGGACAAGCTCAACGGCTACCGCAGCCTCTACGTGGACGGCAGGCTTTTCAGACGGCATGATTCCGCGCATTTCCCCGCCGGGATTTCCGGCTCCGCCGCACTGGAGGTGGGAACCGGCTTCCGGGGAGCAGTGGACGAGTTCCATGTCTTTTCCCGGCCGCTGGACGCCGCGGAAATCGAAAAACTGTACATAGACCCGGCCGGAACCGCCCGGCAGGTCGACCGAAGCGCAGCCGAAACCGAAATCGAACCGATCGGCTTCAATATTCCGGTGCTCCCGCCTCAGCAGACCGTCGTAAATCCCGGCGAACCCTTTCAGGCGAAGATCGAACTGCTGAACCGGAGCGGCCGGCCGCAGACCTGGAAGTTCACCTTCACGCTGCGCGATGCTTATCTGAATGACTGCGGCTCCATCCGCAAAGAGATCACCCTCGAACCGCGCGGCACCTGCCAATTCACCTGGCCAGTCATTCCTCCGAAGCGCGGCAGTTTCAAAGTGGAAGCCGCATGGGACGGCAAACTGCGCGATGTCACCGCCTTCGCCGCATGGGACAAGCGGCAGGAACCGGATCCGGAAAGTTTTTTCGGCAATCATGTGAACGCCTGGTCAAACGGCGCTTTTCTGGAACAGGCCGACCGGCTCGGCCAGAACTGGCAGCGCAACCACAATATGCTTCAGACCACCTGGTGGACCCGCGTGGAGCCGCATGAAGGAGAACGGACACATGACAACGATTTCCAGCTCCGGGCGGTGCGGAAATTCAACATGCCGGTGCTGGGCCAGCTTTTCACCACCCCCTACTGGGGCGCTTCGGAACGGAAGGAACGCGGCAAGGGCGGCTACTACACCTGCTGGAATCCGGACCTCGCCAAATTCGACCGTTATGTCCGTCATACCGTGAACCGCTACCGGAATGAGATCCGCCACTGGGAGATCTGGAACGAGCCGGGCGTCAGCATGTTTTTCGGCGGCACTCCCGAACAATTCGGCATGCTGGTGCGCACCGCAGTCAGGGCCGTCCGGGAGACCGATCCCGACGCGATCGTGATGGCCGCCGGCTTCACCGCCCCCGCCGCCGCGTGGCAGCTGCGGGCGGCCAAAGCGGGAGCCTTCCGCGGGCTGGATGCGATCAGCTTTCACTGCTATCAGAATACCGCAACGCCGATCGAGCATTTTTACGACAGCCTGCGGCAAACCATCGACCGCTTTCAGGAGCTGGCGGTCGCCTATGGCGACGGGAAGAAACTTCCGGTCTGGGATTCGGAGGGCGGAATCGGCGCGACCACCTTCTTCCGAGGCCTCGATATGCCGTTCCTGCCGCCGGAATCCAAACGGGACAAAGACAATTCGCTTGAGGCGGCCAAACAGTGCGTGAAAGGCGAGGCGGTCCGGCTGGCCCTCGGCATCGTGCGCCACTTCTACTATCTGCAGAACCCGCCGAACCGTTCCGGCTACGGGATGTATTCGAACACCTCGGCGCTGGATATCAACAACGCTCCCCGTCCTCACCTGATGAGCCGGGTCGCGATGCAGGAGCAGCTCGACTACACCGACTTCGCCGCGCTGGTCCGGCAGGAGGAGTCCCGCTTCTGGGCAGTGGTGTTCAAACACCGGTTCCGCCCGGAGTGCCGCGTCATGCTCTGGACCGGTGAAAACGGCAACCTGAAAGTGACGCCCCGAAACCTGCCGGAGTGCCGCAGTACGGCCGATCTTTTCGGCAATCCGCTGCCGCTTCCCGGCAAGAGCATCATCGTCACCGACCTTCCGCAGTACCTGACGGTTGCGGAAAGCGACCCGGGAAAGGTCGCCGACGCATTCCGGCAAGCCCGGATCGACGTGACTGTTCCGCCGCAGCAGTTGAAAAAGGAGACGAATGAAGACGGCGAGGCACCGCCTCTGCCGCCTCAGACCGATTTCTCCGCCCCTCTTGAAAATCCGGCTGCGGTATTCCAGGTTGACCTTCGCCGCTTCTGCAACATGGATTTCGCCGACGATGCCGCCAACGACGGCAAAGGCGGCTGGACCGATGAAGGGGATCTGAACGACCTGCGCGACTTCAAACCGGGACGGCGAAACTTTTTCGGAGTTCCGTTCGACGTGATCGAGCCGGGGAAAAACAACGGAAAAGCAGTCATTACGCTGGCCGGAAAACAGGACTCCCCGCTGCCGCGCGCAGTCCGAAGCATTCCGGTCAACCGTCCTGCATCAATCCTCTATTTCCTGCATGCCGCCTCGTGGGCTCAGGCGGCAAAGGATATTGCCCGCTATGAACTGCGTTACTCCGACGGCGCTTCCGAAACGGCCGGAGTCACGACCGGCGGTAACTGCGCAAACTGGTGGGGAGGGACGGTCGATCCCCTCCACACCCGGATCGTTCCGGTACGGGTCACCAACACCATGACCGGCAAACCGGCATGGCGTTATCTCTATTTGTACGAATATCGGCTGACGAAACACCGCGGCAGGGAACTCCGGTCGATCGACTTCATCTCTGAAACGGCGGGCTCAACGCCGGTTCTGGTCGGCATCACCGGCATGTGAGATTTTGAAAAAGCAGTCGGGTGCCCACCGGGCCCCGAAGAGAAAATGAATTACAGGAGCGGATATGAGCCATGACCTGACAACATTTGAACGGGAGCTGCCGGATGGCGGTTCCATCCGGATTCACTTTCTGAATGGGCAAACCGCCCGGATTCAGCTTTGCCCGAAAAAACGGGAGCCGGAGGAGAGCGCCCTGAACCGTTACGGCTTCATTCAGGAGTCCCCGGCTCCCATCAGAGTTCAGCTGCAGGAAACGGCACAGACCGTCACCCTCACCGCCGGAGAGCTGCACCTCTCCTGCGATCTTTCCCGTGGGCTGGTCTCCGCCCGGAATAACGAAAGACACCTGCTGCAGATGACCGCCGCCCGCTTCAGCCGCGATTCCGCCTCCGTCGAATTTGCAGCAATTCCCGACGAGGACTGGATCGGCTTCGGCGACCAGACCCGGGAACGGCTGTATCATCGCGGGCACACCGCGGTCTGCGACGTCAGCAACGTGGCCTCCTATATTCCGGTGCCTTTTTTCATGTCCACGCAAGGTTACGGGATTCTGGTCAACACCACACACCGGACCGTCTTCGACCTCTGCAGAAACCGTCCCGATTCATTCGGCTGGCGCGACCGGCGGGGCGTGATCGACTTCTATCTCTTTGCCGCGCCGACGTTCAAGGAGCTGATCCGGCTCTACACCGGCCTGACCGGCAGGCCGAAGCTGCCGCCGGAGTGGGCGTTCGGCCTCTGGTACATCTGCCGGATGCAGGCCAACGATGCGGAAGTGGTCAACGATGCGCTGAACCTGCGCCGTGAGGGAATCCCCTGCGACCTGATCGGGCTCGAACCCGGCTGGATGGAAAAACATTATGATCTCTCCGTGGAAAAAAACTGGAGTTCTGAACGTTTTCCGCTTCCGGAGTGGCAGAAGAACTGCCGTCATACCTTCATCCAGGCCTTGAAACGGATGGGATTCAAGCTGGAATTGTGGCTCTGCAACGATTACGACCTGAGCTACGAGGAGGAGCGCCGCCTTGATAAACAGGCGGTTTCCGCCGCCGCCGAAACCGCCGTTTTCCATGAAGGCGCGGAACAGGATCGGCATTTCGCGGAACCGGTCCGTTTCGACAGGATTACACGCCCGGATGAGCCGTGGTTCGAGCATCTGAAGCAGTTCGTCGACTGGGGCGCGGACCTCTTCAAGCAGGATGGCGCCTTTCAGGTCTGCTCCCATCCGGACCGGCTTTTCGGCAACGGCATGACCGACGCCGAAATGCACAACCTTTATGTGCTGTGCTACTCACGTCAGATGTGGGAGGGATTCGCCGACCACACCAACCGCCGTCCGGTGGTTTTCACGCCTGCCGGATGGACCGGCTTTCAGGCGTGGGCCGGCACCTGGACCGGCGACACCGGCGGGCGGCTCGACACCCTCGGAGCCATGCTGAACACCGCCCTGATGGGCCACAGCTGGCTCACCAACGACATGGAAGTTGCGGAAAAGGAGGGAATCCATTTCGGCTACCTGCTGCCGTGGAGCCAGATCAACAGCTGGAGCTACTTCCGGATGCCGTGGGTACAGGGGACGGAGCTTTCGGCAATGCACCGTTTCTACAGCCGGTTCCGTTCGAGGCTGATCCCGTACCTCTACTCCTGGGCGAGACAGGCGACGCTGACTTCCGAACCGTTGCTGCGGCCGCTCACGCTTGAATTTCAGCAGGACCGGAATTGCCGGAACGTTCTGCACGAATACCTGCTCGGCCGTGACCTGCTGGTCGGCATTTACAGGAACGAACTCTACTTCCCGCCGGGGCGTTGGAAAGATGCCTGGAGCGGCGAAGTTGTGGAAGGCGGCCGGGCATTGCCGGTCACCTGGCCCGCCGACCGGGGCGGCGCACTCTACTGCCGTGAAGGAGCGATCATCCCTTTCGGCCCGGTGATGCAGTTCCGGGGAGAAAAGCCGCTGGATCAAATCGAGCTGTATTTGTTCCCCGGCACGGATGTTTCCGAATTCGAACTTTATGAAGATGACGGCGTCAGCTTCGACTATCAGAAAGGCTGTTGCCATGTGACTCCGATCCGCATGGAGCAAACGGAGCGAGAGCTTTCCATCCGAATCGGCCCTTCCCCCGCCGAATCAGCCCGCCGCTGGTCACTGAGGATCGCGCTGGATCACCCGCCTCAAGCCATCGGAGCCGGCATGGAATGGAATGAAGAACGCCGCGAGCTGACCGTCGCCGAGGCCGGACCGGGTGAATTCCGCCTGCTTCTTCGCTGACGGTTTCTTCAGATTCCCGGATCTCAGCCGCCGGTGCGTCCCGCAAAATATTCCGCATTTTTCCGGAAGGGGACTTGACATCGGCGGCGTTTCTTTGTATAATATAATATGTATCATACAAGAAACGAACCTTTTTTCCAAAGGAGAAGCGATGAGCGATACGCCGAAATACGAGCAATTCAGCCGCTTCCTGCACCAGCAGATCCTGTCGGGCGTCTACCGGCCCGGCGAAAAACTGCCCTCCGAGCGCGACCTCGGCAAGCAGTACCGGATCGCTCACATGACCGTCAACAAGGCGGTCAACGGCCTCGTCAGCGCCGGAGTGCTGGAGCGGCACGGATCGCGCGGCACATTCGTCGCCGCCGCTTCGGCTGAAACGCAGCGTCAGGTCTGCCTGCTTTTGCTCGACCGCCAGCCGGAGCAGTTCCAGAGCGGCGCGCTCGAAATGCAGGTTTACTCCGGCATCACCGCGCAGGCGGCCAGGACGGGCATCGTCGTGATCCTCGCGGAAACCGCGGCCGCGCCGGAAATGATCGACACGCTGCTGCAACAGCGCGGCAACGACCTGCGCGGCATCCTCTTCTGCGGCATGACCCACGAAGAAAAGATGCTCAACCTGGTTGAACGCTACCGCTCTTTGAAATTCATCCTGCTCAATTACCAGCTTCCCGAAGACCTCGGCTACTTCGACAACCTCTTCAAGGTCTACAACGCCGACGCCGAGGGCGGGGCCATGGCGGCGGAAGAGCTTTACCGCCGGAGACACCGTGAATTCGCGGTCCTCTCCTGCGAACTGCACTGCCGCAACTACGCCCGCCGCACCGACGGGTTCCGCCGGAAGCTGGTCGAACTCGGGGTTTCCAACAGCCGCATCCACTTCCGCTACCTCGACCCGTTCCGCGACATCTGCACCGAGGCGGTTCCGCAGGCCGAAGCCCTGACCCGCGAGCTGCTCGCTTCGCACCCCGGCGCGACCGCGTTTTTCGCTGTCAACGACTACTTCGCCTCCGGCATCGCCACGGAACTGGCCCGGACCGCGGACAGTTCACGATATGACATCATCGGCTACGACAACATCCTTCCGGTACTCTCGCAGTTGGGGGGCTTCTCCACGGTCGCGATCGATTTCGAGGCCATCGGCCGCCGCGCGGTCGAACTGCTGACGGACGACCGCCCTGAAAAAATCATCCGGATCGCGCCGCGCCTTTTCGCCCGCACCTGAAAGGAATCCGGCCGGATTACGGCATAACCCGTGCAGAAAGTTCCCAATCAGTCATCACTCAATCAATATAAGGAGCTTCCGATCTATGAAAACAGTTTCCGGCATCCCCGCATTCCCCGTTTTTCATCGTGTTCCCGAACGCGCACGGACCAAATCCCCGCATTCGGCGGCATCCGTCTTTCATTTTACTTTGATTGAGTTGCTCGTAGTAATCGCCATTATCGCGATTCTGGCGGGGATGCTGCTGCCGGCGCTGAACAAGGCGCGCGAAACGGCCCGGTCGGGCAAATGCACCAACAACCTGAAACAGCTCGGACTGGCCGGGGCGATGTACGGGAATGACTACAAAGTGCTTCCCGGCGCCTACTACCAGAAGAACGCGGCGACCGCGATCACGCACTGGAAGCTGATGCAAGAGCAGAATTACCTGCAACCCTCCAATCTGTTCACCTGTCCGGCGTGGAAACCGATGAGCTATGACGTGGACAACGAGTACGCCGATTACTACACCTACGGCGTGGTCTCCTACGAGTGGTGGAGCAATCCCTTCTACACCGTCAGGCCGGACAACCCGATCATTCCGGAAAACCAGCGCCGCTCCCCCGCCGCCTATCTGATCTACGTCGACAGCATTTCGCGCGTCGATTTTCAGCAGAACGTGCTGGTCTACGCCTATCCGAACGGCGGCATGACCAACAACCTGACCCGCCACACCCATTCCGGGCGGGCCAACGGCGCGTTCCTCGACGGGCACGCCGCCGGCAACTCCCCTGCCGAGCTGAAGGACAAATACGGCTTTGAACAGACGTTCGGCGGACAGGAGGGAATATGAAGCCGCCCTTGATCGACGACCGGATCACCCGGGCGTTTTACCTGCGCGCCCGGCGGGAGCTGGCGGAAAACTTCGGCCTGCAGTGCGACATCGACCTCGGAACCCCTTTTCTGAACGCGCTGTTCTGGGGATCGCTGAAATCCCTTGCCGACCGGGTCGATCCGAGCGGTTTCTGCCAGACCAGTTTCGGGGAGGAGGGCAACATCAAGTGCTACGGCACCAGCCATTATCCCCGCGACGCGGCGGAGGCCGCCGGCGTGCTCGCATCGGTCGGCCTGACGGATTTGGGCCTGCGCATCCTGCGGTTCAGCCTTGAACACATCCCGGCGGGGCAGTACTATCTGCCGCACGTCTACCGCCGCGACGGTTCCATCCGGGCCAACACGGTTCAGGTCGACACTCCCGGCCATCTGGCCCGGGCGCTGGAATGCTGCGTCCGGCAGGGCGGTCCCGTCCCCGAAGCGGAACCGCTCTACCGCCAATTGCGCGAAGTCTGCCGCGCCGCCTGGCGTCACCACTATCACCCGGAGTTCCGGCTGCTCGACGCCGGCAACTACAACGAGCAGGGGTTCGACGGCAGCAGCGAACTGCTGCTGGATCTCTTCACCAACACGGCCATGCACAGCGGGCTGGCGGCGCTGGGGCGCGTTGCCGCCGCCTTCGGCGACGAAAACTCCGCCGGAGAATTTGCGGAACAGGCCGGCCTGCTGGCCGCCGGAATCGAGCAGCGCCTTTTCGACCCGGAACGCGGCTTTTACCGGAGCGGCTATTCGCTGGACCGGCGCGGATTCATGCCGGAAGAGAACTGGATCATCCTGTACTGCCGCCGCTGGTACGAGGGCCGGCCGGAGGCGTGGGAACGCGCCTATGCCGAATTGCTCTCCGACACCGCGATCCGCTGGGACGATCACACGCTCGTCACCGGCGAAACTCCGGGGCGGCGCTTCATGCTGCTCGGGAAGTTCTTCGCCCAGCAGCTCGGTTACTTCGCCGGAACCGGGCGCGAAGCCGAACTCCGGGACGGCCTTTGCTTCCTTGAGGAGAGTATCCGCCGCCCGTTCAACCTCTACCCGGAGTGGTGGTTCCACCACCGCCCGGAGAAACTCTCCGGCTACATCCGGGATTTTCTCGCCGACCATCGCGAGCTCTGGTGCGCCTATGCGGAGGATCCCGCCGGAGATTACACCGTCGACAGCGGCAACTGCGAACAGACCGCCGTTTTCCTGCAGCACATGCTCGACGATATCCTCGGCGTCCGCTTCCGGGACGGGCGGCTTCAACTCCGCCCGATGCTCGTCCACGGCGGCGGCTGTTCCGCCCTGCCGGTTGAATGCGGCAAAACCCTCTCATTCCGCCATGGAAACAACCGGCTTGAAATCGAAACCGGCCTGTGCCGGGAGCTTGAAATCGGCCTGCCGGCTGCCGCCGGGCTGCCGCACATCGTCACCGTCAACGGAATCCCCGCGGAAACGCGGCGCGAATCCGGGCGGCAGCTCGACACTTTGTTCATCACCTGCCCGCCTGCAGCGGGCCGCATCCAGATCACCGTTCACCCGGAAGGAGACCGAGCATGAAACCGTTGTTTTCCCTCACCGCACTGCTGCTGGCGCTCTGCCTGTTCCCGGCGGCGGCCGCCGAACTGCTCCGCCATCAGCCCGCCGAACCGGACTATTTCCCGCCGCGCGCCGAAGCGATTCCGGTTCCGGCATTCCGCCACAACGGCGGCCCCCTGACCGTCGCGCTGGACTATTCGCCCGCCATGCGCCACACCTGGCTGGTGCTCGACGGCAACCTCCTGCTGATCCGGGACGCCGCTGGCAATGAGGTGCTGAAGCTCGACCTGGTCCGCCGCGGCCGCTTCCGGCTGAAGTACGGCAAAGCAACGCAAATCTCCCTGCCGCTGCTCGATGAGATCGACCGTTTCCCGCTGCGCCTTGTCCTCGACGGAGGCGGCGCGCGGCTTGAAATGGAACAACGCATGTGGGCGCAGCTTCCCGGCCCGGCGCTGCCGCCGGGAGAGTATTCGATCGCGCTCGCCCGACCGGAGAACGGGATTCCCGGGGCTTTCGGCCGCTACCGGGAGCTGACCGTCTCCGACACGGCCTCTCCCCCGGCGCGGCAGCCGGACTACCCGGAGCGCAGCGCGCAGTTCGCCCGGCTCGCCGAAGCCGACCGCCGCCTCCTTGCCGATCCCGCATACGACCTCAATCCAGCAGTCGCTCCGGCAGCCTTCGACCGCGACAATGCCGGGCGAGCCGCCATCCGCATCGCACTGGATTCGCTGTGGAAACGGCTTCACATCGGGCAGACGGCCAATTTCGACGCCTATCTCGCCGATCTCGAAGTCGAAGCCGCCCGGCTTGCCGCTCCGCACGTTCCGGCACCGGCGATTCCGCTGACGCGGGACCGTTCCGCCGGTTTCCTGACGCCCGGCGACCGTGATTTCCACTTCGGCGTCATCGGCTGGGAACTGGGAAATTACGCGCCGGAGCTGGCGCTGCTCGGCTGCGATCTGGTCTCCGACTCGGTCTGGCCCGCCCAGCTCATCACCCCGGAGGGCGGCTTCAACGAGGAGCACTATCGCAGCCGCACCCTGCCGTCACTGCGGCGGCTCGCGCATTACGGAATCGCGGTTGATATGCTCGTCGCTCCCTACACGCCGCCGTTCCTGCTGCAAAAGCACCCGGAATGGAGCGGCTCCTATGCAGAAAAGCGAATGGCCGGGCACGGCTTTCTGAGCGCTTCGATCATCCACCCCGACTACCGCGCCCTCTGCCGGGCCTATCTCGGCCACCTGATCCCCCGCCTCGACCGGGAGCGGAACGTGGCGGCGATCTGCCTCGATAATGAGCCGGGCTATGAGGATTACACGCCCGCGATGCAGGCGCGTTTCCGCGACTTCCTCCGGGAACGCTATTCCGGCATCGGGGAACTGAACCGTTCGTGGGGAAGCGCCTATCCCGATTACGACGCGATCGCGCTGACCCGGCGGGAAGCGCTGGACCGGGAGAAGAAAAACCGCTTTTACGACTGGTTTCTCTTTACTTCCGGCGTCGGCACCGCCCATTTGCACTTCCTCCACGACGACGTCAAACGCCACACGCAACTGCCGACCCACGTGAAGGTCCTGCCGTGGGAATTCGGCCACACCTGGGTGAAACGCGATTCAAAAGAGCGCAAAGAGACCGAACTGGCCGACGGGATCGACCGCTTCGCGATCGCCGGGTTCATCGATCTTCTCGGCACGGATTCGTATGCCGACAAATACTCCGCCGAGGGAGAGTACGCCGCCAACACCATGTACCAGTCGCTCTATTACGATCTGGTCTCCGGCTACGACCGCCGCAAGGCGCTTTTCGACAGCGAGTGGCACATCGCCGCGATCGACGCGCGGACACCCCCGGAATATATTGAAATGGTCATGCAGCAGAATGTGATGCACGGCCTCCGCGCAGGCACGGTCTGGGTGATGAATCCGTGTGTGGACGCCTTCGACATCTCCGGCGATGTGCCGCTGCTGATCCGCTATATGCAGACCGCCGCAACCATCCGGAAATTCGCCGGAGCCTACCGGGCGCTGGCGGAGCGCCCCCGGCCGGTCGCGCTGCTGTACAGCCCGAAAAGCCGCCGGCTGTTCGACGACCGTGCGGTCCACCCGCTTCAGCGCCTCCATGAAGCCTCGCTTTTCACCGGCCTCGGCATCCGGCTGCTCGACGAACGGCAGCTGCTTGCCGGCGACCTCGACGGCATCCGCGCGATCATCTCCGTCGACTGCCCCGCCCCGGAGGCGGGAACCGCCGAGGCGCTGCGGAACTTTCGCCGCAACGGCGGAACATTCGCCCGGATCGGCGAATTCGGCGGAGGCCCCGTCCCCGGAGAACTCCGTTACGAGACGACTGCCGATCAGAAGCAATTGCAGAAAATCCTGCTCGACGTTGCCGGCCGCGCCGGTGTTTCACTGGCGATCCGGGTCGGCAAGTCCGACGGCTCTCCGGTTCCCGGCGTGGAGTTCCACTCCGTCCGGCAACAGTCCGGAAGCGAGCTGCTCTACGTAACCAATTACAGCACGAAGCCGCAGGAGCTGACGCTTCACGGAGTCCGGCGATTCCGCAACCTGCACACCGGCGAAACCGGCGGCAGCCGCCTTACCCTCCCGGTGCTGGGGACGCTTCTCGCGGCCGTCGAAAGGTAGCAGATTACAGCAGCTCGGCCACCGATTTGCGGTTCACGATCCGGCAGGGAAGGAACTCCTGGTGGCGCACCGAGTCGCCGCCGAACCGTTTCTCATACAGCAGCCGGACCGCGCGCTTGCCGACTTCGGTGAAGGGCTGCCGCACCGAGGAAAGCAGGAGGGTCCGGGCCATGAAGGAGTCGTCGAAGCCGAACACCGACACATCGCGCGGCACCAGCTTCCCGAGTTTGCGCAGTTCGTCGATCGCATTCGCGGCGATCGCGTCGTGGATGCAGATGATCGCAGTCGGCGGTTCGGGCAGTTTCATCAGCTGCCGGAGCCGTTCGCGCCCCTGTTCCTCCAGCGGCACGTCCCGGATGGTCAGGTGGTATTCCGGTTCCGCCGGCAGCCCGTCCAGCCGCAATTGATCGAGGATTCCGGCCAGCCGCTGGTCCGACGAGAACACGCCGTCGAACACCCGGATGCTGCCGATCCGGCGATGACCCGCCTGCACCAGCTGCCGGACCACGTTGCGCATCACGCCATAGTTGTCGCTGCCGACGAAATCCCCCCGGATCATCCCGTCGCGCACCAGCGGACTGCCGATCACCACCCAGTTCAGGCCCGCCGCCTCGAACGCATCCAGCACCGGATTGTTGACCTCATGGTAGTTCCGGCAGATCTCGGGGGCAAACAGCACATTGCGGCAGCCGCGGCGGCACAGCCGCTCGATGAACTCCGCCGCCTTCTCCATGTGGCCGTTCAAATTGCAGTAGATCAGGTCGATGCCGTATTCAAACGCCTGCAGCTCGGCGCCGCGCAACTGCAGATTGCCCGACAAATTGCCGGAGGTGTTCGACTCGAGGTACGCGATCAGTCCGCTGCGGAAGGAGTCGCCGCCCGGACCGGAAGCCACGAAACATCCGACATTGGCGCGCCGTTCGATCTCACCGGCGCGCGCCAGCTCATCGAGCGCGCCGCGCACCGTACAGCGCGACACCCCCAGAATCCGGGTCAGCTCCGATTCGGTCGGAATCCGCACGCCTGGAAGCCATTCGCCGGTTTCGATCCGGCGGCGGACCGCATCGACCGCCTGTTGCCGTCGCGAAGGCGCCATCACCCCTCCCGCACCAGACGCAGCGTCCGGATCGCCGCCGCAGGCAGCGTCAGCCGGAGCGGGTTGCCGCACAGCGGTTCTCCGTCGGAAGTTTCGTCCAGCCGGACCGGGCAGGCCCGCAGGCCCGCAGGCAGCTGCACCGAAACTTCGCTTTCCCGCCGCTCCGGGTTGTAGATGCGCAGAATATCGCCGTTGCCGTCCTCCGCCTTTTTGAGGGCGGAAAATACCGCGTCGCCGTTCAATTCAATGCCGGCAGCCTGAAGCGGCAGCCGCTGCTTCTCCGGCGGCAGATCGCGGAAGAACAGTTCGCGTACCGCGCTGCACTGGTCGCACGGCCGACCGCCGGTCAATTTATGCGGATCGACCGAATCGAAGGCGGCGAAAGCCGGGGCGAGGTACGCCTGAAGTTCCCGCTCCAGCTCCGCCGGAGCCGCTTCGCCGGGACGCAGCGCGAACCGGAAGACGTGGTCCCCGATCAATTTACCTTCGGGCGCGCACCACTCCGCACCGGAACGGACCCACCGTCCCGCCTCGTCGTAGCGGACCGCATTCACATTGCCGGTCGAACGCAGCAGCGTCAGCGCGATCCGGCCGTCGGCCAGATGCTCGTACTCATGCAGCCCCTCGTTCAGGCAGCTGAACTGCCGCTTTCCCTCCCGGATCGTGATCACGCCGGAGTCGGGCTGGTCCGCGTTGTGGCGCCCCTCCTGCCGGAGCAGCTCGTCGCGGGTGCGCTGTTCGAAACCGAACGGCACCGACGCCAGAGTGACCGGCGACACGATTCCGGGACGGAACACCGCCCGCAGCCTGTGGGAGCCGGAGCGGTTTTCGATCCGGGTTTCGACCGCGACATGGCGGGAAAACTCATCGAGGATGTACTCGACGGCCAGCCGGTTCGGAACCGTCTCCGCCGTCGGGCGGCACAGTTCAAAATCGTAATCGCGCGGCAGCTCGAATTCATAGTCGACCCGCACGCCCTGCCGCAATCCCCGCCGGAAGCCGACGACATGTATCCGCGAAATCGCGCCCAGCTCCCGGATGCTTCCGCCTTCGACCGGCAGGAAGTTGTAGGAGTGCCCGGCATCGCCCTCGTCGGTGAACGAAACCAGGTCCGGGAATATTTCACCGGAATCTTTGTCAAGGAGTTCGGTCCGCCCCGATGCGTCGACCGTGAAGCGCACGAACGCATTCTCCAGCACCGTTCCGGCTGCGGCGTCGGCCACCTCCAGCGGCGCGCCCTCTCCGTACCCCAGCCGCAGGACCCGGAAGCCGCACGGCGGCAACGCTTCGGCGGCAATCTCAAGCTCGACCCGCAGCGCTGGAATCTGTCCGGGCAGGTTGATCGCCGAGTAATTGGTCTGAAACCGCCGTTCCATCGAACGGACCGCGAACCGCACCGGTTCGCCGGCGGGACCGGTAAGCCGGATCGACGCCGGGTTTTCGTCCAGCGGCAGAAACACCTCCGCCGTCACCACCTCCGAACGGGAATGGGGCAGCGGATTGAACAACGTGAGCAGATACTCCGCCGGATTCAATCCCTTCCGGTCGAGCCGCGCCCAGAACTGCCGGACGCCGCGGTCGGTCAGGTCTTTCACCAGATCGCCGATCCGGGCGAAGCGGTTGGCGTTGTCCTGATGGACCCGGTCGGTGCTGCATCCGCAGATCGAATCGTGCGGATGGTTGCGCAGCAGCGATTTCCACAGATAGCGGAAATAGTCGCGGTCGTACAGGGCGTCGCCGCCGAGCTGTTCGAGCAGGATGTACAGCGGCTCGAGACGCAGTTCGATCAGCGCTTCGAAGTGCGCGTTCTGCCGTTTCAGCGGCAGCCGGGCCGACAGCGTCCCCTGCAGAACGTTGCCGGACGCGCCGTAACGCAGTTCGCCGGTTTCGCGGTGCAGCGCGATGCCATGCTCCGCCGCGAACGTCCGCACCGCTTCCAGATAACCGCAGAGGGTGGACTGGCGGATCACATCCGGCGCGATCCGGCGGTTCAGCTCCTCCAGAACCGGCAGCAGGTTCTCCTGCGCCTCCAGATGGTCGACGCCGTTCATCAGCAGCCGGTGCGGAGTGACCGCCTCGGATTCCTGCGCCGCCTCCACTTCGCGGAAAAAGAGCAGCGCCAGTTCCGGGTCTTCCGGAAAACGCTGCGCATTGTTGTACCAGCGGCTCATAAAGGAGGCCAGCACCGCCGAACCGTCGGGCGAACACCATTCAAACTCATTGGGCTGCGCTTCCCCCTCCCGCCGGTAGCCGCGCCCGAATACGCAGTTGTCGATGCCGAAGCCGCGGAAAACCTGCGGCAATTGTCCGATCAATCCGAACTGGTCGGGCGTATAGCCGCACCGGGCGCACGCTCCGAACTCCTCCGCCAACGCGGTTCCCGCCAGCAGATTCCGCACGGTGGCCTCGCCGCCGGTCAGGAAGAAGTCGTTCTGCACATACCACGGCCCGACTTTCAGGTTGCCCGAGCGGATATACCGCTCCAGTTCCGCGCGGCGGTATGGCCGGACTTCCAGATAATCCTCCAGACAGACGGTCTGCGCATCCAGCTCGAACACATACTCCGGATACTCCCGGTAGATCTCCAGCAGGTGATCAATCAGGTCGACCAGCCGGTGGCGGAACACCTCGAACGGCTGGTACCACTCCCGGTCCCAGTGAGTATGTGAAATCACATGAAACTGCTTCATATCCGGATACCTTTCCATGACGGTTGCTGATTTTTCCTGTTATAATTATACCGGATTGCCTGATCAAAAGCAAGGATTGTTTGAACAAATCAAATGATATTCCATGCAATATTCATACAATTTTGTATGATAGCTCTCTCAAAAAATTTTGCTTTTGCATGATTCCCCGTTGACATTCGCTACGGTTCCGCGCATAATTAATAACAGAAAAAGCCTGCGTAATTATGTGTGATTTCGCATAATACCGGGTATGTTAAGCGGGCGGGCGGCAAGGTACCGCTGCCGGGTGCGCACGCCAATGCCCCTCCGGGGGCGTGCGGCGGCAGGCATTGGTTGATCAGCAAAGCCACTATGCAGTATAGTAGGCAAGTGGCCATTTACGCGGCGCACAATAAGCGCGGTCAGCGCCGCGAACGAATGTGAGGGAA
>ERZ1034917.1025-NODE-1025-length-19984-cov-19.938431_pt1 | contig 19984 bp, 16 predicted proteins | sample MGYA00520605_ERZ1034917 | MGnify/ENA primary metagenome ERZ1034917 (study PRJEB33766, sample SAMN09781784) | gut metagenome | biome: gut microbiome | host: Homo sapiens | place: Madagascar | study: EMG produced TPA metagenomics assembly of the PRJNA485056 data... | reverse complement strand
GGGCAAGGTCGATGGTCTCGCACAGCTCGTCGAGCAGGATGGTGGGGGTGCCGCCGCCGAAGTACAGCGTCTCGAAGTCCCAACCGCGTTCCTTGAGCATCATCATCTCGCGGCGCAGGTTCTTGAAGTACGTGCGGGCAATGTCCTCGTGGAACACGTAGCGGTTGAAGCTGCAATACGGGCATAGGACCTGGCAAAACGGCACGTGCAGGTACAGCATGTACTTGGTGTCGGGCTTTGGGTCGGGAAAGAAGTGCTCATCGGTAGGCTGAAGGTCGAGATGGCGTTTGGTCATCCCCTTGACAAGATTCGTGAGAAAACGTTCTGAAAGCATGTGCGCCCCTTACGCATAATTGCTCAGTATTCGGTAAGTGACCATCATAGCCCTTTGAGCGGTCGCAAGCCGGACAAGGTGAAAAAGCACAACGAGGAACACAAACGCTAGGGAATAGGGGGTCTTTTCCGGGAACCGCGAATGTTACCAATTTGTTTCGAAATAAGGTATAGTGGCGTTTCCGTGGATTCTTGTGCGTACGCACAAATCCAGGGAATCGGTTTCATATAGGGAAAAGGGGAAAGCCATCATGGATTTCAACGCATGGCTTGTCGATGTCACGGGTGAGATCGACGGCTTCATGTACACGTACATCCTGCTCATCCTGCTGGTTGCAGTGGGCGTGTACTTCACCATCCGCACCAAGGGCGTGCAGATCCGCTTCATCAAGGACATGTTCAAGCAGCTGACCGAGAAGAAGCACGTGCAGGGCGAGCGCTCCATCTCGTCGTTCCAGGCGCTCATGGTTTCCACGGCCAGCCGCGTGGGCACGGGCAACATCGCCGGCGTGGCGACGGCTATCGCCACGGGCGGCCCGGGCGCCGTGTTCTGGATGTGGCTCATGGCCCTGGTGGGCGCGGCATCGGCTTTCGTCGAGTCCACGCTCGCCCAGATTTGGAAGGTGCGCGGCACCGACGGCGAGTTCCGCGGCGGCCCGGCGTACTATATCCATCAGGCGCTCGGCAGCCGCAAGCTCGGCGTGCTGTTCAGCGTGCTGCTCATCCTGTGCTTCGCGTTCGGCTTCAACGGCCTGCAGGCTTTCAATGCTTGCAGCGCGCTTGAGTACTACATCCCCGACTACGCTACCAACGGCGTGGCCGTGGCGGCCGGTCTGGGCCTGGTGGTGTTCACCGCCGGCGTCATCTTCGGCGGCTCCAAGCGTATCAGCGTGATCACGTCCATCATCGTGCCGGTCATGGCCATCGCCTACATCGCCATCGCGCTGTGGACCACTATCGCCAACATCACCTGGCTGCCCGCCGTGTTCGGCCTGATGTTCGAGAGCGCCTTCGACTTCCAGTCCATCTTCGGCGGCTTCGCCGGCTCGGTGGTCATGCTCGGCATCAAGCGCGGCCTGTACTCCAATGAGGCAGGTATGGGTTCTGCTCCTAACGCCGCCGCTACCGCCAGCGTTTCCCACCCGGTCAAGCAGGGTCTCGTGCAAAGCCTGTCGGTCTACATCGACACGCTCGTCATCTGCACCTGCTCGGCCATGATGGTGCTGGTGTTCTACGTGCAGGATCCCGCTGCGGCCGAGGGCCTCAACGGCATGCCGCTCGTGCAGATGGCCGTGAACAACTCCGTAGGCCCCGTGGGCATCCATTTCATCACGTTCGCCATCTTCATGTTCGCCTACTCCAGCCTCATCGGCAACTACTTCTACGCCGAGAGCAACTTCCGCTTCATCAAGAACGACTCCAAGGCGGCGCTGATCATCTTCCGTCTGGCGTGCCTGGCGGTCATCTTCTACGGTGCGGTGAACAGCTTCGATCTGGCTTGGAACCTGGCTGACATCTTCATGGGCCTCATGGCCATGATGAACCTCATCGCCATCCTGCTTCTGGGCAAGTGGGCGCTTGCCGCGCTGAAGGACTACTCCGAGCAGCGCGCCGCCGGCAAGGACCCGGTGTTCGTTGCCGACAACGTCCCGGGCATGCCGCACACCGACTGCTGGCATCTCGACGAGGTGAAGGACTTCGGCGACGGCCCTGTGAAGGAGTACTTCGAGGAGGCCGTGGACGCCGACGTCAACGAGGCGTAAAGCCTGCGGCTACTGTCGTGGGCGCGGCCGTGCGAGGGTCCGCCAAGGTGTCACATGCGAAAGCGATGCGTGCGAAGATCGCGCGTGCTAGATTTCTCGCATGTGAAAAGCGCCGTTCGCGATGGACCCATAGTACGCGAGAAGGGCTTTTGCGAAGGCTGTTTCGCATGACATAAGCTTGCAAACGAAGCGCCGCTCGGGAAACCGGGCGGCACTTCTTGCGTTTTCGGACATTGTGCTGGTCGGGTGCGCTAGAACAGCGAGATCTGCTGGGGCTCGCTGGCGTATTCGCAGGCGATCTCGTCGTCCAGGAACTCGATCTCGTGGGATTCCCAATCCTTGATGGGCGTGATGAAGTTCGTCCCGTCCTGCCAAAACACCAGGTTCGCTCCGACCATGCCCGCGCACACGCCGCCGCACACGTCGGCGAAGCCTTCGCCTTCGGGCAGCTGCATGGTGTGCGCGTCGGGGGACGGCCCGCCGAAGTAATACGGCGAAAGGTCAAGCGCGTCCTCGGGCGAGAAACCCGCCTGCGTCACGGCGCTGACGTCTTCGAGCCTATCGGCCGCCGCGCGCAGTTCGCGGCAAGCTTGCTCGAAGCTGTAAGGCGCATCGGTCAGCAGTTTCGCCTTGAGCGACGCGCGCATGGTCTCGGCCACGCCATCTTGCGCGCACAGCGCCGCTTCAAGTGCGCGGGCGTCGTCGGCGCAGGTGAAGCGTCCGACTGCGCGTGCCGCGCGGGCGCCTTGCTCGAGCAGGCGCTCGATGCCGCGCGTCTCGCTCGATATGCCCGCCTTCACATAGCCCGGCGCGAAATACGCCAGGTACACGTAGTGCGGCGTTTGGTTGTACTCGCGCTGCTGCGGCGAGATGTAGCTGCTGAAGTAAAACGACGGGTTGAAGCCGGTCGCCTCGATGCACGCCGGGCACATGTCCTCCTTGCCGTCGGGCAGCAGCTCCGCGCTCAGCGGGCACGTGCTTTGTTCGTGCGTCCGGAGGTCGATGCGGCCGATGCAGCGCCGGCGCGGGAGTCGGCGCAGCGAGAACGTGCGTCCGAGTACGGGCACGTAGCCGACCGTGCCCTCGTCCAGGTCGTTGATCGTAAGGTAGGGCCCATCGACGCTGAAGCCGTAGCCGGCAAGGACGACGGTATGGTCTGCGAACAGGTTCGGCATGGCGGTGCTTTCTGTGACGGCGTTCTTGTTTGCTTCGCCCGCGATGCGTTCATCCCGCGTTGCGAATGGGAACGATTATGACGTTTCATGCCCGAAAAGGGGAGTTTTCCGAATTATCCGAACGAGAAGAACGCTGCCGGAGGGCGTTCGGGACTCGATCGGCGGGCAAAAGGGTGTGTTTTCGAGCAAAGAAGCAGGTTTTGCGGGATTTTGCGGGGCGCGAGCGCTGCTTGGGCGTGTACGGTTGCGTTTCGCTCGCGTCCCATTTTCGGAATACTCGCAATCTCGGGCATGAAACGCCGAAATCCTTCTTCGCGAAGGCTTGCGAACCGCTCTCCTCGACGCGTTAGTCCGCTTCTGCAAAAAATCGGTCAAGTTTCTTGCTTTATCACTCTACTGTGCTAAAGTATCGAACAGCACTTGGGAATGGTGCTGCGGAAGCGCCCGCAATCGGCGGCCATTTCCTCATCTGCAACCGAAAACGGGCGTATGCCCGCAACCGCACGATGAAAGGCAGGATGAACCAGATGAACTTCGTGACGCCTTCGGGCTTCCGCGACGTGCTCACCGACGAGGCGGTGCTGCGCGAGCAGGCGGCTCAAGCGGTGCAGGCCAACATGGCGGCCAAGGGCTACCTCCCGGTGGAAACGCCCACGCTCGAGGTGATGGACGTGCTGCAGGCCGGCGGCAGGCTGCCGGGCACGCCGTTCAAGCTCTTCGATGCCCGCGGCGACCTTCTTGCCATGCGCCCCGACGTCACGCTGCAGATCGCCCGCATGTGCGCCACGCGCTTGGCCGGTCAGCCCGGGCCGTTCCGCTTCCGTTACATGCAGCGCGTGTTCCGCGAGGCCGAGGGCCAGACGCGCGCCGAGCCGCGCGAGACCACGCAGATGGGCGTCGAGCTCATCGGCCAGGCGGGCGCGGCGGCCGACGCCGAGGTGGTGGGCCTGCTGGCCGAATCGCTCAAGCTCGCCGGCGTGGCCGACTTCAAGATCGCGCTGGCATCGGTGTCGGTGCTGCGCGCGCTGTTGGCAAGCTGCGGCGCCGCGCCGCAGTGGCGCCAGGCCGTGCTCGACGCGTACCACACGTCGAACTTCGTCACGCTCGACGAGCTGACCGCAGGCGACGGCGCGCAGGGCGTTCCGCCGGTGTTCGCCCAGGCCATCGGCAAGCTCGCCCGCATCCGCGGCGGGCGCGCCGCCATCGCCGAGGTACGCGAGCTGGTGGCCCCGCTGGGCTGCGAGACGGGCCTTGACGGTCTGGAGCAGGCGTTCGACCTGCTGGAGGCCGCGGGCCTGGCCGACTGCATCCAGGTCGACTTCTCCGTCATGAGCAGCTTCGATTACTACACCGGCATCGTGTTCGAGGCCTACGCGCCGGGGCTGGGAAGCCCGCTGGGCAGCGGCGGCCGCTACGACAACACCATCGGGGCATACGGCGAAAGCCGTCCCGCCGCCGGCTTCGCGTTCTTCCTCGAGCGCGCCATGGCGGCCGCGGCGGCCGCCGACGAGCGCGCCGCATCCGGCACCGGCCAGCGCCCGCTGCGCATCGCCGTGCCGAAGGGCTCGCTCAACGCCGACTCCATCGCGTGCCTGGCGGCGTGCGGCTTGGACGTCACGGGGTTGGACAACCCCGGCCGCCAGCTCATCATCCGCAACCCGGGCGTGGAGTACATCATCGTGCGCCCCTCCGACGCCCCGGCGTTCGTGGAGCTCGGCGCGGCCGATTGCGGCATTTGCGGCGAGGACTCGCTGCTCGAGGCGCAGCCCGAGGTGGTGGAGCTGGCCGACCTGAAGTTCGGCTCCTGCCGCTTCGTGGTGGCCGAGCCCGCCGGCGCCGCCGAGCAGACCGCCGAGCATTACCGCCGCTTGGGCTCCATCCGCATCGCCACGAAGTATCCCAACATCACGCGCGCCCATTACGCGAAAACGGGCACCCAGGTCGAGATCGTGAAACTGCACGGAAACATTGAGCTGGCACCATTGACTGGATTGGCCGAGCGCATCGTCGACATCACGGCCACGGGCACCACGTTGCGTGAGAACAACCTGGTTATCGTGGAGGACGTGCTGTCCTCGACGGCCCGCTTCTTCGCCAACGGCACCTCGCTGCGCACCGATGCGCGCATCGTGGAGCTGGCCGACGCCATGCGCGCCGGCGCCGCGGCGGGCAAGTGGGAGGCCACGGTCATCGCCGGCGGCGTGCAATCGCCCGAGCCGGCGACCGAATAACGGCCGGTCAGGGCTTCGCGCCCGCAGGTGCCCAGGGGTCGGGCGCCGCAACGTCAAGGCCGGGGAAACGCCTGCTCGCAGGCGCGGCCACGACAAGGTATCATCGTGAAAGAGGCCGGAGGGGTCATCCGGCGTGTATATGGAAAGAAGGACAACATGCGTCGCGTCATCCTGAACAAAGGCGAGCAATTCTCCAACAAGCACCTCAAGCGCACGGGCGCGTTCAACGCCCGCGCCATGGAGGCGGCAACGAACATCATCGAGCAGGTTCGCGAACAGGGCGATGCGGCCCTGCGCGAGCTGACCGAGCGCTTCGACGGCGTGGCCATCGAGAACTTCCGCGTGCCGGCCGAGGCTATCGAGGCCGCCGCGGCGAAGGTCGATCCCAAAACCGAGGAGGCGCTCAAGAAGGCCGCCAAGCAGATCCGCGAATTCCACGAGCGCCAGGTCAAGCAGAGCTGGTTCTCCGTGCGCGAGGACGGCGCCCTGGTCGGCGCGAAGGTCACCCCGCTTGAAAGCGTGGGTATCTACGTGCCCGGCGGCCGTGCGCTCTACCCGTCCACGGTGCTCATGAACGCCCTGCCCGCCGCGGTCGCCGGCGTCGAGCGCATCGTGTGCGTCACACCGCCCACCAAGGACGGCAGCATCGACCCGGTGGTGCTCGAGGCATGCCGCCTTTCCGGCGTCACCGAGATCTACACGGTAGGCGGTGCGCAGGCCGTGGCGGCGCTTGCCTACGGCACCGAGACCATCGAGCCGGTCTGCAAGATCACGGGCCCGGGCAACGCGTTCGTGGCGGCTGCGAAGAAGATCGTCTCCGGCGATGTGGGAATCGATATGATCGCCGGCCCCTCCGAGGTGTGCGTCGTGGCCGACGAGACCGCCGATCCCGCCATGGTCGCCATCGACCTCATGGCCCAGGCCGAGCACGATCCGCTGGCAAGCTGCTACCTGGTTACGTTCGACGAGGGCTACGCCGACAAGGTCGAGGCCGCCATCGAGGGCCACATGAAGGCTTCCACGCGCGCCGAGATCACCACCGCCTCGCTGGCCGATCAGGGCCTCGTGGTCATCTGCGACTCCATGGAGCAGGCTATCCAGTCCGTCAACGTTATCGCCCCCGAGCACCTGGAGCTGCACTTCGACGGCGCGTTCGAGCAGCTCGGCGCCATCCGCAACGCCGGCGCCATCTTCGTGGGCGAGTGGACCCCCGAGGCCGTGGGCGACTACGTGGCCGGCCCCAACCACACGCTTCCCACCGGCGGCACCGCGCGCTACGCTTCGCCGCTTTCCACCGACGAGTTCGTCAAGCACTCCAGCGTCATCCAGTATTCCGCGAAGTCGCTGGCAAACGACGCCGACGCCGTCATCGCCATCGCCCGTCACGAGGGCCTGTGGGCGCACGCCCGCAGCGTCGAGCTGCGCAAGGCGCTCGTGGAGACCGGCGACATCTACGGTTTGGACGGCGCCGATGAATAGCGTCCGCGCATCCGCCCCGCAGCTGGCCGACATCACGCCCTACGACCCGAAGTACCTTCCGGCGCGCGCGTACCTGTCGGCCAACGAGAACCCTTGCGATGTGGAGACCGAGGTCCGCAACGAGATCAAGCGCGAGATCAACAAGGTGGCCTTCAACCGTTATCCCGACCCCTTGGCCAACGAGCTGCGCGACATGATCGCCGAGGCCAACGGCCTTGACCGCGATTGCGTGCTCGTGGGCAACGGCGGCGACGAGCTGCTGTTCGACACGGCGCTGGCCTGGGGCGGGTCGGGGCGCAAGTTCCTGAACATGCCGCCGACGTTCTCGGTGTACCGCAACAACGCCGAGCTCACCAACACCGAGGTGGTCGACATCCCGCGCCGCGCCGATTACACCATCGACGAGGAGGCGGTGCTGTCCCGTGTGGCGCGCGGCGACATTGATTACGTCATCGTCACCAGCCCGAACAACCCCACGGGCGACCTGGCCGACGAGCGCTTCATCCTGCGTCTGCTCGACGCCACCGACGCGCTCGTGATGGTGGACGAGGCGTACTTCGAGTTCTCGCGCGGCACGGTGCGCCCCTACCTGGCGCAGCACAAGAACCTGGTCATCCTGCGCACGTTCTCCAAGGCGTTCTCGCTTGCCGGCGTGCGCGTGGGTTACCTGCTGGGAAACCCCGAGGTCATCCGCGAGTTCTTGAAGGTGCGCCAGCCGTATTCGGTGGACGCGGTGTCGCAGGCCATCGCGCGCGTGGTGTTCCGTAACCGCGCGAAGTTCGAGCGCGGCATCATGCAGATCGTCTCGGAGCGCGGGCGCATGTTCCGCGAGCTCTCGCAGCTGCCGGGCGTCACGGCGTACCCCTCGAACGCCAACTACATCCTGTTTCGCACAGAAAGCGCGGGGGATGTCTGGCAGCAGCTCTACGACCGCGGCATCCTCGTGCGCGACTTCAGCCGCGCGCCCATGCTGCAGGATTGCCTGCGGGCCTCCGTCGGCAGCCCCCAGGAGAACGACGAGTTCTTAGCCGCGCTGCGGGAGATCCTGTCGAAGTAAGGCTCGGGGGATGTGGCCCTTGTATGCCGCGGCGGCGTAAGGCCGTGCGGAGTGGATCGCGTCGAGGCGGAGTCGAGGATTCTGTGGCACGCGAGGTCTTGACGGGGCATGGGCGGGGTCGCGGCGCCCTGCGCGCCGTGGAAAAACGAGGCCGCGCACGCCCTGTGGACCGCCCCCTGCATCTTCTGGGCGGTTTTGCAGGAAATGGGGGCCGATTTGCCCTTCGGTCCCCGTCATCTGGGCGGTTTTCGCGGCGTGATGCCGGCAGCGCGCGATAAAACCCCAGGTCAGTTTTGCGGCATCCCGGCAAAACAGGCTTACGCGCCTGCAAAACCGCCCAGAACTTCAATCGGGCGCTAGCGGGCGCAGACGGGCGCCCCGGACCGGACACCTCGGGGACGTAGCGCTAACTGTCCGGAATCGCTGCGCACACGACGAAGGAAAGGCGAACAGCAATGAGCGAACGCGTTGCGCGCATCGCGCGCACCACGAAGGAAACCGACATCGACCTGTCCGTCGACCTTGACGGCACGGGCGCCACGGACGTGGAGACGGGCATCGGGTTTTTCGACCACATGCTCACCGCGTTCGGGCGCCACGGCCTGTTCGACCTGCAGGTTCGCTGCAAGGGCGACCTTGAGGTGGACGGCCATCACTCGGTGGAGGATACGGGCATCGTCATGGGACAGGCGTTCGCGCAAGCGCTCGGCGACAAGCGCGGCATCCGCCGCTTCGGCGACATCGCCATGCCCATGGACGAGGCGCTCATCATGGCGGCCGTGGACATCTCGGGGCGCGGTCAGCTGTACTGGGACGCCGATGTCCCCGCGGTGATGGTGGGCGCCTTCGATGCCGCGTTGGCGAAGGAGTTCTTCATCGCCTTCGCCGCCAACGCCGGCGTAACGCTGCACATCCGCCAGCTGGCCGGCGAGAACACGCACCACGTCATCGAGGGCATGTTCAAGGCGGTGGCGCGCGCTATGCGTCAGGCTTGCGAGCCCGACCCCCGCATGGGCGAAGCGCTGCCGTCCACGAAGGGGATGCTGTAAGCCCCCCGTTCGAGCTTCATTCAGGGGCATCGCCCTCACTGACTTTTATTGGACCTGCGAGATGTAAGAGGCGCCTATGATCGCTGTTGTTGACTACAAGAAGGGCAATCTGCTGTCCGTCGAGCGCGGTTTGCGCGCGGCGGGCGCCGATGCCCGCATCACCGACGATGCCGCCGAGATAGCCGCCGCCGATGCCATCGTCTTGCCGGGCGTGGGCGCGTTCGCCGACGCCGCGGCCACCATGGACGAGCTCGGCCAGACCGAGGTCATCCGCCGCCGCATCGCGGAGGGGGTGCCGTTCCTGGGCATCTGCCTGGGCGAGCACCTGCTGTTCGAGGAGGGCGTGGAAGGCGCCGACGCCGACGGCAACCCGCGCGGTCTGGGCGTGCTGCCCGGATGCGTGGATCGCATGCCGCGCCAGGACGCCGAAGGCCGCGCGTACAAGGTCCCGCACGTGGGCTGGAACACCGTTGATTTTCCCGCCGGCGCGCCGGAGAACCCGCTGTTCGCGGGCATCCCTTCGGGTACGTACTTCTACTTCACCCATAGCTTCATTGCGCCTGACGGGCCGTTCGCCATCGCACATACCACGCACAGCGTGACGTTCCCGTGCGCCGTGCAGAAGGGCAACGCGTTCGGCGTGCAGTTCCACCCCGAGAAAAGCTCGGACGCCGGCGCGGCCGTGCTGCGCAACTTCGTGGAAATCGCCAAGGCGGCATCGCCCGCCTTGCAAGGTTAGGAGGCCGCCATGTACCTGCTCCCCGCAATCGATATCCTGGGCGGCAAGGCCGTTCGCCTGGCAAAGGGCGATTACAACCAGGTGACCGTATACAACGACGATCCCGTAGCGCAGGCGCGCGCCTTCGAGCAGGCCGGCGCCCAGTGGGTGCACGTGGTCGATCTGGACGGCGCGCGCAGCGGCGTCCCGGAGAACATCGACATCGTGGAGCGCATCGTGCGCGAGACTTCGCTTTCCGTCGAGATCGGCGGCGGCATCCGCAGCCTGGAGACGCTCAAGCGCCTGGCAGACGCCGGCGCGGCGCGCATGGTGCTCGGCACCGCGCTCGTCAACGACCCCGAGCTTGCGCGCGCGGCGGTGGCCGCGGTGGGCGGCGACCGCCTGACCGCCGGCATCGACGCGAAGGGCGGGGAAGTGGCCGTCTCCGGTTGGATCGAGGGCTCGGGCGTTGCCGCCGCCGACCTGGCGCACGCGATGGGCGCCGCCGGGTTCAAGCATATCGTGTACACCGACATCGCGCGCGACGGCATGCAGACCGGCATCGACGTGCAGGCCTACGTCGACATGGCGAACGCGTTCGGCAACCCCGTCATCGCCAGCGGCGGCGTGGCAAGCCTCGCCGACATCGAGCGCCTGGCGCCGGTGGCGGAAAGCATCGAGGGCGTCATCACCGGCCGCGCCGTGTACGAGGGCACGCTCGATGTGGCCGAGGGCGTCGCCCTTTGCGCCAGCCTGACCGCCGCGCGATCCTAATGTCGTAAAGGCGCCGAGCACCGTTCGTTTCGCGGCGAAGCCGGACGCTGCGCTCGCCTGCGCAACGTTTTCCGGCCCCGCAACGCGGCAGCCGGCGCCTTCCCGTCGATCTTCCCTTTCCCCGAGCCGTTGAGGAGCAGATATATGTTGGCAAAACGCGTGATCCCCTGCATGGACGTGAAGGACGGCCGTGTGGTGAAGGGGGTCAACTTCGTGAACCTGCGCGATGCGGGCGACCCGATCGAGCTGGCGCAGCGCTATGACGAACAACGCGCCGACGAGGTGATCTTCCTTGACATCACCGCCACCAGCGACAAACGCGAGACCACCGTCGACCTTGCAAGCCGCGCCAGCGCGCAGCTGCACTTGCCGTACTGCGTAGGCGGCGGCTTCCGCAGCGTCGCCGACATCCGCCGCATGATAGCCGCCGGCGCCGACAAGGTGTCGGTCAACAGCGCGGCGGTGGACAACCCGCAGCTCATCTCCGATGCCGCCGCGGCGTTCGGCACGCAGGCTATCCTGTGCGCCATCGACGCGAAGCAGGTGGTCGGCAATCCCAACAAGTGGGAGGTCTACGTGCACGGCGGCCGCACCGCAACCGGCATCGACGCCGTGGAATGGGCCGTCGAGGCGGCGCGGCGCGGCGCAGGCGAGATCTTGCTGACCAGCATGGACCGCGACGGCAGCAAGGACGGCTTCGACTGCGCGCTCACCCGCGCGGTGGCCCGCGCGGTGGATATCCCCGTCATCGCCAGCGGCGGCGTGGGCAAGCTCGAGCACTTCGCCGAGGGCATCATCGACGGCGAGGCCGACGCGGTGCTGGCCGCCAGCGTCTTCCACTTCGGCGAGTTCACGGTATCCCAGGTCAAGGAGTACATGCGCAGCCAGGGCATCCCTGTGCGCCTATAGAAAGGACCCTCCATGCAAACCGAGCTTCCCGAGCTGAAATACAACGCTGACGGGCTGATCCCGTGCATCGTGCAGGACGTGGAAACGCGCGAGGTGCTCATGATGGCGTGGATGAACGCCGAGAGCCTGGCGCTTACGCTTGAGCGCGGCGAGACCGTGTTTTGGAGCCGCAGCCGCCAGGAGCTGTGGCACAAGGGCGCCACCAGCGGCAACACGCAGAAGATCGTCGAGCTTCGCTACGATTGCGACGCCGACACGCTTCTGGCTCTCGTGCATCCGGCGGGCCCCGCATGCCACACCGGCGCAACCAGCTGCTTCTTCCGCGCGCTGGCCAAGTTCGAGTAGGCGTTTCGCCGCCATCGCGCCCCGCGGAAAACCGAATACGCGAAAGCTTGAAGGCCGGGTCATCCCGGCTTTCGCGCGTTTTGCGCTCGCGTGTGCCCGGTCGTGCGCTTCGGGTGGTTATCCGCAGCGACTTGCTTGCGCGCACCCGGCGCCTGCGCTATCCTGCCCCTAGCTTTATTTTCTCGAAGGAAACCCTTCCCATCATCAAGTTCCCGCTTCCCATCAACGCTCTTTCTATGCGCAAAGCGGGTAACAACCCATATATATAAGGAGGAATAAGGGTGAAGTTCTTTCTGGACACGGCAGATCTAGCCGAAATCGAAGAGGCTGCTAGCTGGGGCGCGCTGGCAGGCGTCACCACCAACCCGTCGCTGTACGCCAAGATCGGCGGTAAGCTGGACGACTTCCATAACCACATGAAGCGCATCTGCGACATCGTCGGCCCGGACTGCCCGGTTTCCGCCGAATCCGTCGCCATGACGCGCGATGAGATCGTCGCCGACGGCCGCAAGCTGGCCGAGATCGCCCCGAACATCGTGGTGAAGATCCCCACCATGGTCGAGGGCCTGGCCGCCACCCACACGCTGGCCGCCGAGGGCATCCCGGTGAACATGACGCTGTGCTTCAGCGTGCCGCAGGCGCTGCTGGCCGCACGCGCCGGCGCCCGCTACATCAGCCCGTTCATCGGCCGTTTCGATGACATCTCCGAGGACGGCCTCGAGCAGGTCGGCAACATCGTCACCGCCATCAACAACTACGATTTCACGGCCAACACCGCCAACGGCGAGCAGATCGAGATCATCGCCGCCTCCGTGCGCAGCGCCAACCATGTCACGCAGTGCGCGCTCATGGGCGCCGACATCGCCACCGTCCCGTTCGGCGTGCTGAAGAAGATGGTGCAGCATCCGCTCACCGACCGCGGCCTGGACTCCTTCATGAAGGACTGGGAGAAGGTAGCTAACGCATGAGCGACGAGCAGAATGTAGCGGAGACGCCGCAGCAGGGCGCCCCCGCGGCCGATGCGGCGCCGGCTGCTCCCAAGCGCCGCCCGGGCCGTCCGCGCAAAAGCGCCGCCTCGTCGGGCAAGGCCTCTTCCGATGCTTCCCCCGACGCCGCATCCGACGCCCCGGCCGATGGGGCCGATAGCGCCCCGAAAACGCCGGCCAAGCGCCGCCCGGGCCGTCCTCGTAAGAAGGCCGCGCCTGCCCAGAAGGCCGAAGCCGCCCCTGCTGCGAAGGCCGATGACGCCGTAAAGGCCGCACCCGCCGCGAAGCCCGCTTCCGCGGCGAAGGCGAAAAAGGCAAAGGAGGCTCCCGCCGAGCCCGAGGCCGCCGCGCCCAAGGCGCAGGCCGCTGAAAGCGCTCAAACCGCCGAGGCCGTGACCGGCACGCCGGCAAGGCGCCGTCCGGGCCGTTCGCACAAGAAGATCGCCACCGCGCCCGTCGCCGCTCAGGCGGCCCCTGCGCAGGACGCATCCGGCAAGCAGCAGGCCCCCGAAGCTCCCGAAACCGCGCAGGCTCCCGCCGAAGCAGCCGGCTCCGACCAGCAGGCACCCGCCAAGGACATGGCCCCGGGTCGCGCGGCACGCGCAGCGCGCACGCCGCGCAAATCGGTGCGCGCCCAGGGCGCCAACCGCGAGGGCCGCACCGAGCAGCATGAGGGCCGCGGCAAGGCCGACGCCCGCGAAGGCGCCGATCAGCGCGCCGAGGGCCGTAGCTCCGGCAACGCCGGCTCCGATCGCCACCAGCGCAACGACCGCACCGATCGCAACGGCCGCAAGAACGGCAACGATCGCCACGATCGCCACCAGCGTCACCAGCGCAACAACAACCGCGAGGTGGTCCCCAGCGTCAACAAGGAGGACCTTGCCAAGCTCAAGGTTGCCGAGCTGCGCGCGAAGGCCGCCGAGCTCGACGTCGACGTAGCGGGCCTGAAGAAGGCCGAGCTCATCGACGCCGTGTACGACGCGTCCCTGAAGGCCGAGGGCTTCGTGGAGGTCGAGGGCATCCTCGACATCATGCAGGACGGCTACGGCTTCCTGCGTACCAACGGCTACTTGCCCAGCGAGCAGGACTGCTACGTGGGTCTTTCCACCATCCGCCGCAACGGCCTGCGCAAGGGCGACAAGCTCACGGGCACCACGCGCCCGGCGCGCCCCAACGAGAAATACGCAGCCGTGCAGAAGGTGGCAACCGTCAACGGCAAGCCCCTCGAGGAGCTGGGCCGTCGCGTGCGCTTCGGCGACCTCACGCCGGTTTATCCCGACGAGTGCCTGACCATGGAGCATGGCCAAACCACCATCACGGCGCGCGTCATCGACCTGGTCAGCCCCATCGGCAAGGGCCAGCGCGGCCTGATCGTCAGCCCGCCGAAGGCCGGCAAGACCACCATCCTGAAGGATATCGCCGCGGCCATCAGCGCCAACAACCCTGAGGTGCATCTCATGTGCCTTTTGGTCGACGAGCGCCCCGAGGAAGTCACGGACATGCAGCGCTCCATCAAGGGCGAGGTCATCTCCTCAACCTTCGATATGCCCACGGAAAACCACATCCAGGTTTCCGAGTTGGTCATCGAGCGCGCCAAGCGCCTGGTGGAGGACGGCAAGGACGTCGTGGTGCTGCTCGACAGCCTTACGCGCCTGGCGCGCGCCTACAACCTGGCGCAGCCCGCGTCCGGCCGCATCCTGTCCGGCGGCGTGGATTCCACCGCGCTGTACCCGCCGAAGAAGTTCCTGGGCGCGGCCCGAAACATCGAGGGCGGCGGCAGCCTGACCATCCTTGCCTCGGCCTTGGTGGAAACGGGCTCGAAGATGGACGAGGTCATCTTCGAGGAGTTCAAGGGCACGGGCAACATGGAGCTCAAGCTCGACCGCAACCTGGCCGACCGCCGCATCTTCCCGGCCATCGACCCGGTGGCATCGGGAACGCGCAAGGAGGACCTGCTGCTCGATCCGCAGAAGGCCCCGCTCATCTGGGCGGTGCGCCGCATCCTGGCGAACACGAACAACACCGAGCGCGCCATGGACATGCTCATCAAGTCCTTGAAGCGCACCGACGACAACGACGAGTTCCTCATGCGCACGGCGAAAAAGGCCCAGCACAACAGTGGGAACGCAAACGCAAACCTGGAGTTCTAGGGGGAGACATATACAGATGGCGACAATGCAAGACAACAACGAAACGGTTGCCTGGCCCAAGCGCGCGGTGGTCACGGCCGGCATGCCCTACGGCAACAAGCCGCTGCATTTCGGGCATATCGCCGGCGTGTTCGTGCCCGCCGACTGCTTCGCGCGCTTCCTGCGCGACCGCATCGGCGCGGAGAACGTCCGCTTCATCAGCGGCACGGACTGCTTCGGCTCGCCCATCAACGAGGGCTACCGCAAACTGGTGGAGGCCGGGGAGTTCGACGGCACCATCGAGGATTACGTGCTGCGCAACCATAACCGCCAGAAGGACACGCTGGATTCCTACGACATCAGCCTGGACATCTACGAAGGCTCCAACATTGGGCATTCCGGCGAGGTCCACCAGCTTATCAGCGAGGCGTTCATCAAGAAGCTGCACGAGAACGGCTGGTTGCAGAAGCGCGCGACGCTGCAGTTCTACGACCCCGAGGCCGGCACGTTCCTGAACGGCCGCCAGGTGCAGGGCCACTGCCCCGTGCAGGGCTGCAAGTCCGAGCACGCCTATGCCGACGAGTGCGATCTGGGCCACAGCTACGCACCGGAGGACCTTATCGCGCCGAAGTCCTCGCTCACCGGCGTCACGCCCGAGATGCGCCCGGTGGAGAACTGGTACTTCGACCTGCCGGCGTTCAACGACTTCCTGAAAAAGCACGTGGAGGCCCTTGAGGCCGACCCCGAGGTTCGTCCCATCGTGCCGCAAACCATCAAGGAGTTCCTGGCTCCGCCGGTGGTCTACATCAAAAACGAGCTGTACGATCAGTACCTGGAAATCGCCGACAAGCTGGCGCATCACCAGTACCATGAGGCCGAGAAGGGCAAGCAGTCCTTCGAGATCGAGTTCGACACCATCGACGACCGCGATGCGGCGCGCGACGTGCTTGCCGCGGCGGGCATCCGCTTCCGCACGGGCAAGGCGCTCGTTCCCTTCCGCATCACCGGCAACATCGAGTGGGGCGTGAAGGCGCCGGTCATCGACGGGCTCGAGGGCCTGACGGTGTGGTGCTGGCCCGAAAGCCTGTGGGCTCCCATGAGCTTCACCATGGCCGTCAACGACAAGATGGGCCTGCCGCGTGGCAGCTGGCGCGACTTCTGGTGCTCGGAGGACGCGCAGGTCTACCAGTTCATCGGCCAGGACAACCTGTATTTCTATGGCGTGGCCCAGCCGGCGCTCATCGAGGCGTTGCGCCCGGGCGACATCCTTGCGCCCGGCGAGACCGACACGCCCCTGCGCCAGACCAGCCTCATCGCTAACCATCACATCCTGCTGGGCAACAAGAAGGCTTCGTCGTCGGGCTCGGTCAAGCCGCCGACGGCCGACGAGCTGCTGGAGCATTACACCGTCGAGCAGCTTCGCGCGCACTTCCTGGCGCTTGGCTTGGACCAGAAGTCCGTGGGCTTCAAGCCCAAGCCCTTCGACCCCGACGAGGCGAAGCGCAATGACCCGCGCGTGGCCGACCCGGTGCTCAAGGAGGGCACGCTGCTCACCAACGTGTTCAACCGTCTGGCCCGCAGCTGCTTCTACGAGGCGCAGAAGAACTTCGAGGGCTGGATGCCGCTCGGCGAGGTGTCGCCTGAGGTGCGCGAACGCGCTCATGCCTGCATGAACGAGTACGACAAGACCATGCACAAGGCGGAGCTGCACACGGTCATGTCCATCATGGACACGTTCATCCGCTGGGCGAACAAGTACTGGACGGACAACATCCGCACCGCCGAGAAGGAAGGCGACGAGAAGCTGCGCCGTCAGGTGCTCGTGGACTGCTTCTACCTGCTGCGCGTGTGCACGCTGCTCATGCACCCCGTGGTGCCGAAGGGCTGCGAGAAGATCGCCGATTACCTCAGCTTCGAGTTCGACGACTTCTTCAGCTGGAACTTCGATTTCGAGGGCATGGACGAGCTTTGCCACGGCTCCGAGCTCGAGGACGGGCGTCATCGCATCCGCGAGCTTCCCCCGCGCTTCGACTTCTTCTCGAAGCACCCCTCGCAGTTCAAGTAGGGTTTCAAAGCACGGCATCCGATCAGGCTGGCCAGCTGCGGCAACGCGGCTGGCCGGTCTTTTCATGGGTGCGGAAAGATTGGTTTGCATATGCACGTTGATTTGTATTCCGACGGCGCCTCGCGGGGCAACCCCGGGCCGGGCGGGTACGGCAGCATCCTGCGCTTCGTCGACAGCAAGGGCGGGGTGCATGAGCGGGAGTTCTCGCAAGGGTATCGTTGCACCACGAACAATCGCATGGAGCTGCTCGGCGCCATCGTGGCCCTCGAGGCTCTCAAGCGCCCGTGCCACGTAACGCTGTACTCCGATTCCCAGTATCTGGTGAACGCGTTCAACCAGCACTGGGTGGACGGCTGGCTCAAGCGCGGGTGGAAGAACTCGCAGAAGCAGCCCGTGAAGAACTCCGATCTGTGGAAGCGCATGCTCAAGGCGAAGGAGCCCCACGACGTGGAGTTCGTCTGGGTCAAGGGCCATGCCGGCCATGCCGAGAACGAGCGCTGCGATGCGCTGGCAACCTCCGCGGCCGACGACCCGTCGCGCCATAAAGAGGACGCTGGCTTCCGCGGCTAGGCGACGGCGCAAGTCGCTGCCAGGGACGGGCAGGTGGAGCGGGCCGGGGTTGAATCCCCGGTTTCGCCCCACCTGTCCGTTCTCCATATATGCAGGTTACCTCACCTGGGGGTATGCCCGTTCAGTGCAAAAGGTTCCGCGCTTGTTGCCAGGGTGATACAGTGGCGTAAGCGATTTTGCAACCGAGAAGGAGGTTCGTGCATGCAACAGGAAATGAAGCTGCGCCGCCGCATCGCCGGTGGAGCGATGGCTTGCGTCCTGTCCTGCGGCCTTATGGTCCCGCAGCTGGCATTCGCCACCCCTGATTCATCTTCCAAGCAGGCCGAGGCCCAGGCGGTCCTGGCCTCGCTCAACTCCATGCAGTACAAGCTCGACCAGGCGTCGGCCGACTACGGCCAGGCGCTTGAGGAGCAGGCCCAGGCCCAGCAGTCCGCCGATCAGGCGCAGGAGCGCATCGACCAGATCAACGTCGAGATCGCCGATGTGCAGTCCCGTTTGGGCGATCGCGCGCAAAGCATGTACCGCACGGGCGCCAGCTCGTTTTTGGACCTGTTGCTCGGGTCCACGTCGTTCAGCGAGTTCGCCACGAACTGGGACCTTCTGAACAAGGTCAACGATAACGATGCCGAGCTCGTGCAGCGCAACAAGGACCTGCGCACCGAGGCCCAGGAGCAGAAGGCAACCTTCGAAGAGCAGAGCCGCACCGCCGCTGCCAAGGCTTCCGAGGCCAAGCAGATCCAGGACGAGGCTCAGGCCACCGTCAACTCCATGCAGCAGACCTATGACGGCCTTTCGGCCGAGGTCGCCACGCTGGTCGAGGAAGAGCGCGCCGCGCAGGCGGCCGCTGCTGCCGCAACTGCCCAGCAGACCGTCGACCAGTCCGCTGCTCAGGCCACCCAGCGTATGGGCATCGCCGCTGCCACCAACAACAACGCCAATGCGGGCGGCAATGGCGGTAACGGCGGCGCTGCCGATAACGGCGGTGGCGATACCTGGACCGATAACTCCGGCGACTCCGGCAACACCGGTTGGACCGATAACGGCAACTCGGGCAACACCGGCAACACGGGCGGTTCCAGCAGCTGGACGCCGTCTTACAACGCCTCCACGGGCAACGCCATCGTCGACCGCGCGTACAGCTGCATCGGCGCACCGTACGTGTGGGGCGGCGTCGGCCCTGACGGCTTCGATTGCTCCGGTTTGGTCAGCTATGCGCTCACCGGCAGCAATTCGCGCTACGGCACCACGTACACGTTCATGGGCATGTCCCAGGTCTCCGATCCCCAGCCCGGCGACATCTGCACCAGCTGGTCGCACTGCGGCATCTACATCGGCGGCGGCCAGATGATCCATGCCCCAACTTTCGGCCAGACGGTGTGCGTCAGCTCCGTGCAGTCCGACATGATCATCGTGCGCCCCTGGTAGCGCTTTCTGCTCCAGCGGCCTGCCGGCAAGCATCTAGCCGGCAAGCGCAAAAGCACCTGCAGCAAACAACGAGCCCCAAGCTATCCATCAGCTTGGGGCTCGTTCGCGTTTTGCGGGGACGATACCGCGTTAGCCTTCGCAGGCCTGCGTGATGAGCTTGCGCAAGGCGTCGAAGCCCTCGCGCTTCTCGCTGGACGTCACCAGCATGGGCACGTCGTCGGGCAGGGCCAGCTGGCGGCGCAGCACGGAAACCTGCTTGTTCTGCTGGTTGCGGGAGAGCTTGTCGGCCTTGGTGAGCACCACGGCGAAGGGCAGCCCCGCCTCCATAAGGAAGTTGATCATGTTCAGGTCGAGCTGCTGCGCTTCGTGGCGGATGTCCACCAGGCTGACCACCAGCGCGAAGTTGCGATCCTGGTTGAAATAGCCCTCGATCAGCTCCGCCCAGCGGCCCTTCTCGGATTTCGCCACGCGCGCGTAGCCGTAGCCGGGCAGGTCGACGAAGCGGGCGCCTTCGGTTGCGAAGAAGTTGATGGTGGACGTCTTGCCGGGCTTCTGCGAGACCTTCGCCAGGCTTTTGCGGCCGAACAGGGCGTTGAGCATGGACGACTTGCCCACGTTCGAACGGCCGGCGAACGCCACTTCCGGAAGCGTCGAGGGCGGCAGCTGCGACGAGATGCCGAACGAGCGCTCGAAGGATACGTTGTTGAAGTTCATACGATGCTCCAAATGGTTCGAAGTTGTGCTGGCACCATGATAGCGTGCTTCGCTGCGCAGATATGCCCACGTCATCGGCCGTCCGCAATAACCCCGCATGACGGCAAACGACGATTTCGAGGAAAAAGTTGCCGTTGATTGACAAAATGTCGGCTGCGCCATACTCTTTCGTGCGGAATAAAGTCTTTGGGGTCGAACATTGCTGGATCCACAGCGGTGGACAGCACAAGGAAGGACGAAGATCATGAAACTCAAGAAGCGC
>ERZ1034917.1024-NODE-1024-length-19998-cov-4.477009_pt1 | contig 19998 bp, 10 predicted proteins | sample MGYA00520605_ERZ1034917 | MGnify/ENA primary metagenome ERZ1034917 (study PRJEB33766, sample SAMN09781784) | gut metagenome | biome: gut microbiome | host: Homo sapiens | place: Madagascar | study: EMG produced TPA metagenomics assembly of the PRJNA485056 data... | reverse complement strand
ACCTTAACCTTTTTAAAGAAATAGGAGCGGTTGACGAGGACGGTACGGTGCACGCTCCCGATACATATGAAGAATTGGGCGAAATGGCACAGAAGATAAAGGAAAAAACCGGAAAAGCAGGATTTGCATTTCCTACCATGAACAATATGGGCGGTTGGCACTTTATGAATATAGCGTATTCCTTCGGTGCAGAGTTTGAGGAACAAGATGAAAACGGCAAGTGGCACGCAATTTTCAATTCTCCCGAATGTGAGGCGGCGCTCAATTTTGTAAAGGATCTTAAATGGAAGTATGACGCACTTCCGGACAATAACCTTATTTCCATAACCGATGTAACAAAGCAGTTTGCGACGGATCAGGCGGCAATGTATTTTCTTGCACCCCATGATGACAGTCTGACTGTAAACTACGGAATGAGCAAGGATGCGATAGGTATCGGAAAAATGCCTAAAGGCCCTGCGGGCAGATATGCGCTTATGGGCGGCGGACTTTATGCGTTTTCGAACAATTCGACTCCTGAGCAGATAGACGCTTGCTTCAAGTGGATTGATTTTATCGGACAAGGCGCAAAATTCAACAACGACCAGGCAAAGATAAATCTTGAGGACAACTATAAGACTAAGGTACAGGAGGGGTATTTGGTAGGTTATACACCGTATAACCAGTGGAAGGAAGGCTCGGAAAAATTCGATTTTGAACAGGAGCTTATAAAAAAGTACGCAAATGTAAACCTTAAGCACGTTGAGCAATTTGCTGATTTTTCGGACACAATCATCAAACCCGAACCGGTAGTAAACTGTCAGGAGCTTTACACAGCGCTTGACGAGTGCATACAGCAGGTTCTGTTGAATAAGGACGCAGACGTAAAGGCAATTCTTGAAAAGGCAAATGCCGACTTCCAAAAGGACTATTTAGACAGCGCAAATTAACAGTGTTTGACTTGAAAGGACATCTTTAAAAAGTTATGAAGAACAAAAACATTAAATTAGAAAGCAGCGTAAAAAGAAAGAGTATCAGCGCAAGCATTGCTTATGACGTTAAAAGTTGGCTGTTTGTTTTGCCCACTATATTGATTCTTATAATCGTTACATACAGACCGCTTGTTATGGGTATATGGTATTCCCTGCATAATATGCAGGGATACACCGTAAAGGAATGGTGCGGATTGCGGAATTATATTGATATATTCCGCGATAAGCTTTTTCTTGTATCGTTAAAAAATTCGGTCAAATATGTAATGTGGTCGCTTTGTATAGGCTATTTTCTTCCGGTTGTTATTGCCGTTCTTTTGAATGAATCGATAAAAGGCAAGGCGGCAATGCGCTTTTTGGTATATTTGCCCACGATTGTTCCGGGAATGGCGGCGTCAATGCTGTGGTATTTGATTTATTTTCCCGGCAGCGCGGGACTTTTGAATACCGTTCTCGGTATGTTAGGTATGCCGGCGTCACAATGGCTGGAAAACCCAAACCTTACAATTCCGCTTATAGTCCTGTCGATGACGTGGGGCGGAGCCGGCGGCACGACGATTTATTACCTTGCGGCACTTCAGGGTGTGAACCGTGAGCTGTATGAAGCAGGTGCTATTGACGGTATGGGCATATTTACAAGAATAAAACAAATTGCTCTGCCAAGATTGTATCCTGTTATGGTGCTCTTCCTTGTTCAACAGATAATGGGTGTGTTCCAGATAATGGAACAGCCGCTGTCTATGACGGGCGGAGGCCCGAACAATGCATCGCTTTCCCTTGCACTTTTGGGTTACAGATACGGATTTGTGTATTACAAGGCGGGGCACGGAATAGCGGTCGGAGTTATTCAGTTCGTCATGCTTATATTTATGACACTTATATACTTTAAGCTTGAGAAAAAAGCAAACGAATACTAATTAGGAATGGGTGCAGATTATGAAAAAAAGAAAACAGGAAGTAACGGGAGCGGTTCTTTCGAGTGAGCTTAAATCCACCAAGGTCAGACTATTCCATATAATTGTACATACGATATTGATTGTTTTTATCACAATTTCGGTATTCCCGATTTTATGGATACTGCTTTCCGCCTTCAAGGATACCAAGGAGTTTTATCAGGTTCCGGCAACAATTATTCCACGGTCGTTTCACCCGGAATACCTGTCCAAGGTATGGAAGGCGGTTAAATTCGGCGATGCCTATACCGCAACAATCGGACTGATGCTGGGAACCTGTGCGGTATCGCTTGTGTTCAACGGAATGACCGGCTATGTTTTGGCGCTGCTTAAGCCGCGGGGAATAAAATATTTGTCTGCATTTATTCTGTGGACAATGCTGATACCCACGTCGGTAAACAGTATACCGCTGTTTATGACCTTTGTGGACTTTCCCATATTTCATTGGAATTTGTCAAATACATATTTTCCGATGTGGCTTATGGCAGGGGCAAATTGCTTTAATATTCTGCTCTTTAAGAGCTTCTTTTCGGGAGTACCAAAGGACTATCTTGAGGCGGCGCGAATTGACGGCTGCAGTGAAGGCGGAATGTTTTTTCGTATAGTTATGCCGCTTTCAAAACCGATTATTATTACGGTTATGGTGTTTTCGGCAACAGGTTCGATTTCGAATTTCTTCTGGCCGTATCTGCTTATTTCCGAAAAATCCTTAAAGCCGGTTTCTTTGGCGCTTTTCAGCCTTAAAGGAACGGTTGCGGAGAATGAATATATGATCGCGCTTTTGTTTGTAATTGTACCGTCGGCACTTTTGTTTATTTGCTTCCAGAAATACATTATGCAGGGAGCGTCTATTGGAGGTATAAAGGGATGATAAAAAAGGAAAGTTTTGTAATAAAAACAGTGTGTTTTGCTTTGGCTGCGTGCTTGGCGCTTACAACGGCGTCATTCTGTACGGCAAGCGCAGAACCGGCAAAGCAATTGATGACGGATATTGAGCTTGACCTTATGTACAGCCTGTCAATCATTGATGACAAGACGGTAACAAACGAAAAAATAACTGTTGACGAGGCGGCGCAGCTGCTGCTTAATTTAAGGGAACCGTATGCGGACAGAACGGAAACACCCCTTGAGGACGCTTTAAAGAACGGCATTGCGGACAACAGCTTTCGCGGTGGCGTTACTTTGGAAAAGTTTACGGGTGCGATTCTTAGAGTAATGTATTATAACCAATATTTGGAGGTAACGGGCTTTGACGAGATGCAGCTTGCAAAAAGAATCGGTTTGCTTGACAGAATCTCGGTAAACGGCAGAAAGAGCGCGGTCAGCAAGGCGGAGGCGCTGAAGCTTATATACAACGCGCTTTTTGCGCAGCCGTGTAAATTCGGTCAGATAGAGATTGATGAGAATACAACCTATATGGAGGCGGTTTTGAATGTATGCGAAATACAGGGAATAATGACCGCCAACGACAAGACGGGCTTGTATTCGGCGGGCGGCATAAAAAATTCGGTAAAAATCGGCGATACCGAGTATAAAGGCGCTGAATACAGCGAGCTATTGGGCTATAATGTCAAGGCGTATATTGATGACGATGACAGGGTTTTGTACGCGTACGACGTGGAAAAAAACGAGGTAACACGCATAAAGTCAGTCGACCTTGATGAAATTGACGGTAACACCGTAAAATATTGGGGTACAGATGATAAAACAAAAAAATTAAACGTTAAAAACGGTGTACCTGTAATATACAATAACTGCTATCTCGGCTCTTGGGGAGCGGACGCGGTGAATAAAAAAATATCCGACGGCTATGGATATATAGATTATACCGTTTTGGATAATAACGGCGACAAGGAATATGACGTTGTGTTCATGAAAAAATATGAAAGTCTTTATCTCACCGGTGTTCATTCGAACGATGAAAGAGTGGGAAACTATGACTCACTTCATCAGAAATGGGTATATTTCATTGAGGGCGACATCTTTGTTATGGAGGACGGAAGTGCGGCAAGCGTTGAAAATGTATCGGATCGAACGGTACTGTCTTTTTGTGAAAATGACGAGGATACGCAGGCACTCTTAAACGGAAACACCGACAGAAATCCTATGGTGTTCAGTATCAGCGACGAGTTTATGAGCGGCAGAGCCGACTCAGTTTCGCCCCGAACCGGCAGAGAGTACCTTACGGTTGAAGGTGAAAAGTTTGAGATGAACCGCGAGTACGGCATTACGGCAGCAAAAGCTTTGGCGGATAATATTATCGGCAGGGATATAACAGCCTATACCGACATAAACGGCAGGATAGTTTACTATGAGATTAACACCGGCATAATATATGTTTGTATAGCTGGAACGGAATATAACGAGTTCGAGGAAAAAGGCCGCATAAAACTGTTCAACACCAAGTCGGAGATGGAAGTGCGTGATATATCAAAGAATATTAAAGTGTATGACCCAAACACAAGCAGTGCGTTGGTTGACAAAAACGGAGCTGCGGCAAACAAAATCACCGGCATTGAACTTTTTTTAAAAAACCTGTCCGCCCTTCAAAAGGGAATTTTAAAGGTCAGGTATAATTCAAAGGGCGAGCTTGCTTCGGTGAATTTGCCGCGTCGGCTTGCCTACGGCGAGCGCGGAGTTGACAACGAATTTAACTGCGTAACCTATGCGGCGAGAGATTCGGCTAATGAGACAGGCTGGACATCACGCTACGGAATTTTGAACGATATGTACATTATGCTCGGCTCAACCGCGGCAGGTGTGACGACCCAATTCTTAAAGCCCTTTGGCGGAGGTGATGAGGATTGGAGTTGCGTCCTCGGTACAGATGACGGCATCAGTAAGTACGGTGATGTTGACCTTTATAATATAGACGCAGACTTTTGCTTTAACATGACATTCTCGGCGGCTGATGACGCATCGCAAAACGGCGTGCGCATGGTACATCCGGGTACTCTTCCGGCAGTTGTAAACAATTCGGGAGAGATTCTTTTGGAGGATGGCAATGTCGGACAGTATGTTGAGGTGTTCTATAACGGACAAATGGTTGAATACAAAACCGCAAAGACAGATCTGAAGTCCCACGAAAATGAAGGGGTTGCAAAAAGATCTCTTGCGGATCTCGGATTTGGAGATGTTGTTCAGTTCGATATAAGCAATAACGAGATTGTCGGTTTTAGAGTCCTTTTAGATTACAGTGAAGGCAAGTACGGCAGATACAAGCTTTCGGATCCCTACACAGGCGGTGTAGATGACGACAGCTCGACAAGCCATTATATAAACTCCGATTATCGTTTGGGATACGGAAAAATTGAAAGGCACGGCACCGACTTTGTGGAGCTTAACATAAAGGGACTTGTACGTAACTTCTGGCGCAGCCGTTTCCGTACGGCGGTTCTTGTAGACACGGAGTCGGAAACAATTAAGACATTGGGAGAAATGCATGAAACCAAGGAACCAAAATCAATGTTTTACAAGTTTGATTGGGGTCCCGATCAAATAATGGTTGTTTATCAGTAGAAACTTACCGCCCGGATTTTTGGGTGATAGTTTAATATTTAAACAAGCGTGAGGTGCATATATCCATTCCCTGCGGCAAAGGCTGCAATATATGCCTAACCGGCTTGTACAAAAAAGGAGCGATTTAGATGAAAAAATTTGTTGCAATGATTTGTGCTGTTTCGATGCTGATGACCGCGGTATGTGGGATAACGGCATCGGCAGCTGCGGACACCGAAATTTATGAGTGGTATTCAAGCGGCTCGACAGCTGCGCCGATAAAGGCAGAACGTTATTTTATACCGAGCAGCTCAAACCTGTACGAGGACACGAAAAAGGATGCCAATGCGGTTACCGCCGTTGAAGGCGGTTGGACAACAACCTACTTAAATGACGGAAGCTATGCCGAAGGTAAAAATATTTTGTTTGAAACCAGAGACAGCGATGTTTCGGCAAGTATGCCGTTTGAACCCGAAAAGGATTATGTTGAAGTGGAGCTTGGCGGAAAATATGTATTGTCGAAGGTAGTTATCGGCGCATCGATAGCGGGGCCGGTCAGCTATAACTGGAATCACTCCATAAACGATTACAATATATCCTGGTGGAACGAGGATACACAGCAATGGGAGAAAAAGGAGGTAAGAGGTCAGCGCATTGACGGTGTAGATAGCAATATAACAGATAAATCAAGCAAAACGATAACGCTTGACGGAGTGGTGACGACAAAGCTGCGTTTTGAGTTAGTGAGTGCGGTGAAAATAAACTACAATTTTACGGGTATTACAGAGCTGATACCGTACGGATTTGCGGCAGGCTTCCTTAAGGAGAATTATGCGTGGGATACGGAAACAGACGATGCTTCCGCTCCGATTATGGGAACGTATTCAATCGGCAGCGCCGTTACGGCAAAAAGCGGCACAGTATTAGATGCAGGCGCTTTGTATGACGGTGACTATTCCACTATGCAAAAGGTTGAATATACCAATAAATCCGAGTCGAAGAAAACCGAGAATCATTACTTTGAGGTGGCATTTGACAAGGTATACCTTATCGATAAGGTGGACATAGGCTTCAGTACGGCAGAACAGTGGTACACAGTTCCCGACCGAAGCTTTGTGGACTACCTTGACGCGGATACAAACCAATGGTTTCAAATTCTTGATAACTGGGATACTCTTTGGCCGGCACATAAGGACAACGAGATAGCGTATAAAAAAATCAAGAGTTCGGATCCTTTGAACGTACGCGCAAAGGCGGTAAGATACTATCCGGGTAAGATTAGCGAAAGCTCGCCCGATAACAGCTACCACCTGAGTGAGTTTATTGTTTACGGAAAAACAACGTATCAGGGAAAATCCAAGGAATATTACGCATGGGACACGCAGACCGAGACAACGGCTGCGCCGATTTCGGCAAAGTATTCGTTTGGCAGCAACACAAAGTTTTCCAATTATGATCAGTGGGTACAATCCAATATTGCCAATTTAAACGACGGCAGCTATGATTACGTGAAAACCTGTCTTATAGACGCGAGCGGTATTAACGACGGAAGTGATATTGATAGGCTGACACGTGTAGAAGATCTTTATATACAGCTTGATTTTGACAATACTTATGTGATGGATTCACTGCTTATAGGGGTGTCTGCTTTGGATAATTACCATCAAAAGCTTCAGTTGGGTTGGTACACCGTGGATTATCACGATCCCGTAAATGATCGTTGGGTACAGACAAACAAATATGTTGACTGTGGTTGGAAATATAATCCGGACAACGAGGTTCACTGGAAGGGAGCGTTTTCCGACAGCGAGCTGGCTGACGGAATAAGAGGTATACGAACGGACACTGTCAGAATTTATCCAACGGAAACTAACAACAAGAGTTGTTTCAGAATTGACGAGCTTGTCGTTTACGGAAAGACGGCAAAGGATGTGATAATACCGAGCTTTGCTTATACCACAGCTGACGGTAATGCAGAGACATTTACGTCTGATGTAACCGGTGTAACCGTAGGTGTTAATATTGACAACCCCACAGAAAACAGATACAATAATGCAAGGATGATGACTGCGTTCTATGACGGTACAACTCTTGTTGACGTAAACATTGTTCCGATGACAACAAGCAATGCAGCAGCGGAAAAGCTTACCGTACCCGAAAACGCGACCTCAATCAAGGTATTTATTTGGAGCGACGAAAACACACCGCTTATATCGGTAATCGAACGCACAAAAGTACAGTAATAAAGGGCAAAGCAGGAAACCGTGCCGCAAATGCGGCACGGTAAACGCCCTTATGGGCAAAGAAATGACGGAGGCTTATATAATGAAATTTTTTAAGGACACATCAAAAAATGCAAGGGATATGCGCGTGAGGTGCAGTGGTTTTAGCAAGAGTATAGCAGCTGTATGCGCATTTGCCGTGCTTTTTTCTGCCATAGGGGTAATTCCGACATCGGCAGCGGCGGCTAAGGAAATTTATCAGTGGAATACGGGAAGTGAAACAACGGGCCCTATACAGGCGAGCAGATACTTTATACCAAGCAGCGCAGGGTTGTATCTTGATGAATGGACAATTCCGCGTTATACGGTGGTTGAGGGCGGCAGAGTAACCTCTTTGCTTAATGACGGCAGTTATTCAAACGGAGAGGATATACTGTTTCAAGGCAAAAAAACGCAGAACTGGACAGGTGACGGCATAACCTTCGAGCCGGAAAAGGACAATGTAATTATAGAATTTGACAAGGCGGTTGTTATCACCGAGCTTCTTGCCGGGGCGTCAGACGCGGCGGATTTTAAATTTAATTGGTCGCAGTCGGTGTCTAAGGCAAATATATCATATTGGGACAATTTGAATCAGAAATGGGTTAAGGCGCTGGAGAATTGCGACGGAAGGCTTGACAGCAACGACAGTGCAAATATCGAGCATAAATTTTACAAAAGGTATACTTTTAACGCGACAGAACCCACAAGCAAGCTCCGTTATGAATTGGTAAACGGGGCGACGGAATGCGGCGCCGATATTGTCGGCATTGCTGAGCTTATTCCGTACGGTAAGGTTGTCGGCGAAATACAAGACGGAGCCGAGAGTTATACATGGAACGAGAGCGCCGACATTACGGGATATATACAGGGAAGCTATTCGGCGGGATTTTCCGCGGATAACGAGGCAAGTACGTTAAATGACGGAAATTACAGGGAAAACTCATACATCACATTTGAGCAAACAAATGGAGTGTATGACGAAACCAAATATATAGATATAGATTTTGGAAATAAGATTTTTGATATATCATCGCTTTTAGTGGGGATTTCCAAAGAACATAAGGATTCCTCGGCGGTTACCGGGGTTCGGGTTGACTGCCGCAATCCCGCAAACGGTGAATGGACAGAGGGAGATTCCTTTGATATAGATGTAAATGATTACGTTGATTATGATGCTAAGGTTATAAACAAAACCGCAGCTTTGGTGGAGTTCGGCAAGACATATACCACTGATGCAATCCGCGTTTGGATAACAGGGTCAAGCGGTACGTCGGTTAAGGTGTCCGAGCTTGTTCCGAGGGGAAGCTTTAACGGTGATAATATCGGTACAGCTCTTTTGCCGAGCGTTTCGGTAGGGTTTGCTTTGGACGAATGGGCAAGCACACCCGATTGTCTGACGGATGGAAATTATGGCGGTAATTATGTTGCTTATGGCAGCGGCGAAGCTCTCGGCAGCAATAGAACGCATATAAAGATGTATTTTGACGGCAAAAAAACAGAGATAACCGCATTGGAAATAGGCTCATGGCGCGACAGACCAAACCAATGGATTTCCGAAATAAGCATAGAATACTTTGACGCGGATTATAGCAAATGGATAAGCAACAAAACGTACAGTGTGTCAAACTATGCAAACACAAAGGACGACAACGCGGTAAAAAGCGTGGTTATGTTCGATTCACCGATAGTGACAACAAGATTAAAAGTGAACCTTCTTACATCGACGGGATCGGTTCCGATAATTACGGAGTGTATGCCGTTTGGGAAAACGCTTGACGAAAAAGAAAGCAACCTTGCACAGCAGGCGACCGTTACCGTAACAAGCGGTAGGGCTGAAAACCTTACCGACTGCACCTTATCCGGAGGTGTTTCGGTTGATATAACAGGCGACAATGCAGTTTCTTCGGAAAACCCGTATTCTGTGGTGTTTGATTTCGGAACGGATTATAAGAATATCGCCAGCTTTGAGATTTTCTCGAAAGAGGCGGTTTCGGAGGGTATAACATCACTGGTGGTTTATTATCAAAAAAACAGTCAATGGACGCAGACGGCGGAATTTGATTTTACATATTCAGAGGGTCGCGCAAGCGAGAATTTGGGCATTGCGGAAGGCGATATTGATGTCACGGCAAACAAATTAAGGTTTGATGTGGTTGGAGTTCCGTCGGGTGCGGACACTTTGACGATAAACGAAATATGCCTTTACGAAAAGGATATATCGGATTTGTCCGAGCTTGAAAAGACAATAAGAATGTTCAAATTTACCGGAAAGTACAGTTATTACACAGCGGCAAATTCGCTCATTTCTTCATATACGGGCGCGGATAAGGCGGAACTTACGGACGAAATAGATGAAATTGTCAAGTCACAGCTTGGGCTTGAAAAAATGGAATTCAGCTATGATGTGGTGACTTCAACGGTTACGGTAAAGGGATATGCATTTAAGCCGCAGGGAGATATTACACTTGTATTTGCGTCAGAGGTATATCCGGAATACACCGCTGCGGCAGCGGTTGATGAAAACGGCATTGTGGATTCAAGCATTAACATCGAAAGCTACAAAGACGGAGGAACAACAACCGTTTCGGTAAACCTTGTCAGTGGAGTCAAAAGCGGCAGCTTTACGGCAAGAGTTCCGAAAAGCGGAAGAACTCTTAACTCGTTCTCTGTTGACGGTGCGTCAGCCTCGATTTCCGGAAATACCGTAACGCTGGTTTTGCCGGCAGGCAGCTCGTTAAACGGCAGAACACCGTTCTTTTCGGTTTCGGACGGAGCAACTCTTAAATACAAGAACACTGTTTTGGAAAGCGGAAAGTCGGTTGTTGATTTGATAAACGGCGAAAAATTAATCGTATTTGCAGAGGACACTGAAAACAAAACCGAATATACACTAAAGGTTTCGGTTAAAAAAAGCGACACCTCGGGCGGATCCGGCGGCTCGGGAAGTTCGGGCGGCAGCGGCAGCGGCACGGTATATGTTCCGACAGAACGCGGTGACGAAAATCAAACAGAAAAGTCAATATTTAATGATGTTCCGACCGATTACTGGGGCTACAGGGCAATAAAAGACTTATGCGACAGGGGCATAATAAACGGAAAAACGAACGAAATGTTTGAGCCGGAAGCAATGGTTACCAGAGGTGAATTTGTAAAAATGGCAGTTGTGTTTTTGGGCATTGAACCCGAAATAAGCAACGACACCTTTACGGATACAGACGGACACTGGGCACAAAAGTATGTATGTGCGGCGGTGAGAGCCGGTATTGTAAACGGCAAGCCTGACAACAGCTTTGGAGTTGATGACGCAATATCTAGACAGGATATGGCGGTTGTGATTTGCAGAGCCCTTGACCTTAAGATACAAAACGAATATGATGACAGGTTTTCGGACAGTAAAGAAATAGCAGCTTATGCTGTTGGCGCGGTAAATGCGCTTTCACAGCTCGGATATATTAACGGCTACGATGATAACAGCTATAAACCCGATGCGCCGCTGACCAGGGCAGAGGCGGCTGCGGTTTTGGCAAGAATAAAATAAAAACAAAGGGAATGTTTAATATGCGTAAAGGACTATCATATATACTTGTGTTTGCGATTGCGGTGACAACGTTGTTTTTTCCGTTTGAGACATTTGCGGTTTCGGAGGCTGCTCCGTCAGAGGAGTACGACGAGCTTATACAGCTTGCCAAGATTAGTACGGATATTCCGATTGCCGAGGACTCAAGCATCGAATATTTAAGGGAACATCTTTACGACAGCGGTATTCCGAACGAAAATGTCGATTCAAAGGTTATGGAACGTTCCGAGTTTAGGTTTCCGTATCATATAGAGTTTGATTTTGGAACAAGGGAGCTTGAGCTTGCCTATATTGTATGGTATTCCGACTATACTTTAGAACGAGGTGTAACAAATATTGATTTTGAATATTGGAATGATGAAGGCGAAAAGTGGGTAAAGGTGTTAAAATCATACGATATGAATTATTTGTATGCGGGATATGAACCGCATATAATAAATCTCCCGTTAAACGTGAAAGCTTCAAAATACAGAGTGTGCATAAACGCAGCCAACATAGAGCTGGGTACGTTCAGAATCTACGAAATGCAGATGTACGGCAAAATTGTCGGATACAGTGATGTAGACGGCATTGCTGCCGCTTTGCCGAACTATACCTTGATGAAGGTTGGCGAAACGACTTCGTATCGGCAAGCTGTTGAGGTTTTGACCGACAGCGGCAAATATGCGGCGGTAAGGTGCAGCTGGCCGAAATCTGAGATTATGGCTGAGGAAGGCTTGCATATTCGCAAAGGTACTGTGCGGTATTATGGCGGTGAGTCGGTCACTGTATTCGATGTATACGACGATACACGGATAATCGCGGAAGGTGAAGGAAGCTGGGCGGCAGAAAGTATAGAAAAGGCAAAAAAGCTTGGTTGGCTCGGCGGTATATACAAAGGCGCAGAACAAAGCCTTACAAGGGCGGAAACGGCAAAAATTTTGTTCAGAGCGACGGGCGGAAAGCTTCGGCTTTCGGACGGGAGCGGTTTTACCGATGTAAAAGAAACGGCAATCGGATATATTGTAAATTCGCTTAAAAACAAGGGCACTTATGAAGGCATTGCGGAAGATACGTTTGAAGAAAACCGCATAGTATCGAGAATTGAAGCGGTAAAAAGCATAATGAACCTTAAAGGCGGCGCTGATTCGGTTGAGGTTGGTTTTTCGGATGTGTCGGACGAGGAAAAGGCGCTTTTGAGCCGTGCGGCGGCTTGCGGAATTATTTCGGACGGCAGCAGCTTTTTGCCGAAAAACGGAGTGACATTGGCAGAGCTTGCGACAATGCTTTTGCGTTATACAGATGGCAAAACGGTTTTAAAAAAGAATTATGCCGATACGGCAGAGGCGGTCATAAACCCCGGTATGGGAATATTCAGCTATTACCTTGACGCAACTGGCAGAGGTTATGATATTTTCAACGGCCCCGATGACAACTATGAAGACTTGGAGGGACACGCGGTAGTATACCTCAGAACCTTTTGGAGCTGCTACAACCCCGCCGAGGACGTGTATGACTTCAGCCAGCTTGACGCACTTATTCAGCGACTTGCAAAGCAGAACAAACAGATTTCTTTAAGATTTCTTTCATATGAGGGTATCGAGTACGCTGTGCCTAAGTGGGTATATGACAAGGGTATAAATTATTACAAATGGGATTACCTGTTCAGTGAACCGTCAAACCGCGATCATCCGCGAGAGGAGGAGGGCTGGTACTATACCCCCGATTATGAGGACCCTGAGTTTTTTAAATACGAAAAGAAGTTTTTTAAGGAGCTTGGCCGCAGATATGACGGACATCCGCAAATTGCAAGTGTTGAGATGGGTATCGGTCTGTGGGGAGAGGGACATATGGGTTCAAGACTTCCTGATTATTCGGTGGAGAGCTTTTTGGAAAGAATGGAAATGTTGAGAGAATGTCTGCCCAATACACAGCTTTGTATACTGAACGAAACGGAAAAAGGTATGGGAAACGATGAGAAAAAATGGAACACCGTAAAGGAAAAAGCGCGGGAACTGGAAATTGGCTACAGAAATGATACATATTACGGAAATCCGTTGGCGCATACCCCGTGGATGTGGCTTGTGACCGAGGCGCATGATGCTGCAAAGTTTTCTGAGTGGGGACCTGTGATAATGGAGCTTGACCATTACTCGGCAGTAAAGAATAAAGGCTTGTTCGGAAATGACAAAATAGGTATAGGAAAGTCAATTCCGGTTCACAGGGCGAGTTACATGGGTATGCACGGCCCGATTCGCCAGATGTATGAAGAAAACCCCGAATTTATGGAATACTGTTGGCTGAATTTGGGCTACAGGTTTATACCGGAAAGTGTGGAAATACCCGCAAATATGGTAAGGGGCAAATCGTATGATATTAAGGTTTTGTGGAAGAATGTCGGGTCGGCAAAGTGCTATACGGATTATTACCCTGCGATTACATTGACAGATCAAAACGGAAATATCGCGTATGTTACGGTTGATACCGATTTCAGCGTTAAACAGCTTGAACCGCCGGAGATTCTGGGCGCTCAGGGCTTGGTAACGGACGATACACGTGAACCTGCTGCGGTTACAGCGGAAGCAATGCGGTTTAAGCTTGATAAAAGTGTCGGCGCGGGCGAGTATAAGGCGTATATTTCATTGGGATATGCGGACGGCGCGGCGGCTGTTATGATGCCTATTGACGGCAATAACGGCGAAAAGCTATACTACATAGGCGATATAACGGTGAGGTAGGAGGAGCAAGCATGAAGAAAAGTATTATTTCGGTTATATTATGTGTATTGTTGGTTTTTTCCGTTATGCCGGGTGTGTTTGCCGAAACCGAACAGATTGATTTTGTTAAGCTGGCAAAGGTTACGGCATACAGGGTTGATTCAGACGGCGAGCGCGAGGAATTATCCGGTGCGGAAAATGTTCAGAAACGTTTTTATGAAATGACATATGCATTTGCAACAAATATTGAGGAGGACAACGCACTTCCTATATATATGGAGTTTGATTTTAATGGTATGACGATTGCGCCGGAGCGATTTAAAATATACGTCAGATACGCTTACTATTGCGGTATCAATGAGATAAAGCTCGAATATATGGATAACGGGGAATGGAAAACCGCTAAGGATAATATAAGCTTTAACTGGAAAGAGCCGGGGGAATTTTTGGAATGTAATGACATTGTCTTGTCCGAAAGGTTTTCATCAGACAGATTCAGGCTGGTTTTTGAAAGTATAAATCCGACTTCAAGCGTTTTGAGAATCGATAATGTTTCTGTTTTGGGAAAAATGTCGAATGTCTTTGATGAAAGAACCGTAAGACCCGAGTATAAAAGGGTTACCGTAGGCAGCGTTGCGGCTTTGCCGAAGAAGGTAACAATACTTAGGGGTGACAAAGAGGCGGAAACTACATCTTATGAAATCGTCTGGAAGGCTGTCGACACAAGCAAAGCGGGAACATATACGGTTTACGGAGCTACGTTCGGCGGAGCGGTTAAGGTGAAGGGGATCGTCGATGTATACGATCCCTCCGGTTTCCCGAATACCTCGCACTGGGCAAACAATTTGATTGTGACTGCAAAAAAATACGGATATATTCAGGGGATTGCGGAAAATCCCGACGCGGTAATCGGTGTTGATGACGCCGCAAGAATAATGTTTAGAATGTTTAATATGAACTTTGAATTTCCGCAAAGCTATGAGGGCGAAGACGGCGATGAATTTTATCAAACCGTAAGAAAGTACATTCCTCAATACGATGAAAAGAATTTTTCAAGAGTTAAAGCCTTTTCTATGCTTGCAAAGTATGCGTCAGGAAGGTCTTATGAAAAAGAGGTGACCGAGCTTGCTTTTGATGACATTTCAACATTGAGCGAGGAAAAGCTGAAGGCGGCAAAAGCTGCGGCGGAATATGGAATTATTAATAACAGCGGCACGCTGAGAGCTGAGGACAACGTAACATTGGCAGAGTTTCTTAAAATGTGTTTTAACCTTAAAAAGACCTGTAGCTTTGAAACGATTTCGCTTAATGACAACGGCAGAAAATTAAATATGATAAACAGCGGCAAGGTTGTCAGCTGCGAAGAAAACACCGATGACGCTGATGTGATATATATTAAGCGTAACAAAGCCGACTTGGAAAGCGGAGGAAAATATGATTTTTCTTATATAAATACGCAAATTGCCAAATGCCGCAAAAATCAAAAAAAGGTTGCAATTTGTATTACAGGTGCGGACGAAGCTATGATTGCCGCTTTGGCGGAAAAATACGGAAGAAGTGACAGAATTGCGTTTATCGATGCGGAAAGTCTTCAGCAAACGGAGCTGTGGCAAAAGTTTTGGAGAGAGGCTACGGTGTATTTGGCAGAGGGAAGAACGCGAGGCGAAGGCAGATACAGCTTTGATGAAAGTACGCAAGTCAGAATTTTGCCGACTGAAATCAGTTACAGTAAAAGCTGCAATCATGACGAGGCTTTTTTGTTTAATATAAATTGGCAAAATCTGTGCGCAACAGATGCCGATAAGGATCTTTATCCCTCAATTACATTAAAGACGCAGCAGGGCAATGCGGCGGCAGTGTTGACTGATGCTAACTTTAATCTTAAGCAGCTTAAAAACGGCAGCAAATGGCAAAACTTTGTGCATCAGGTACATTCGGATCTTGGTGGAGATATATATAAAGCGTATCTTTCACTGGGAAGTATAACGGGCGAACCGACGCAGGAATTGCCGATTGACCTACCCGATGATGGCGAGGGAAGGTATTATATAGGCGATATAAGGCTGCAGCCAATGTGCAAGGTTGATGTGCTTGGCATTGACGAAGAAAATAACATGAAGGTCAAGGTAAGCTTCAGCGACGTTGCGGGAGAATATGATTTAAATGATGATGGACCGTGGATAAGCTTTATATTAAGGGAGCCGGGCAAAAAGCTGTTCAGCAGCAGCGGGGATATGGCGCTTTATGAGATGAAACGAAAAGATACTCCGGGATTTAAGGAAGCTCTGCTTAACAGGACTTCTTTTGAGGCTGAATTTCCCATTGTGATGAAGGATGAGCTGCGCGGCAAGAAGGTAACCCGCGACGAGCTTGTGGGACGAATTTTCGAACTGTGGTCGATTCCGAGTGCGTATACCGCCGGAGATGATCAGTGGACGGTTATCGGTGATGAGGGAACGATGAAACTGCACGGGTATATTACAATAAAGCAAGGAAAAACTGCGGATTCGTATTCGTACTTATTCGAAGCAGTGAAATGAAAATATAAAGGGGAAGGTTTATGAGAAAAATCAGCCTAAACGGAATATGGCACGGAAAATGTATCGATAAGCCCGAGATCCAATTTGACGGAGTTGTCCCGGGGAGTGTTTTAAATGATTTGATTGAAAATAATTTTACCTGTCAAAATGTTTTCTATAGGGATAATGCGGAGAGCGTTCAGAAATACGAAAATTATAATTGGGTATATTCAAAAACCTTTGAAGTCGGCGATTTGTCGGATGATATGCTTTTGGTTTTCGGGTGTCTTGATACATATTGCGATATATATTTAAACGGAAGTCATTTGGGATATTGCGATAATGGGTTTATTCCCCATAGGTTCCGGGTTGAAAACATAATAAAAGCAGGGGAAAACACTATTGAAATTTATTTTTATTCTCCCATAAAAAAGGTTGAGGGTAAAAAAGCACTGACGGGTGCATTTACCACCGAACGTATGTACACAAGACGGACGCAGTGTACATACGGTTGGGATTGGAATATGAGGTTTGTGACCTGCGGTATAGGGGACGACGTATATTTGCAGTACAAAGATGACAGGCTTGTTATAAGGGATTCGTACATATATACTCGCAGCATAGACGAAGACAGCGCTCAAATAGGAATTGACATTAATTTTGAGAAGTCTTTGGGAGGACTTTTGACATTTGAAATATATTCCGATAACGGAGCTCTTGTCAAAAGCTTTTCAAGGTATTGCGACGAAGAATTTGTGTCTTTAACAGTTGATATAGAGCAGCCTCTTTTATGGTTTCCCTTGGGGTACGGAAAGCAAAATCTATATAGGTTTATTGTAAGATGCGGGCAAAAAAGCTTATATGATGAAAAATTCGGTATCAGAACGGTTAAAATAACAGAGCTTGCGGACGAAAAGGGCGGCGAAAGCTATCGTAAATGTACAGAGCTTAAAAAAAGTAAATTTGCGCGGGTGTATGATGAGAATGTAAGCTTCTCGTGCTTTACCTTAAAGGTCAACGGCGTCAAGGTTATGTGCAAGGGCGCAAATTGGGTGCCGTGCGAACCCTTTAAGAACGGAAAAGAAAGCTTTTGGCTCTTGCAAAAGAGGCGGGAGTTAATATGCTTCGCGTATGGGGCGGCGGCGCTTTTGAATGTGAGCATTTTTATGACGAATGTTCAAGACTTGGTATAATGGTTACACAGGATTTTTTGATGGCGTGCGGAGAATATCCCGAAAATGAGGAATGGTTTAAAAATCATCTTAAAGCGGAGGCACAGTATGTATCGATATTTTTAAGAAACAAGCCGTGTCTTATGTGGTGGAGCGGGGACAACGAAAATGCCATAGGCGGCAGAGAAACCGACGAAAAATATCCGGGAAGAACAGCCGCTTGTCATGTGATTGCGCCGATCGTTCACAGAAACGACCCGTACAGACGCTTTTTTGCGTCAAGTCCGTACGGAGGCTCTAAGTATGGTTCGCAAACGGTGGGAACAACGCATAACACCCAGTTTTTAGCGGATATATTTGAAAAGCTTGAATCCGATGATTTGTCGGATTATAAGGGATTTTTCAAACAATTTCGAGCTCGTTTTATAGCGGAAGAACCAACTATGGGCAGCATACAGACAGCTTCGCTAAAGAAATTTTTAAATAAGGATGATATTTACGGCGAAGATTTATCTACGATGCGGTACCATACAAAAAGCAATCCTTTTCTTGAAAAAACACTTTTTGAGTATACATATGAGTTTGCGCAAAAGCTGCTTGGCGAATTTTTAAACGGTACTGACAGATGCTTTAAGCTTAAATATATTCAGTATGAGTGGGTCAGAATAACAATGGAACAGGCACGAAGGGAAAAATGGTTCTGTTCGGGTCTTATATACTGGATGTTTAACGATTGCTGGCCGGCTGCGTCGGGATGGGCGTTTGTGGATTATTACTGTGTTCCCAAAGCGTCATACTATAGCTTTAAAAGGTGTTCGGCGCCTGTTATATGTTCTGTTGACAGACAGGACGACAAATATGTGATTTACGGCTGTAATGACACATTAAATGACGCTTCGGGCGTGATGAAGGTGTACCGCTTTGATAATACGGACGCTTACCGCAAATGTGAGGAATTGAAGGTACGGATAACCAAAAACTCATCTCAAAAGGTTGCTGTGCTGCCTGTATACGATAACGAATTTATTGTGGCGGAATTTGAATATGACGGCGGCAAGGATGTAACGTTTTATAAGGAAGGCGGGCTGAGGCTTAAAAAAACAGATATAGACTACACCGTATCGGAGAATAAAATAACCGTAAAGGCGGATAAATATATTCATTCTTTAGCCATAGACGGAGATATTATTGCTGAGGATAATTATTTTTCCATGCTTCCGAATGAAGAAAGAAGTGTCGGATATAACGGAGCGGGAGAAATAATTATAGAAGCGTATTCTTTGGAAGGAGAGTAAAAAACGGACGGTGCGGGCAGCTCCGCAAACAAGTCGGAAAGCCGGACCACATCGTAAATATGACAGAAGGCTTATAGGGCATATCGGTCGGGAACACCGTATGCCCTTTTTTTTGTTTGACGAAAATGTGTAAAAGCATAAAGGCGTGTACCGCATTGCGGAGCGTTCTTTACATAACGGCAAAATCGTGCTATATTACATTTGGGGAGGATTAGGTTTTAACAGGCTGCGCAAAAGGAGAAAAGCGACGATGAAATTAATAAAGCAGGAGTTTTTGACGGGCGAACGCGCATTGTTTATGGCTAAATACATGGAAATTCACGACACGGTTTTTGCCGACGGAGAGTCGCCCCTTAAGGAAAGTAAAAATATAAAATTGTATCGAGCGGAAATCCAACAGGAGCCGCGCTGAAGATTTGTAAGTCGGATGCGGCGGACAAAAGCGGAAAGAACGCGGAGCAGATATGACCGGCGGATAACGGCGAGTTCAGATTCAAATGGGACGCCTCAAAGCCGAGCAGCGACACCGAGGAAACCTTTGAGCCGCTTATTACCGAGGTTAAAAAGGGCGACAGACTGTATTTTACGGTATCGTCGCTCGGCACAAACCGGTGGGGCACAACGATTTACCGGGATCCCGTGGTTACCTATAAGGTAGTATTCCCCGAGGCAACGGATAAGAATTTTGAGGAAGGCGGCACATATGCTCCCAACTTTGAATATATAATGCGGTTTGACGATATGATGGCGGATATTTCGGCGGAGGATATAACGCTTGACAGCATTGACAATATAATAGTGCGGGTAATTCCGTTAAAATCGATAAAAAGTTTTAAGCCTTATGCTGAGGCAACGGATTTTTCCGCATAGTCAAAAATTAAAAGTAAGCTGAAAGGAGAAACACATGACTGCGATTAAAAGAGCGCTGTGTACTGCGTTGGCTGTGACGCTTTTTGCGACCTCGGCAGCATTTCCGTCCTTCGCGGCGGAAAACGCCGATACAGTGAAAAAACTCATTGTAACGGCAGCGGAGGAAAATGCGGGTTTAAACGC
>ERZ1034917.1021-NODE-1021-length-20145-cov-125.471528_pt1 | contig 20145 bp, 16 predicted proteins | sample MGYA00520605_ERZ1034917 | MGnify/ENA primary metagenome ERZ1034917 (study PRJEB33766, sample SAMN09781784) | gut metagenome | biome: gut microbiome | host: Homo sapiens | place: Madagascar | study: EMG produced TPA metagenomics assembly of the PRJNA485056 data... | reverse complement strand
TGTTCCAAATCCTATTTTACTTAATACTAAGTCAGTATTTTTTATTTTTATATTTATTTAACATTTCAATCAGTCGGCTTAAACACAAGAGTTGCAGTTATATGCTGAGTATCAAGATTAATAGACATTGAATCTATTATTCCTGTTCCTACTGATGTAGTTATAGCAGAATATGGATTTATGTCCATCCTGGTCTGAAACTCCACATCCTGTTGCATAAATTGCTTAATGCCCTGCACTGTGAAGCCATTAAAAGCAACAGACAATGGAGCTCTTGTGTATTCCATATTCTTAGCCGGCATGTCAAGCATATAATATCTAGCTAAATACAACCATGAGCACAAATAATTCTGAGGTGTAGCTGAATATCCATACAAATACTCATCATCTCTAAATTCTCTAATAGAGAATATTGGCACTTTATGTGTAACTTTGTCAGCCATTAATAAAGCAAAACCATCACTAGAAAATTTATCGGGCGCATATAACATCAAATCTACATCAGTAGAAAATACCTCAGAATTTATTTCTTCTGTTTTATTTTCTTGTATGTATATTGAATTAACATTTATTTCAATGTCTTCAAATATATCTGTAGAATCGTCCATCCAACTAAATTCGTATCTAGATGATAAATCATCTTTACTATAACTTACAGATTCTTGTGCATACAACACCAATTTTTTATTAAACTTATCTTTTTTAGTCGTTAAATCTATTAAAGCATCTGGGCCATCATATGACAAACCATTCATAAAATATGAAATGTGCTCAATTCTTAAGTTACTATTTTCATCTATATACCAGTAGCATCTAAAACAATCTCTTAGCATATTCATAACTTGCTCAAACGTTATTTCCGCTTTCTGAGCAGCTTGGTCATAATTACCCTTAAGCACATTTGATTTTGGAGTTATAAATGGCGCGTATCCATCTCTAAGAGAATCATTCTGTATTACATCTACATTTCCATATAAAAATTCACTATACTGACTAGTTGCTTCAAATTTTACAAGCGGGTCTATTTTATGTAGTAATGATTTAATTACATCTGCTAATGAAAATGCATCCTTAAGTATAAAGCTTGTTCTAAATTTTGCCTCAAAAGCACTCCAACTATCTGGTATTATAGCCCATATAGATGTATTAGCCCATGAACTTCTACTTATAGGAACTGGCAAATGTGATGTTTCTGTAGGTGGCGCTATGTTATTACTTGTGAAATACTCGCCACTATCATTCCTACCGTATTTTGTTGGGTGTTTAACAGTTACACTTGACTGTTTTAAATTTATATTCGTAATGCCTATGCACTTTCTATAGTTAACCCTTTCTGATATAAAATCATCTTTTGGCAAATCATACAAAGTTTTTATATTTCCATCAGAATCAGTGTATGATTCTACGTCAGCTAATATCCTAGCCCACACTGGAAAAAATATTAAGCTGTCTTTTAAATTAAATGACTTATGAGCAGTGCCTTCGTTAATTTCTATCATAGTATAATCGGACTTACTGCTACTATAAAGTGTGCCATCAAAAGGAAGTTTTTTATATGTCGTACAATATACATGAGATGATTTAAAAAAGGCAAATTTACCATTATTAGAATATAAAACAAATCTATACAAACCATCTTCAGATTCCCCGGTTGTGAAATAGGGTTTTTCACCAGTGGCTGCATTATAAATATCGCCTAAATCCCATAGTCTAGTGCCATACTTTGCTTTTTCAATAGCAGTTAAGGGTTCTAGAGCTAAATATGTAGTTTTATCATCTATCTTAAGCCATCTATAGCTATCATTATATATGCCAGCAAATGCATATGTACCAGCCAGTTGAGCAGCGTAGTCAACCCCAAGTTGGTCTTGGTTAATCTCTAATTCTTGTAAATCCCTATTTGCGGCAAAATGGTATTTATCTCTGAGTTGACTTACATTATCTATAGCCTCATTCACATCCTGTTCCCAGTATATGCCATTTGCGTAACAAGACACAGAATTTGCACCTTGAATATAAAATTGATATAGAAGTCTCTTTGTAAGTGTTAAAGGAGTAATAGCTGGTGATAATTTTATAAGGTCATAAGTATTATCATACTTATTCAATATTTTAGAATATTTATCTATCGCAGATAATTTTAACTCTATTGAATGCCTCATATTATCTAATTTGCAGTCAGCTTTGGAGAATGAGTTATATGCTAAAATTTTGTCACTATTGTTTGTAACAACCAATAAGTATTTAGTTTCTAGGTCCTGTGCATTTATATAATCATAATCATCTCCAAATATTTTAATATTACCCTCAAGTGTGTTTCTAAAAAATACTTGGCCTGTTTCTTTTTTATATTTCTTCTCCAGTTTACTATAATGGGGTTCTTGTAACTTAAAACCAGCGTATACCCATACATGATTTAACATATTAGATACCTCGTCAGATGTCATCTGAGACAATTCAGATTCCGTTATATCTAACTTAAAATCACATGTCACATAATAAGCATTTAACTTGCTATTATTTACAGTGAACTTATCTGGAATTTTAGAACCAGTTGTATAGCCTAAATATTTTCCAGCTTTATCAAAATAATATATGCTATAATCTAGAAAATTTAAATCTGGAGGGCATAAGCCAAATATAGCTGAAATGCGCTTATCTGATTTTAAGTTACTAAGTACTGCGTGGGTACAATATCTGCCTATTTCTGATGTAGCAGATTCATATTCACCTGTAGTCTTATTAAATTTGCCCTGTATGGCTTTTTGCAATTGTCCTTTAAGCAAATAAAAATTATTATTATTCATAGCTGTATAAATCTAGATAGAATTAATTCTTTAATCTCTAGAACCTCTAATTTAATATATCTTTATAAACTATAATTTTATATAATTAGAGGTCCCAGAGATAATAGAATGTGGTCCTGGGTTAATTATTAATATATCTTCTCACGTTACCTTTTATAATAAGAGTTTTGCCATTTCCAAGAGGATAAATGCGCTCAGAATTTTGCTTCTTAATAGCCTCTACGCCTCTTTCTATATTAGACAAATCAGTTGTGGTTTCAACTGTTATCATTTGAGCTTGTAAATTATCAGCTTTATTAAAAGCTTGTGCAAATTTATCCTCGAATGTGCCTTTATTTAAGCTGTCTACTATATCAGGAAGTACTCTTTTATATTTACGAGTATTACGCTTATTGATGATAGCCATAGCTTCACCACCTTCTGCCCTCATATTCTTTCCTCGACTATTCTTCTGATGCAAATCTATGTCGTTGCCAGAGGCATGTGAACCTCCTTCTAGAAATTCGAGTCCGCCTTCTCCATATTCCTGGTTTGCAGCAGCTGTTGCTTGTTTAGCTTTAACTTTTGCAACTGCGAAACTTGTCCACATTGTTGCTATAGCAGCTAATGCAAGAGCTGGACCTACAATAGGAATGGATGACATACTTGACCATATATTAGCTGAAGCAGTTATAAGAGATGATGCTTGTACAACAGTATTTATAGCCTCTTGCCGTTTCTGAGCTTGCTCAAGAAGTTTCTGCTTCTCCTGCTGATTTTTCTTTTCTTGCTGAAGCTCTTTCTTTTTAGTAGCAACTTGGTTAGCGTAGCCATTATTACGTCCTTCGACTTCAGCATCATAAGCAGATTGTGCTGCTTCTACTCGTTTCTCTGCAGCTTCTACAGCTGCCTGAGCTACATCAACCTCAGCCTGAGCTATTTCTTGAAGATTACCTAGAATCTGACTACATGCATCATTCCAAGCTTGAATGCCTTTATCATCGAAGCCCATATAGCTAAGCAAGAATCCAGTAGTTCCATACTTGCCTATACGACCAATCAAACTCAAACTACTATTTACTTCTTCTAAGTCGTGCTCTAGTTTAGTAACAATATTATGAGCCGCATCGATTTGGGCTTGGGACCAAGCAAGTGACCCCGACTTAGCTAATCTAATCTTCTCTTTCCATAAAGCAATTTCAGCTTCTATTTCGTATTTTTTTATTTCATCAGCTGTATGTTTTGAAAGGTCAAACACAGATTTTGAAAGAGCCTGCTGTTGTTGAAAATTTTTTAGACTAAGATTGCCACCTACCTCAAGTTTTTGTTTGCCAAATCTTGCATTTATACTAGATTCAGATTCTTGTTGCTCTATCGGTTTAGCTCTATTTTGAATAAGAGCTAATTTTCTTGCAGTTTCTATCTGCTCTAGCAATAATTGTCTTTCTTCTTTTGTACCTTTTTTTACAAGATATAGTCTTTCTTGTATTTCTTTGGCTCGCAAATCAAGTATAATCTGGTCATATTTGGCTTCTATTTCTGCTCGTTGTTTATGCCAAGCAGCTATTTGCTCTGGAGTAGCCTGACCTGTTACTGTGGCTTCTTCACCATCAGCTGTTGAAGCTTTTGTAGTATATGAAGCTTCTCTAGAGTCTAACTGCTCAAGTTTAAGCTCTTTTTCTTTCTTAATTTCCTTGGCTATAGTATCATATCTAAACTGCATCGTTTGACGGAGTTTAGTCATGCTATCTATTTGTCTTTCGTCTTCTATATCTTGAAGGTCTATACTTAGTTTCCTTTGTATGTTCTCAATAGTAGCTGTAATTTCTTTTTGTTGCTTTTCAACTTGCTGTTTTTGTTCCTCTGTAAGTGGCTTATTACCTTTTTTACCCGCTAAGAACACTTCATTTTTACGGAACTTCTCTTGTAGTTCACGTATTGTAGCCTCAGCTGAATCAATCGCTTCATTTTTGCGTTTTTTGAACTCATCGCGTTGCAGTGCCGTTATACTAGCCTCATACTTTTTCTGAATTGTTAAGTCATTTCTGAATATAGTATCTGTTAGGTCTCTTTCACGAGGAGTTCGTCCGGTACCTTTTTTAAACTTATGAGCTGTATCAATACCTGCAGCTTTAAGAGTTGCTTCTGCATCTTTAGCTCTAGCATTTGCAAGCTTTATAAACGCTTCCGCATCTTTTCTGGCTGCTTTTGCTTCATTTCGTAAGTTTTTAATCTGAAGTTTCTTTATAATTTCACCTCTAGATTGATTTCCTCCAAGTGCTGCACCAAGTGAGCCTGCTATGTTAGAAGGGTCAAGCAGAACTGCTCCTGCTATATTTTGAGTAACTGATGCTCCTTTGCGTTGAGTTTCTACTTCAGCTTTATGTTCTTTTGTAAGAGCTTCTTCATATTTATCAGCAGCTAATTTCATTGCTGCTGCAGCTTCAGCTCTTGCTTCAAGAGCTTTTATAAGTGCCTCAGTATTATTAACAAATATATTTTCAGCCTCGTTTACATTTCTTACAGATACATCAAGTTTATCAAACTCTGTTTTATTATCTTTAATCCACTGCTTTTGCTCTTTTAAGTTTGACAAATTTTTCCACTCATCTTGAAGTTTTTTAAGAGTGGCCATATTCTCGCCATAGCTGCCGTTAGTCTTTTTAAGTTCTTCAGATACATCTTCAAGTATTTCAAGGTGAGATTTTATAGCAGTTTCGCCTTTAAATATACTAGTAATCCAGTTTATTATTTCTTTACCATTTGCAGATAAAGCATAAAGTAATACAACAAGAGCAGTTTGCCAACTAAATAAAGCTGCTACAATTTGCTTTGTTACTGAGACTGTAGGTTTTCCTTCTGCTCTTAGTTGTTTATTCTGCTCTACTACTTTTTTAATCTCGTCAACTACTATAGGTATATTGTTAGAAATACCAAGAAAGAATGTGTTAAGAGATACAGCTGCTGCTGGAAGTTCTCGTACAACCTGAGATACAGACATACCAAGGCCATCCCATGACTTTGCATAATTACCTACACTAAGTCTATGATTGCCTGTTGCTTCTTGTAGCCGTATCATTTCTTTATATATAGCAGCAGTTTCTTGTTCTAGTTTCTTACCAGATTCTGTAGCCGAGCGTTCAGAAGCCGACATAGCATTCAGTTTAATCTTATTTAGAGCATATTGAGCTGCTAATCTATTATAAGAGCCTTCTGCTGATTGATTAATCTGAGCTTGATATTTAGCTGTCTGATTGAGAATTTTAGTTTGTACATCTAGCTCTCTGGCTTGCAAATTTGTTGCGTCAAGAGCTTGGTTATATCTATTCTGAGCCTGAGTGAGAGCATCAGTTTGAGCCCTACGAGCTGTATGTGCAGCCATAACTTCTCGTATTTTAGCTTTCAATTCAAGATACCTTTGTCCTTCCTCAGATACAAGATAGGCTAATTTCTCTTCAGCTTTTTGCACTTTTGAAACTTGAGCAACATGAGTTTTAAGTTGCTCATCCATCTCAGCTAAACGCATTCTTTGTTTATTAATTTGCTGAATAATATCATCACCTCTAACAGCTCTTTGCTCTGCTGACATATTCTTATACAAATCAATGAGATGCTTCAGATGTAATCTGATTCTCTCATAAGACCCAGCTTGAAGTTCTAATGTCTTTTTACTTTCAGCTGTAGTTCTATTTAAAGCAGCAGTTTTAGATTTTAAATCTGCTACTTCTTTTCCTATATCTGACTGAGCAAATTCATACTCTTTTTGAGCTCGCTCTAATCGCTGAGTAGCTCTTGCCATATCATCTAAAGCTGCACGACCTTCTTTCGTTGATGTACTCATGCCTTTTATAGCTTCTATCATCTCAGAAGAGCCTTTCTTTATGGCTGTTACCATCTCACCATAACTATCTATGAGCAGTTCTAGTGATGTTGTAATCTTATCAATAGTTCCATCTGATTGTATAAGGTCACTTTCTTTTATTATGTCTTCTGCCATAATTATTTATGTTTAATTCGTTTGTAAGCTTTAGCTTCAGCTTCAAGCTGAGCTTTTATATTGTTAACAGTAGTATAGAATTGAAGAACAGTCATTTGTTTAGCATTCAAATTAGCTTTTTGGCCAATAAGCATACATAAACTTTCAAACTGCTTATCATATTTTAGTTCAAATGAATCTTTTCCACTAAATAAACCTGGCTTATAAGATTTAAGCAGAGACATATCTATGTCAGCAATATCTTTGGTATAGTCTTTGTCTTCTATAATACCCTTTAGCTGCAAGATTGTTCTCTGCTTAATCTTTTCGTATATCATCTTTTCTTTAGCAGAGTCAAAGTTATCTGGAAAGTAAGTTTCTAACTCTGTCGAAAGTTTTTTTTTCAACTCATATAATATGTTTAATATAGAGCCGTGCTCTAAGTCTTTTAAATCGGATAATAACTCTTGCAAGCTTGTATCTGATTGGCTTTCTATCTTTTTTCCATCTATACTATATATGAGCGCTGCAAAAGCCATATACTTTGGAGATATATTGCTTACTATCATGTGCAAATTCTGTCTCATGTTTTGCAATTCTTGCATGGCTTTCTTTTTATCTCCAGCATTTATTAACTTTGCTACTTGCACGATATGTTCATCTACAGAATCTATATCAGAGCCTAGTCCTGCATCAGTAATCACATATTTATTGTATCGCTGAAAATTTTCTATTGGCATTTCGTCTATAGAATCATACAGCTTTATAGTTCTATTAGCTAAGGATATGGTTTTCATACTAAAAATCTTATTATTGGGGCTGCAAAGAATGGTACACTTAAATAGGATGGGTCTAGTGTAACAAAAGCAACTATTAATGATATTAATACACTGAGCCAGAAGCCAAAGCAAAAATCACAATCAAGCATTTTTGCAATAAGTGGAAATTCTAATTCATCACTTAAGTCTCTTAATTTATATCTTGCTCCTGTCTTAGTTGTAACAAGCTCTATAAATGCACAAAATAGTGCAATCATTATTATTTGATATAGCGTTGGCATAATTCTCTAGTTGTTATTGTGAATTCAAATCTAAGTCCGTAATATGGATGCATAAAAAACATGCGGTCCATCGATTGTATGTTTTGTCCTGAATAAACATAACTATTATAAATTTTCTCTAGTGAGTAGCCCTTATATATATTTTCGAACCGTTCATATATTTTATCAATAGTCAGTCTACCAGTCTGTTTTATCATGCCAGGAGTAGTAATAACTCTTATAATCTCATCTTTTACCTCTTCTGCATACATAGCGTCATTATCAGTAAATATAGTATCTAAGTTAAACCAGAAAACTATAGCTCCCGAAAATGTAAATTGAGGTGTTGATTGAACTACTTGAGTGATATTCTGAGCATCATATATATCAAACCAGCAAAAATTGCCATAATTATCATTTGGCAAAAGCGATACATATTCAGATTTTCCTACATATGCTGCTGGATATATAAATTTGCCTCCATCATCTTGGTGTTCTACTAATTTATAAGCTCTACCAAATGCGTAATCTAACCACTTAAGCTTGTCTTTTAAAGCTAATTGTATATCCTGTATAATCTTGTCAAGTAATACAGGATTATCTTTCATTGGAATTATTATATTACGCTCTATGTTAGTCATTTTAGCCATTCTGTAGATATTCTTTAAGTTTAACAGTTAGGGCGGGTCTTACATATTTACGAATAAGAGTTTTAAGATTTTCATCAGTAAGCCTAAAAATAGTTGGGCCATACTTTTCTAAAAGATATGGAGACTTAAAATCATTTGAGGCTATATAAAAGCCTTTATCATCGAATTCTATTCTAAGAGATTTATAAAAATCGCCAGTATCTTTAAGTGTAACTCTATTTGTTGGCTGTCCTTTTTTAATCTTTTTTCTTATAGTACTTTCAGCATAGGGTGCATAACTTGAAATTTCAATACCTCTACCCTCTATACCTTGCTCATATAGCTGTTGCTGAGTAATCATCTCAACAATTATGTTCTCATTATCAAGAATTATGTTTTCTAATTCTTGTGAGAGTATAGCCTTAAATTTTCTCAGCCTATAATTTAGGTTTCTAAGAGGAGTATTAAAATACTGTGGCATTATATAGTTCTATATTTAATCCCGTTATTTACGCATGGCAAGCATACTCTATCTAGGCCTTGTGTACTTATACTAAGAGCTTTCAATGCTATTTCCAACTCATATGAAAGACCTGATTGTCTCATGCTACTAGAATCGCCATCAAGCTCAGTTATTATATCAAGCTTAGAAGCATTTATAGAGTGCCTATTAGTTCTAACATTTGGATTGAAAGCAAACTCTCTTAAGAAGTCTATAGCCACTTGTTTTGCAAGAACATCTTGGAACATAGCTCTCTGCTTGATAATAAAATCAGTCAAATCACAGTAAGCTGATACTTCAAGATTAATACCATAATTCTTATCATACGTATAAGTCATAAGCTCAGGGTCCCACATATGCAGGGTTTGTTTTTCAGAGCTAGAATCAGAGCTAGAATCAGAGCTAGAATCAGAGCTAGAATCAGAGCTAGAATCAGAGCTAGAATCAAAGCTAGAATCAGATTCAATATTATCTTCGCTTATATAGAATGGATGGACTTCGATATATCTAGACCAAGCTTGCCAAGCCATAAACTCACTTCTAGAGCAAGCTTTACATGGACCGGTTGACCAATCTCTATCTCGGTTTATGGCTTTACTATCAAGTGGTAAGTCAGATTGAAAATAACCTATGTACCAACTTCCACCTGCGTCGGTGTTTATGCTCTCATATGGAAGCAAAATATCTTCTTTTGGTACAAACCACTCTATCGTATTTTTTCTTGTTTTCTCGAACTCCATTGTATATATTGGAGTATCACTAGAAGAGTGCATGATGAATATCTTGTACTTGCCAGGATTTGTAAATTGTAAACCTATCTTATCAATCTTAACTGTCACGCCTTTAGACCTCACAGCATCAATTTCGAAACCAACAAATCTATTGCGGTTCTCAACAGTATTTGTAAGTCGACCTGTTCCATCAAACAAAATCTTATTCTCTATAAGAGATTTAGATGCTTTGTCTGCCAGTTTTAAATTTATAAACTTATTTACGAGTTTAACAATGCTTGCTTTTGTTTTATCTTCTAGCCACTCAGAGAACGGATTTGTTTCAATCCAATATTCAGAGTTGTATATGTCTGTCTCGGCTGGAACAGCTTTAATAGATTTATATAGAACATCTTCAACCTTAACTACTTCACCGGCTTTATAAGCATTTGAAATAGAATGTTCCTGCCAGCTATAATTCTGGAAATCAGGCATTATACTTTGCAGATTGTCTAAAGTTAGAAGTGGGTGAATCTGCTGAAAGTACATGCCAGATTCTGTCTGAGTTATATTATCTGATAGTTTAATGCTAGAAGTATCATAACTCTGCTTCCATCCAACTAGATGCAATAATTTATCTTGTATGTCTGTAATTCTTATCATGCTAATTTCAGTTTAAAGTAAAAACGGGAGGAACAGGCTTATAAAGTCTGTCCTCCCGCGGGACCCATCCAAAGCTAATAATAACTGAAAGCCATTACTAGTTTCTTCTAGATTTATATATAGATATTCACCCTAAAGAAGATTATGCCGTTGGAGGAGCAACAACCTGCTGTACAGGTACTGCATAATGAGCGTTCTCGCTAGAAATATCAAAAGCGATAATTGGACTAGCCAATGTATCAGAGTCACTGTTGTAAGAGGTAAGGAATGCAACATCAACTGCAAAACCATAGTGCTCTTTACGAGTACGAACCATATCTGCAGTAGCGGCGCCCGCAATATCGTGATAATCACCTACTGAATCGTAGAAGTAAGTACCACATGGAATATTAAGCAGCGGCAAAGTGACGATTCCCCACTCATGTCCGTCACCTGATACGGTACCTAGCAAGCAGTCACGCTCGAAACGAGTCATGAAGCCAAGAGAACCCGAATTAATGGCATAACCCTGCGCATATTTCTTGCTACCAAGTGCCATGTTATTAGTCAGGTGCACAATCTTATTGCCGAACTCATTCTGCTTGTTAACATCATTGTACAAGCCATGTTGAGCGAGCTTGCGCATAATAGATTCAACGCCAGCGTCACCTACAATATGTAACTGGCCGAAGAAGTCATTTGCAGCCATGATTGGGTCAAGGTCTCCAAATATATTCTCACGCTCAGTCCACTTAGCATTAATTGTACCGGCAGTATTCGCATAGAGCAGTGGATTCTTGATAATCTTGGTTTTCTCAGTTGCAAGCTTAGCAAGAGCAGCTTCATCAAGCTTCTGAGCGAGCTTGTATATGTATTTCATCAACTTAGTCTCAAAATCCTTCTGGATTCCAATCTCGTTGTTCATATACATAGCTGGAGCAATAGTGAAGCCAAACGCATAAGTAGCAAAATTAATCTGCACCATGCGAGAAGTATTCTCACTATCATCGATTGTAAGTGTGCGAGTATTACCAATAGTAATGTCTGCATCATAATCAATCACAGGTGTTTCAAGGATGTTACCTATAGAAGTACGAGCCTTTTGTTTAAGCTCCTCAGTGAGAATGCCTGCTGGGTCATTAGACTGCTGAATAAAAGCGTCAAGAGCACCATATCGGCTAGGACGATACTCGTACTTGTCCAAATTTGAATTAGAACGAATGTTCTGAATCCTAGTAAGTACTAAACTCATAGTCTTTTAATTTTAAAAGTTTAACATAAATATATCATAACTGATATGCTGCATTACCCTTTTACATCATACAGTCTATTATCGAATTGGAAGATTAGAAACATTGTTCTCATTTCTAATTTCAAGTGCTTTGTCACCAAACTCTACATTGTCTCTTGTAAGACCTGTAGATAGCAGATATGTTTCAATCTGTATATCAGCTTCTCTTTGAGTTTTAGCTCCTGACAAATCTAGAGTTAAAGAGTGGCCGTCTTCTCTTGTAGAAGTATTAGGATTAGTTCCTCCACCTGGCTGCTGCTTACCTGTATCAATAACATCCTTCAAACTTGTTTCCATTACCAACTCTTCGATAGTATATGGATTAAGATTGTTCTTAGGATTGTTAAGAGTATTGCCAGTAGCATCACGAAGTACCAACTTCTTTCCGCCATTACCGTCATCAATGAAATCAGGAGTACCTTTAGCAAGAATCTCGTCCTTAGCAGCTGCAAGAAGAATCTTCTTAACTGGCTCTGAAACATCGGCTTTAAACTTGATACCAGCTGTAGCATTAGTAAATGCGAAGCCTACCTGAAGGTCTTTCTCCTTCTGCTCATAGTCCTTCTTAGCTTTATCAAGCTCTCCAGTCTTAGCGGTAAGTTGTGTCTGAAGCTGAGTAACCTGGTGACGAGCATCTTTAAGCTGCTGCTTAATAGCTTCATCAGACCCACCTGCTGCAAGTTTAGTTTCAAGTTCAGTTACCTTCTTCTTCTGAGCCTCAAGCTGAGCAGAAAGTGTCTTAGAGCCATCAAGCTTGGTCTTGTAATCATTAAGAACTCGCTTAAGATAGTCATAAGTTTTCTCACCATCTGCTTTACTAATTCCAGATATACCGAGAATATCAGAATCATACTGGCCGTGCAAAGCACCAATCTTTGTTCCAATCACAGATGCTTCATCATTCTTTGAAAGCACTGTAATTGCAAGTTTTTGAGCATCTGTCAATCCTGAGAGTGACTCACTCTGATTAAGCATTTCAATTGTTATCATAGCTTTGTATTTTTATCAGTCTTGAGGAACTTCTACAAGACCTGCAGCGTCACCGTATGGGTCGCTAATGACGCTTACGATTGAATAACCAAGTAGCTTATAATTCTGCTTGAATACTTGCCACTCACCAAATGTAAAGTAGCGTTTCTGTGGAGGATTTACCTCTTTACCTGTACGCTTACTAAAGCGGTCACCATAAGCAACCATTACTACAACTCTATCTGAAGTAGCTTGAAGGCTTGCCACCTGAGCATTCTGCTTAAGAGCCTCTTCAACTATAGCTAGTCGATTCTCTGCAGACTTAATCTCTTTGGCATTGCTATCAAACTCTTCCTTCTGCTCTCCAGTAAAAGCATCAGGATTATTCAGCTGAAGTTGCTGAAGTTCCTCCTGACGGTCCTTCAAGTCCTGTATCAACTCTTGGAGCTCCGCCTTGTTCATCGTTTTGTTTGACATAGTCTAAAAGTTTATCTTTAATAATTTTAATCTTTTCATGTAGTGGAAGAGCTGAACCAAATTCTACAATATCAATATTTTCGCGTTCGAATCTTGATATTAGCTCTGAGAAATTAATTTTAAGTTTTACATAGTTTACATTAAGTAAACTAGCGTTGTACAACTTCATAATCTCGTCAAGGGTTTTATGTGGATATGGTTCAAGCTGCTTTAAGATTAACATCCTCTGTAACACCAGCGGATTGTTTCTATATTCCACCTCAATGATTTGCTGCATTATTGCATCAAGTTCTGTTTCAGTGGCTCCACTATCTTTAGCAGATTTATACTTAGAATAGAGTTCTTCAACAGTGAAGATATAAAATTCTGTTCCCCAGCTTATAGATGATGATATGAACCCATCACCATAACGAAGCTTACAGATTGTATCTTCTACAAACTTCTGGGCCTGCTCGAAGTCTGTCTTCAAAGTGTTCAAAACAGCCGTTTTACTTTCGAAATTTGCAGCCACCTGCGTCTCGTTGATGGCCTCTTTCTCTGACACTGCAGCATTACCACCTGCTCCAACTACTGAAACAACAATCTCATCATGCAGGCGACGCACTTCTTCGACGTTGTATTCTAGACTGTTTTTATCAATAGTTGTAATCTGAACAGGGTTGCGCATATCAGCAATGCCTTCTGTCTGATTAGGAACTGGTACTTCCAAGAAAGAACCAGGACCAGCTATTCGCTTTTCACCACAGCAAGGACATTTTTTAACTGTTCCATCAGCAATAATCTCGTATTCACCTTCTGAATTTCTTAAGAATCCACCGTCACAGTATTCACCTGTTTCGTTATTCTCATAGTTACAATCTGCTTCGTAAGCTGAATAAATAGGATATGGAGCATACAAATCAAGATGCTGTTTAGAGATAGAGAAAAACAGATACCAATCCAACCTAGAAAGTTCCTTTGTAATAGGATTCTTCTTAATGTCTGGATATTTTTCATTAATAGGTGTTGTCCAGAAGAATCTAGCCGGACAAAAACCTAAATTATGAACCGCCTCTGTTAAAAGAGACTCAATCTCATTCTTCTCATTAAGCTGATAAACTCTAATTGAAGTACTGTCAAAGACCGCTATTCTGTGTTCTGGCTGTTTAAAAACTAGCCATTCAAAATTAGTGATACTATTATCAACAAATTTGTAATCGATTACATCATCGATATTTAGCCAGTAGAAATAAGGCTCTGGTCTGAACCCTAACTGCTCCTTTGGAAGGTCAACTACTAATATGCTGTTTGGTGATACTTGCAGTTGTTTCCAACCTTCTGTTTTCCATATATCTGGCTCATGAAGATTATTTTTCTTGTAATTTAACCAATCTTCAAGCAGCTCAGAAGAAGTAAACTGATATGCTGAACTTGAGTTTCTGCTATAGAATACTCGTTCGAGCTCTCGGTAAACATCATCTATAACTGCTGAAGTTGGAAGTGGGTACTGGAACAAATGAATGAATATATTATACTTATCTTTTGGGAGCAGCTTAGATACCCAATCAAGAAATAACTGTGCCGAGCTATTATAGTCAAACAATGATATGTTAGTTTCCGTGTGGAATCTAACACGTTGCTGAAGAGAAGAAGCTTTATTTATTAACTGCCTCTTCTGTGGTTTCAGCAGAATGTCCTTTATTTGATTTAAGCTTAAGGCCATATTCTTCTGTGTATTCGTATTCACTATCTTTAGGTACGTGCCAGCCACCATTTCTGACTGGTCCCATATCGAGAATCCTTTCAGCGTGTGTTATCTCAAATTCTTGAGAAATATCACCTGCTTCAAGACGTACCTTTTGTACTGGTTTTCTAATTTGACGTGCCATAAGCAATTCTGTTTAAGCAGAAGCTGCGTTTGTAAGGTCTGTAAGTGGGTTGTAATCAAGCGTGTCAGCTTTAATCAAAACAAGGTCATCCGACCAGTTAGGATAGAAGCTCCAATTGATAGCATTGGAATCTGGTTCCTCATAGCCACCAAGATTCTTATCACCTACAAAGAACTTATCTACAGGAATAGGAGCGTAAGTTGTTCCCTTACCATCTGTATCAATAGCGCCAATGTTACCATTCTCATCAATCAAGAACACTCCAATCTTCTCGCAAGAATAAGACTTAAGTGTCTTTATAACTGATTGTGATTCTTGATAAATTACACCACTAAATGTCGTTGGCTCGCGACCGATGACAATCTCAACTCCACCAAGTGTCTGGTTGCCGCCGCCAAATGTGCGAGCTTCACCTGGCTCTGTGGTTGGATTCTGTATGTAAGGAGAAATAACAAGTTTAGTACCATCACTTGCTGCAAATAGCGGTGTCATGGTTGCCTTCTTTGTAATAATCTCACTTGCCAGAGTGTTCTTGTCACCGTCTGACTTAAATAGTCTAGTAAAAATTACTTTCTGAATCTGTCCAAAGCTCTCTTTGCACTCAGCAATCTCAAGGTCATTGAGATGCTTACCTGCTGGACATCCACAATTCAATCCCATAATAATAAATTATTTTTAGTTAATAAATATGCAATGCTAAGCAGTGAGTGCAAAAGCTATTGCGATAGTGGCGAGTGCAGGATTCGAACCTACGGCCTTCAGAATATGAGTCTGACGAGCTTCCACTGCTCCAACTCGCTAAGCGCTGCAGTCAGTTAAATCCAGTACTTCAACCCCTCAGAAAATCTACTAACTGGATATCCACTTAACTAACTGCATTGCCCTCGTAGGAAGAATCGAACTTCACTCACTAGTCAATCGCGGGGCTGGAGAAAGAGATGGCGCGAAGAGAGACTAGGTCACCTAGAACGAGGATGTGGCTCTCCGCTGAGAGCCTGCAAACAATGTAAATTAACTTTATTAACTATCCTTATATACAATTTCTTGCACAAGTTTACCTTAAACTATTTTTATATTGCAAATATACTAATAAAGTTTGAAATAAAAAAATTTATTATGTTAAATTTTGTTAATCAAGTAAAATTAATTTCTCAATCTTATTCTGCTAGAGTTATGTTTTCTACTATGCATCTCAGATACTCCAGTAAGTGCATCTGGAGCGTCATCATGTTGTTTTTTCTTGTTATCTTTACGGTATGATGTCAGAGCTGCATAGAATTTAGGCCACTTCTTCTCCCATCCTTCTGGGAACAGTATATCATTCTGGCACATACCTGAAGCTGTAAATATACGTGTAGCCTTCTTTTCAGATTGCGTAAATGTCCTAACAGTAGTTCTGAAGTTCCTATAGGTAACACGAAGCAGCTTCTTAACATTTCTAGAAAATCCACGTCCTCCGTTATTAGATTCTATAAGTGCTGATGCTGTTTGGTTTCGTGTAAGCATCTCTGCTACCTGTGGCTCTGTTTTCTCCATTGGAGCATCAGTGAATAGCACATCTGTTATATAACAATACTCAGGTGTATCTATAAAGCATATAGAACACAAATTATCTGCTCCTGTGTCAGCTGTATCAGTATAGTTCCACTTATGTGCAGCTTCTTTACCCTGTGGTAGCTGGTCTCTATTATATGTCTTAAAACCTTCAGAATACATAAGACCCTCTTTTGGTGTAGGGTCCTGCATGTACTGAGTATCAAACACCATAGGATTAATTTCACGCATGTGGTCCAATTCTTCAAGTGTGTGCTTCATTGGCCATAGAGCATGACGCTCATGCGTAACAGGGTCTTCTTGTATAGCTGGTAATGATAAAACTGTCCACTCATCTGGCTCTATCTCTTGAAGATAGCCACACAGGTCATGCTCATGTAGCCTCTGCATAATTATGATAATAGGTGTATTTCGACTGTTAGTACGGTTTCGAATGGTGTTTTCGAATCGTAAGTTAATACGTTCACGAACTATATCTGAATCAGCATCTTCTGGTTTAATAGGGTCATCTATCATGATAGCTCCTTGGAACACGTTCTGCTTAGCGCCTATTTGGCCAAGCATAACATTCATATCCTCATCAAATGTAAGATTGTCAGCTGTATCAGAACCTTTAATTGGTTCTTCTTCATCTACATTACCTGCACCAAAACCTGTTACCTGACCCTGTGTTGAAACGGCATACATCTCTCCACCAGCAGCTGTTCTCCAACGTTTATTAGAAGCCTTATCTTTTTCTAGCTTAGAACCTGGAAACAATTCTTTATATAGCGATTCCTGCATTATAGAACGTACTGTATCTGAGTTATCAGCAACAAGCACATCAGAATATGATAGATGCAAGAATCGACATTTTGGATTCAGGGCAAAACACCAGCTTATAAACGATTTAATAACAAGCTCAGTTTTTCCGTATCTTGGAGCAATGTTAATTATAAGTCTAGTGCACTTGCCGTCAACCACGTCTTGTAAAGCATTTATAATCTTTTTATGATGTTCTGCAACTATGAAGTTTCGTTTATACTGAGCTTTAAACATAGCTTTAGTATATGCTTCAAAGGATGACAGCATCTCAAGGCGCAGTAACTCTTTAGCATTAACCTGTGATGGTTTAAGAGATTCTGCATCTATCACCCTTTGCTGCATTTCAGATAATGTCTTTTTAGGGGCTCTCATTGTGATATGTTGTGTATATAATTAATATATAATAATGTTCGCGCGTACGCAGGCACGCGTATAGGAATTACTTAAATAGAGACTCTCTTATGAGAATATAAGCCTCTCTGCTCACTGGTGTGTTAGGAATAATGCCTGAAGACTTAGTTTCTTGTGGTAAGTCTGTGAACATACCAAACTTACCGAAAATACGGTCCCAGAGTCTTTCTATAGTACATATTTCTCCTACTTTGGCATCATTCAGGAGACGCTTAATGACTATACGGATTGCAAGAGGCGTTTTAGTATTATCATATAGAGCCTGAAGCTGTTGCTGATTAGCTGTAAGAAGACACGCCAATAAATTAGCTGTATCATTCTTTGTAAGCTGCAAATCCAAATTGATGTTGAGAGTAGAAAGGAGCTTAACCACTTCTGGGCGTGTTGTACCCTGTGATAGTATAAGCTGCTTAGCTATATTTTCAGCCATAGCTGGTTGACCATTCTGAGCAGCTATATTATTAGCAGTACTTATTATTTCAGTTACTGGCCTGGCTGTATTTTCGTCTTCCAATTGCTGGAATACTTTATCTTTAGCATCTTGCTTCTTCTGTTTATAAGCTTCAACAGCTTCACGAGCTGCTTGGCCCTCAGCGGCTTTAGCAATTCTAAGTTTAGCTCTAGCCAATTCCTGAGCTGTCTTCCTATCGTGTATAGTTTTAGAAGTGTTCTGTACAATATTAGCTCTCTGTTCTAGGCCATCAGTACCTAGTAAATCTGATGAATCTGGCAATATGTCAGAAATCTCATCATTTATTCTATCTATGCTTTTCATATTTGTGTGTAATTTTAAAGTAAATCAGAGAAATCATCAGCAGTATCAGTCGCGTCAGAATTATTACTTTGTGACAGACCTAGTACGCACGCATTTTTTATAGAACTGATATATTCAATTCGTATATTTGGTCTTATCGGTTTGAAAAGCTTAATTACTGATTCGTGTAATGCGATATTATCATGAATCTGACAGGCTGTGTCTTCTTCAACAAACAAATCTCTATTCCTCAACAAATCTATCATAAATTCTAATAGCTTTTCAAGTGTATCGTTTGGTACTGTTCCAATCCATGATGGTGGTATGTGGGGCATTTGTTTCCATCTAAATCTTGATGGTATTAAGCCTTGTCTAGCAAATAAGAGCTTAAGAGTTTGCCCGCCGTAATATACATTGTAAGGATTGTCGTCTTTGACGTTATAATGCTGAATGCCTAGCTCCTCACACGCATTTGCTATAGTATTTAGTGCGCGTGGTCTGTTTCTAGACTTTGAAAAATTTATGTAAGACCTGTTGCCAGGGTTGTAATTGCCCTCAAGTATAAAGGCTAAAGTGACAAGCAATTCCTGCTTTGAAAGCTGATTTCCTGAAACAGGTACATCATAATTTGTTATTACTTTTCTCATAGGTGAAAATTTTAAAAGTTTATTTTTATACTGCAAAAGTACTAAAAATTATTGAAACTACGAAATATTATTGAAACTTTTAATGATTTTTAACATTTTCAATAGTTTATTATTTTTCAATAAACTATACTACCTGCGAAGTATCTTTATTGATAAAAGGAAAATTCTCAATAAAAGTACTTCATGAGTAGTTATTAAAATTAAACATACTTTCCAGGGAGTACTTTTATTGAGAGTGCAGTACTTCTATTGAGTTCTTGTGACTTTCTTTATGGCAATTCTTGTTTATATTAGCTGAGAAAAAAATGAAAAGTAAAAAATTTTTATAAGGTCACAGTTCGTGAACTATGGGGTTCCATTATAGGGTAACTCCTAACTATTTAATTTTCAATCACTTATATTAAAAGTTCACCAAGTTACCCATTTTATATATAGAGCCAAGTTAAAAATGAAAAAATAGGTACTGAGAGAGTAGTAGGTATTTTTTAAAAATTAGGTTTTCATTAAGTGGATTTATAGGGTAACGGTCACTCCGGGAACCTTATTGAATCTCAATAATATCGATAAAAATTTAACACAGAAACCTAAGAGTCGTCGTTAAATATAGATTTGTAGGCGCAACAGGGTTTAATGTGATGAGGTGCTCAACAGTTCTAGTAAGAATTAAAATAATTAATTCTGGAGCCTTTTTATAATTTAAGGCTTATATCTTTATTATTTTTATATTTAAATGCCCCAGGGGTATACTACTTTAAACGCTGGGTATGTTTATATATAATTTTGGACCTCTATATACGCGCGTAGGCACTCTCCCATACAATATTTATACACATATAACCTACGTGCCCAGTGAACCAAATTTGCGAAAAATTTTTCCGGCAGCATTTTTCATATATAAGATTTGTACAGCATAAATTTTTAACTGATTTTGCTATATAGTATGAGTTGTACAGCATAAATTTTCAGCCTTAGTTTTGTAAGAGCCCTTGAATATATGGGGGTTGGTAGGCTAAAAATCGTTAAGGGGGCCTAATTTTATTTAATTTTTAATAATTTATACACCTTTTAGCCTAATAAATATTAAAT
>ERZ1034917.1017-NODE-1017-length-20243-cov-7.258025_pt1 | contig 20243 bp, 12 predicted proteins | sample MGYA00520605_ERZ1034917 | MGnify/ENA primary metagenome ERZ1034917 (study PRJEB33766, sample SAMN09781784) | gut metagenome | biome: gut microbiome | host: Homo sapiens | place: Madagascar | study: EMG produced TPA metagenomics assembly of the PRJNA485056 data... | reverse complement strand
TTATAATATAGGAAATTTCAAGGCATATTCTTTATGTGAATGCATAGGGAATGTGCCTTTTTTTTGTTTTAAAACAAATAATATTGGAGGAAGAAAATGAAAACTTGTACAAAGTTTTTGGCAGGTGCAGTTGCATTGATTGCACTTGGAATGGGAGCCATTTCATGTTCAACAGAACCTGAAATCAAAGAAGTAGAAAAAATTGTATATTCTTCAGCAATTCCGGAAACAGGAAGTTATGAGGTCTGCCATTACCAGCAGAAAATAAGCGGCGGCAAAACCCTTGCTGATTATGTTCTTGTTCTTGGTGATACAGATGTTGCAAAAGTTTTGACACAGGGAACAGATGCTGCAACAGTTTCAAAAACTTACGAAGGTTTTACAGCAAAAGCAGTAAGTCTGAATGAAAAAACAATTTATGTCTTCTATGACAGAAACACAATTACTTATACTTTTGAAACAGGTACAAAAGGAAAGTTTGATGACGGTACAACAAGCAAAACAGTAAGCGGACTATATGGGGCAAGTTATAGAAAACCCAAGTCTCCAAGTTCAAGCGACTATAATTTCATAGGATGGATGAACGGAGAAACATTAGCTCCTTATGTATTCGGTTCAAAGAATATGACGTTTACAGCAAGCTGGAAAGAAAAGAGTGCAGGCGGGGATGTAATACCTGAAGGCTTTGTTACAGTTAGTGGTACCGAGATTATCGGAACAGAAACCTGGACACCATGGTCAAGTGTATTCGTAAGCGAAAGAAAACTTACAATTCCAACACTTATTGTAAGCGACCATGAAGTAACACGCAAAGAATTCCTCGATGTAATGGGAACTGACCCAAGTATAGCAGCCGCTTATGACGCAAACGGCACAAAGCTTACAGGAGATGAAGTTTTGAACAATCCTGTAAACTATGTAAACTGGTATGATGCAATAGCATACTGCAACAAACTTTCTATAAAAGAAGGTTTAACACCATGTTACAAAGTTGAAGGAGTAGACTTTGCAGCACTTGAATATTCAAGTATCCCTTCGTCTGAGAATAATGAAAAATGGAATGCAGCAACCTGCGATTTTACAGCAAACGGCTACAGACTTCCAACAGAAGCAGAATGGGAGTATCTTGCCCGTGATGGAGAAAACTACACTTATGCAGGAAGTGATACAGTAAATGATGTAGCATGGTACACATCAAACACAAAAGATATAGGAACGCGTGAAGTAAAGACAAAACAGGCAAATGGTTATGGTCTTTACGACATGAGCGGTAATGTATGTGAATGGTGACTGGTATGATAGCTCAATCCGCAGCACGACCGACTCTGCGGGTCCGGCGTCCGGTTCCCGCCGCGTGCAACGCGGTGGTTCCTGGGATAAATACAGCTTCTACTGCGTTGTTTGCGACCGTGAATCCAACGACCCGTATAACCGCAGCAACGGCCGCGGCTTGCGTGTGGTTCGTAACGCCAACTAGCGTTGGCTGGTTCTGTAAGGAAATTATTAAAAGGGGCTGTCTCAAAAGTACGAGACAGCCTTCATTATTTTAAAGACAAACAAATTCATCTGTGCTAAAATTTAAATATGAGCAGAGGCGTAAGTTATAAAATCACATTCAAACCATACAGCCAGGAAGAAAGATGGCTGTTACCACCAAGTCTGGACGAGTTGATTCCGCAGAATCATTTAGTAAGAACTGTCAGCAAAACAGTGCCGCGAAAATATCAATGTAATGTGGCTTGCCAGAACAAAGGTTGAAAGTGCTTCAAACAAATATACTTTCATGTGGAAAAAAGGATTTTGAAATGAAAAAAAGGCTGTCCCTATGAAGTGCTGGATAACTTCTAAGACAGCCCCCTGACGCACTTTCGGCCTGCCTTGCTTCTCTGTTTTGCTACCTTAGCAGAAAGTGTGACAAAGTTTTTGTCCGCACGAAGCGCTGGTTATACCGGATTTTATCTATTTCCGATTACATTAAGAAGTTCTTCAATAACTTCATTTATTGTTTCTGAACTGACTTTTCCGGCTTTTTCTTCAAGTCTTCTTTTATCTACTGCCATTATTTGAGGTCCTATTACAACTGAATCTCTTGGCAAACCGGATTCTTCTTTCGTAATAAGAACATTTCCTTTGTATTCAGCTAACAACGTATTTGTTGTGATCGGAACTATTACAACTGTTCTGTATTCTGAATTGTTCAGGCTGTCGTTTTGAATAACAAGTACAGGTCTCCTTCCTCCCGGTTCACTTCCAATCGGCGTTCCAAGACTTATCCAATAAATTTCACCACACGTCATTTTTTGTGAGCTCCCTTAATGATTCAATTGCATACGGATTTTCATCAAAATCACCCGGCTGAGCTAGTGAAATCATTTTGCTGATATTTTCAGGAGTCAATTCTTTTTTTTCTGACTTAGGCTTTGATGTCGTCAGTGTAAATGGTATTGAATGAGTGCGGTTTACTGCCTTTATAAAAATATTAATTGCGGTAGTTACATTCATTCCCAAATCAGAACAGATCGAACTAAAGGAACTTTTATCCTGGTCAGTTACATTTATTGATACAACAGCCATATACTACCTCGCTTCTATATGATATTATATGGCTACTAAATAGAAAAATCAAGATCTGGAGATTTTTTTGTTTGAACAATATCATTTCCGCTTTTTGACATTATTCATGTCAATTTGTACTTCCGGGAGAGTCTTTTTCCATAAGCCGTTTTTTACCACTTGTTTTTTTTATATTTGAAATATCTCCGTATTCCAAATAAAGTGCAGTCATTCTAATTTTAATTTTTCTGGAATCGATAATTTTCATCTTACATTATAAGAAGCTGTTCTTGAAATAAAAAATATTGTTTTTTTGTAGAAAAGTATTATAATAATAGCGAGTATAATGCGCCCTGAAAAAAATACAGAAATCTGAAGTGAACTAAGCTGTAAAAGTCGACAATATAATATTAAAATAGGAAAAAAGTGATGTTGGTAAAAGATAAAAGAGAGTATTTGATAGTTCCGTTTACGGTGATTGCGCTTTTGGTTGACCTTCTTGGAAGAGTTTTTGCCGAAAAACTTATGCTTCCGCTTTGGTGCGACTCTGTCGGAACTTTTTTTATCGCATATTTTGCAGGTCCTGTCTGTGGCGCCATAGTCGGGTTTACGAACAATATAATTTACGGCATTTTTGTTGACCATCAGTCGGTTTACTGCGTTACTGGCGCATTTATCGGTTTTTTAGCCGGACATTTTGCAAAAAAGAAGGTTTTTGAAAGCCAGTTTTTAACTATGACGATTGGAATGGGGCTTGCCGTAATTTCGACGGTTATTTCCGTAATCGTCAGCATAACAATGTATGGCGGTGATATTGGCAATATCTGGGCATCTCAGGTAATGCGTTTTTTTATGGATGCAGGTTTTCCAAAATATGTTTCCTTTGTGACCGGCCAGTTTTATATTGAATTTTTGGACAAATTGTTTTGTGTGGAAATAATTTATCTGTTAATAAAACTCGTAAGGTGTTACAGAAAAAACGTGATGAAAACTTAGAGGAAAAAAAAGCGTTCAAAAATACAGCTCCGTTTTTGACTTTTATTTTTGCTCTTTTCTTTGTTTTTCAGCCTAAGCCGGCTTTTAGTCAAAATTTTACCGATGAATACGACTCTTATGTTCAGACTGTTTTTTCAAATTCCGAAGGACTTTTGTCTGGCGAAGCAAACGACATAGAACAGACAAATGACGGAAAACTTTGGATTGGAACTTACGCCGGTCTGTTTAAATATGACGGTTCAAAATTCAAGCTTATGAGTGATATTCATTCTGTAAAAAGCGTAAATTGTCTTTTTGTAGACGAAGAAGGAAGGCTTTGGACTGGAACAAATGACGGCGGAATTACAATTTTTATAAATGAACACGTGATGAATGTGATTGACGAAGAAAGCGGTCTTCTTTCAAATTCTGTAAAGGACATTGTCTGCGATACCGAAGGAAATTATTACATCGGAACAACGGAAGGAATTTCTCTCGTGTCTTTGAGCGGCGGAGTAAAAATTACAAAAAAATATGAACAGATTAAAAACGTGTCAAAAATGTCCGCCGACAAATTTGGAAACGTCGTTGCTGTTACCGAACGCGGAGAGCTTTTTTGCTTTAAAAACGGAGAAATTTGCTGTTCATTTTTAAAAGGCGAGGAAAAGATTTCTTTTCAGAGTGTAGATTTTTCGGAGGACGGAAGGCTTTTTCTTGCAAGCCCGGACGATTCGATTTTTATTTACAGCCTGACACCTTCTGGGGCAAATTTAGTCCGCAAATTTAAAATTCCAGGAATCGAAGGCATAAATTCATTCTATTTTGCAGAAAATAATGGTGTTTTTGTTTGTTCTGACACGGGAATTGCTTTTTTTGACGAGAGTATTAAAGCCAAAAAACTTTACACAAACAATTTTTCGAATTCAATCGACGCAATGCTTATCGATTATCAGGGAAATCTCTGGTTCAGTTCTTCAAGGCTTGGACTTCTCGAAATGTGCAAATCCACTTTTATCGAACTTTTTTCAGAAATTGAAGAAACGGCTGTTGTAAATTCTACAGAAAAATGGCAGGGACTGCTTTTTTGCGGCACTGACGAGGGACTTATAATTCTTGACGAAAAAAACGAAAAAAAACTCGAAAATAAAATAAGTTCATTGCTTAATAAAATAAGAATTCGCTGTTTGAAGGTGGATTCTATGGATAATCTGTGGATTGCAACGACTGGAAGCGGCATTTATAAGGTGAGGGTGGATTCTTCTGGCGAATACGAAATAAAGAATTTTTCACAAAAAAACGGACTTCCTGGAAACCGTTTTAGAAATATCTGCGAACTTAAGGACGGAAGAATTGCTGTTGCCGGAGATTATGGAGTTGCCTTTTTGAGAGGAGATTCTGTTGAAAAAGTTTTTACTGCGCAGGACGGTTTTGCCAACGAAAAATCTCTCTGCCTTCTTGAATACAAAAACGGCTGCTATGTAGGCTCAGACGGAGGTGGAATTTCAAAAATCGAAAATGACAAGATTGTTAAAAATATTGGAAAAAAAGATGGACTTTCTTCAAACGTAATTTTGCGAATGGTTTACGATTCTTTTTCTGACGGTGTATTTATTGTTACAAGCAACGGAATTTGCTATACGTCCGCAAAAGGAGAAGTCAAAAAACTCGATAATTTTCCGTATTCAAACAATTACGACATGATTTGCGATCCTGACGGAACATGCTGGATTTTGGGAAGCGCAGGAATTTTTGTGGCACAGTCAAAAGATTTGATTGAAAATTTAAAAACCGAGTATCCGCTCATAAATGCAAAGCATGGTTTTCGTTCGCTGCTGATTGCAAATTCATGGCCTTGTCTCGAAAACGACAATCTTTATCTTTGCTGCGACAGCGGAGCCGTAAAGGTTAATATGTCAAAATACGACATGGCTTCAAAATCTTACCGCATGATTTTGGATTTTGCGGAAGTTGACGGAATAAAGCATAGAATTAACCGTTCTGACGTTTTTAAGCTTTCGCCTCAAACTCAAAAACTTGTGCTTGAGCCGGAAATATTGAATTATTCACTGAACGATCCTTACGTAAGATATTTTCTTGATGGAAATGATTTAAAACCTACAGAGTGTTTGCTCAGCGAACTTGGAAAAATTTCTTATTCAAACTTAAAGCCAAAGACTTACGTGTTTAAAATTTCGATTCTCGACGGATTGAATGGAAGCGTAATCGAAAGTGCAAATTACACGATTGAAAAAGAAACAGAAATGTATCAGAAAAACTGGTTTAAGCTCTATGTAATTTTGACAGGCTGTCTTGTTCTTGTCTGGCTTACCTGGTTTGTTACTAGACTTCGTTCTCAGAAAGTTTTGCTCAAACAAAAATACGAACTCGAATATAAAAACAAACAGATAGAAATGGTGAACGAAACCATTCTTTCTATTGCTCAAACCGTAGATGCCAAGGATCCAAACACGAATCAACATTCTCGCAGAGTGTCGGAGTATTCGGTTTATATTGCAAAAAAACTTGGATACTCAAAGGAAAAATGCGAGACTCTGCGGCAGATGGCGCTTTTGCACGACATTGGAAAAATCGCAATTCCAGATGCTATCTTAAAGAAGCCGGAAAAACTTACGGACGAAGAATACAAAATCATGAAATCTCATGTTACTCGTGGTGCGGAAATCTTAAAATATCTTACGACTGTTGACAATGTAAGCGTTGGCGCCCTTTATCATCACGAAAAATACGACGGAAGCGGCTATTGCCACGGCTTAAAAGGTGAAGAAATTCCTCTTGACGCAAGAATTATCGGCATTGCAGACGCATTTGACGCAATGACGGCAAATCGTATTTATCGCAAACAGTTGGATTTTGATTTTGTAATAAACGAGCTTAAGAGGAACAGCGGAACTCAATTTGATCCGAAACTTGTGGACATCTTGCTTTCTCTGATTGCTGACGGAACAATAGATGTCGAAAACCTTTACAAAAAATCAAAAAATAATCTGGCAGAAAACATAAAATGAGGAAAATTATGAATGTAAAAATGATAAAAAAATATATTTTGTGCACAATTACTTCTGCTGTAATATGTCTGCTTTCTTTTGGAATTCATGTTTTGACTCGATCCGAAGATAGAAGCCTGAAAGTTGGTTTTATTTTTGTAGGCGATGAAATAACTCCTTATACAGAAAATTTTATAAAGGCACAAAATCACGTTGTTTCGGTTTTTAGCGACAAAATTGAGTGCGTTACTAAGTACAATGTTACGGAAGATCAGATTGAACTTCCTCTTGAAGAGCTCGTAAACGAAAAGTGTGATTATATAATTGCCGCGAGTTACGGTTACGGTCCGGTTGTAAAAGATATGGCGGCACTTCATCCAGAAATTGAATTTTGCGTGCCGACTGGCGACAATGCAAATGATGAACCGGTTCTTTCAAATTATCATAACTGTTATGGAACGATTTATCAGGGGCGCTATATTTGCGGCGTGATTGCCGGAGAAAAACTGAAGGAAATGATTGAATCGAAAGTTATAAGCGCAGAAGAGGCAAAAATCGGTTACGTTGCGGCTTTTCCGTTTGCAGAAGTTATTTCCGGTTATACGGCTTTTTACCTTGGAGTTCAGTCGGTTGTTCCAGAAGCGACAATGCTCGTAAAATATACGGACACCTGGTCAAATTATTCTCTGGAAAAGCAGGTTGCCGTAGAATTGATTGATGAAGGCTGTGTTGTAATTTCTCAACATTCTGACACAAAAGGCCCTGCCGTTGCCTGTGAAAATTCAAAGAGAGCACTTCCTGTCTATCATGTCGGATACAGCCAGAGTATGACAGATATTGCTCCGACACGTTCGTTGGTCAGCTGTTCTGTTGATTATTCTTATTATTTTGAGCAGTCAATAAATGCTCTTTTGCATGGTAAAAAAATTGAAGATTGCATTGACGGAAAAGTTTACGGTCAGGACTCAATGGCAGGAATCGAAAAGGGGTGGGTCCGCATTCTGGACATAAACTATGCAATTTTGCCGGAAAATATTGATTCGACCGTAAAATCTGTTAGCAGCAAAATTGAAAAAAATGATATTGCAGTTTTTTCTGGAAATTTTACAGGAACTGATCCGTTTGACAGTTCCAATAAAATTGACTTAAGGACACCTTTTATCGAAAATGAAAAATCTTCATCACCAGCTTTTTGTTATGTCCTCGATGATGTAATCAAGGTTTTGCCTTAATTTAGCAATCCCACCACTGAGCGGCTGTTTGATCTGCCAATTGAAGCAAAATGACGAGAGGATTTTGCAGAAAATTTGAATAGTTAAAACAACAATGAAGCGAGCGAAATCTTTTTTTAATCGTATAGTTGATTACGAAAATATTCGTCTTGCATGGCTCAAGGTTCGAAAAGAAAAAAACACAAACAGTCACTTATAAACTATGAATTTTCTCTGGGATTTATTACTGAAGAAAATTATTGCGACCGATTTTACAGTACAGTGTGCTTAATTTCCCCACCGACACTTGAAATACAAAATATTGTTTTTTTTGTAGAAAAGTATTACAATAATAGCAAGTGATTTCAGGGAGTTTATATGAAAACTACTTTTGGGAACACAACAGGTGTCCCGCTGGGTAAAGTAAAATTTCCCATTGGCGTAAAGCTTGCCGTTATTATAGGAACAGTTGTACTTGTTTCGCTCGGTACGGTTACTGTTCTTAACAGTTATTTTATAGGCAAGGATGTTCAGATTACTGCAGAAGAAAACAATCTTTCTGCAAACAGCCGTGCTGCCGATACAGTGGAAGACAAACTTACTACAATCCGTTCCAATGTTTTTCAGCTTTTAGATCTTATAAATGTAATGAGCGGTGGGCGTTCTTCTGCGGTTTCAAAACAGGCCGAAGCTTTCTTTTTTAAACGCAATCAGGATATAGCTTCTGTACACATTCTTTCTGCAGGCGGTTACGGGGAGTCGGGAAGACTTACGGGGTCTGACGCAGAGATTGTAAACGCACGCTTTTTTATCTCGAACGAAACAGACAACGGTGTTCTGCGTAGTTTTCTTGCTGCAAGTTCAGATGCCGTACGCCGTTCCTGCAGCGGTGAAACAATTGCACTCAACGCATCGCCGTTTTTTGGAATTCCTGTTATGTCGTTGCTTTTTCCGTGGAAAGAAAACGGACGTGACCAGACCTGCGTAATTACTTTTTCTATAGAAGGTATTTCTGATATTCTTGGAAGTGATTCTGTCAATACTACTTTTATGATCAATGATTCCGACGAACTTCTTTTACACCCCGAAACTGACCGTGTTCTTATAGGCGAAAGTTTCAAAAACCATCCGCTTGTTATGGAAATGCGCCAGGGAAACCACAACCGCGATGACAGTATGCAGGTTCCATTTGTTATGGAAGACGGGTCGGGAAAAAAAGCCATTACTATGGTGCGTACCAGAAACTTTCTGTTGCAGATATTGTTATGGCAACGGTTGTTCCGCTTGATTCTGTTCTGGAAGGTGTGCGCACAACACGCCGCAACAATATTTATCTTACAGGAATTGTTTTCTTTCTTTCCATTATAATAATTCTCATTTTCTCTCGCTTTGCAATTTCTGTTCACATCAGAAAACTTACTGCAGCGGCACATGAAATTCAAAAAGGTAATTTTGACACGCCCATTATTGATTCGCTTAACGTAAAGCGCGGCGACGAGATTGGTGTTCTTAACCGCAGTACCCAGGACGAACGCGAATTTCTGAACACTTTTGCAAAGTTTACCAACCGCGGTGTTGCAAAGGCAATCGCAAGAAAGGAAATTGATTTTGACCCGCACCTTAAGGACGTAACGATTTTCTTCAGTGATATTCGCGGGTTTACGGCAATAAGCGATGGTTTCAAAAACAGGTTTCAGAATGATTCGCCGCGCGAGATTATCGGCTTTTTGAACGATTATATGAGCCGCATGGTCAACTGCATTACACTCAGCAACGGTAACGTAGACAAATTTGAGGGCGATGCAATTATGGCAGTTTGGGGTCTTTTGCGCGACGACAGTCTTGATTTTGAAAAACTGCCCGAAACAGATGAACAGCGTGCATCTCTTTCTGAAAAGCATTTGCAGCATGTTAAAAAAGATGCGCTTGATGCAATCCGCGGAACAGTGGCTATGCGCTATGCACTTATGAAATACAATAAAGATGCAGAAGCTTTTACTGCCGCCCATGCAGGTGAAGAACGCGCACTATACAAGCCCCACATCAGAATAGGCTGCGGTATAAATTCGGGACGAGCCACCTGCGGAATCATGGGTTCCGAAGACAAGATGGAATATACTGCAATCGGTGACGCCGTAAACTTTGCTTCACGAACAGAAAGTTCAAACAAGCTGTGCGGAACAGATATTCTTATTACCGAAGATACATACAATATTTTAAAAGATGATTTTATAAAAAACAAGTCGAATAACTTTTCCATTAAGGATGAGAACAAAGAAAACGAAATTGTTGTAGAAATGATTCCCGTTGAATTCGAAGTTAAGGGTAAGGGCGTTCAGCATTTTTACGGTGTAGTGAATATGCCCGGCTTTGATCTGGAAAAATTCTTTGCGCAGGGAGACGCTGAATTTGTTCCCGACGGTGAGTGTCTTAAGGCATGCGGTTCTGACGGTCCAAAGACTCTCGATGAAGTGCGTACAATGCTCGGAATTCCTGTTCCTGAGTATGCAAAGGTGAACCTTAATGAAGAAGAAAACAAGATTCAAGTTAAGCAATAGTCTTCTTGTTCCCTTCTGCTCGGCAATTTTAGTTTGTCTCATCGGCGTGTGTTTTGAACTCGTACTGTTTTACAACAGTTTTTTCCGCGCGCTTACAAAACTGAATGAAGAGCCCATTGCAACAATTACTTTCAAATACAAAACTGCACAGCGCAAATTTCTTGACCGTGTTGTTTGGGACAGACTGAGGCAGAATTCGCCTGTTTATAACGGGGACACTATCCACACTTCTGCACTTTCAGAAGCAACCGTTTGGTTTACTGACGGCAATGTCATGGATTTGTCTGAAAACACAATGGCTCAGGTTTTTCTTTCTGAAGACAAACTTTTGCGTGCAGAACTTTCTGACGGTTTTGCGGTAGTAGATTCTTCTGAATCACAGAGCGGAATAACACTTGCTTCTGGCGGAGTAGAAGTTGAAGTTGGTGCAGGTTCTGCCCTGAGTGCACAGGGAGGTGCTTCTTATGGTGAAGGCGGAATTGCTGTTCAGGTTATAAAAGGAAATGCATCTGTAAAAACAGAAGACGGAAGTTCTGTTTCTGTTGCAGCAGGCGAAGAACTTTCTGTAAGTGATGCCGGTACAAGCAGACCTTCGTTTACAGTTACCGAGCCTGCCCCAAACTCGCGCATACTTTACCATACTGCAGGAACATATCCTGTAAGATTCAACTGGAAGTCTGATGCGGCAGAAGAAAATGCATCTTTTATGCTGCGTATTTATTCAGACAATAAATTTACAAATCTTGTTTACGAAACAGAAGCAGAAGCAGGAAGTCCCGTAACCGTTGATCTTGAAAACGGCAAATACTTCTGGAAAATTATCGGAGATGGAATTGATGCTTCGGGAAAATTCCAGCTTATACAGTCTTTGCCGCCGTCATTTGTTGCTCCTGTAAAAAATTATTCCTACTCTTACAGAACGCGTAATCCTGCAGTGCGTCTTATCTGGACAGAGAGCGCCTATGCTACGGCTTACAGGCTTGAAATTTCTGACAGTCCGCTTTTTGCACATGTTCTTGTTGACCAACGCTCGTCTACAACTTCTTCTATAATTTCTACACTTGGGGAAGGCGAGTACTGGTGGCGTGTAACTCCATTCTATACTATTAACCGCATTGGCTTTACAGAGCCGTCCGAGCCTGAAAAATTTGTTGTAGAAAAAAAAGGCAGTCTTGAAAAACCTGTCCAGCTTGTTCCTGTTGAAGCCGGAATAGTAAATACAGAGCCCGGTGCAAACGACATTTATTTTTCATGGAAGATGGAAGATGAAGCCGTCAAGTACAATATACGCATTGCAGACAATCCCGATCTTGCGCGTCCTGCAGTTTCTGAATTCGTTTCAGAAAATTATTTTACGATGGGTTCCGGTGAAAAAAAACTAAAGGACGGAAGATGGTACTGGAGTGTAAGCCAGATTGACGCTGAAGGAAACGAGTCTGAACTTTCTGCGGTACGCTCTTTCTTTGCATTGAAGGGAAAACCGGAACAGCATACAATTGAACCGTCTGAAGGTTTCAGAACATCTGCTTCTCTTATGCCTGACCTGCGCTTTACATGGAAGTGCAATCTTCCCGAAAACTTTGAAACTACTCTGCAGATAGCAACCGATGTTTCGTTCAGGGCAATAATTGTTTCAAAAAAAGAAGGCGGAACAAATGACAGCGGCTTTACGTTCGCTCCGGGTACATATTACTGGCGCCTGGTTTCTTCTAACGGAACTGACGGTGCCGAACTTGTTACTGCTGTAAAATCATTCAGTGTACTGGAAAATCTTGATGCGGCAGAACTCAGCGAACCTGCAATGTACAAGGTTGTTGCCCGCGAAACAACGCCTGTTAAATTTGAATGGCAAAGTGTTGCAGAAGCCGACTACTATAAGTTTGCAATCTGTAAAAAAGACGACGGTTCTGTCATTTATGAAGACACTGTTTACGGTACATCTGCAGAAGTAAATATGTATTCAAAAAAGTTTGACGACAAATGCAAATACACATGGCAGGTTCAGGCACAGGCTTCGGCAGTTCCTGGAGTGTGCAGCAGACGTGCAGGTAAAATTGCAGAAAAGGAATTCTTTCTTTACAAACTTAGACCGATAGAAATTGTTTCTCCTGAAATTGGTTCTTCAATAAAAGGTGATGATGCTGTTCTGAACCCTTCAGTTGCACAATGGCGTTCGGTTGATGAAGTCAAGGAAGCGCAGTTTGTGCTGTACAAAACAGATACTTCACCTGAGATTGAACTTATGCGCATTCCTTCTGCAAAGGAATTTGAAGCTGGAAACAAAATTGCTCCTTCTGCAATAACACTTGATGTTCCGGACGGGCTAAGGCCCGGTAATTACGAAATTATTGTTTATGCAAAAACGCTGGATGACATTGATATTTCGAATAAAGACAAAAAGTACCGTGGCAAATTCAAAATTCTCCCTATAGAACCGCTGCCGTCGCCACAGTTTCCTGTGGCAACACCTAAAGAGTTTGATACAGATTATCTTCGTGTACTTGAAAACCCGCGCGAGATTGTTCTTTCATGGAATGCCGTAAAGGATGCAAACGAGTATCATGTAAGCATTCAGAATGATGAGGGAAGAATTCTTCTTTACAATAAAACTATTACTGAAGGTACATCCTACAAAATTGATTTTGAAGAAATTTCTGACGAAAACAGGTCGGCATTTTTTAACGGTAAATTCAAATGGAATGTTGTAGCAGTTTTGAGAATTGACCGTGACAATGACGGAACACCTGATAAAATTCTTAAAGAAAGCCCTGCTGCTTCGGGAACTTTCTCTACGAATATTCCATCTCTCCGTAAACCAAAGGCAAAGGAGGCGGCCAATCCTTATGGAAACTAAACGTCTTTTGCTTGCGGTAATTCTTATTTTACTCACGGCTGCAGTTTTTGCACAGAATGCTACGGTTTCAGAAGATTCGGCTGTTTCGCAGGACAATGGTTCTACAGAAAATGCAGCCGGCAGCACAGACGTTGGTTTTGCGCACACATCAGAAGATGCTACTGAAGAAGCGTTACAGGATGCGGAACTTCCTGCAGAAAAGCGGTGGCAATTTTTGGAATGGGATGAAGAAACGCCGGAATTTGTTTTGTTCTACGAAGTTGTTATAGAAGAAAAAAATTTCGGGACAGGGATCTGGACAGAGATAAGAAGAAACAGAACAAAGGACAATACTGCAAGAATTCAGGTTGATCCCCTTTTGCCGCCTGGAACATACAGATACAAAGTTTTTTCATACAATATGATCGGTATTGCCGATGCCGAATCTGAATGGTTTGAGTTTACAATTTACCGTGCTTTTCTGCCTAAGATAAATTCAATTTCTTCAAATGTAAATATGAGCCCGGTACTTTATCTTGACGAATACAACGACGGCATTTTCAAAATAGAGGGAGAAAATCTTTTTACCCCGGACAAGTCACCCACTTCTTTTACTGAATATGAGTTGATTGATTCTGCCAAAAAAAATGCGGCAGTTCTTGTTCCGCAGATTGTAAAGGCCGACGAAGAAAAAGCGCGTTCACTGATTATTAAGTTTGACATGGACACGCTGGATGTAGGACAGTATCATTTTGTTGCGACAGATGCCAGCGGACTGAATAGCGGTAAGGAAAAAAATTCTCTTGTCATGGTAAAATTCAAAAAGGCCGTAGACTTTGACTTAAGCGGCGGTTACAGTTGCCCGGTAATTCTTTACGACGGAACTATTGAACAGTATATGGGTTCTTCTGTATGGCCTCTTTCGGTTTATGCAAAGGTTTCGTTTATTCCGTTTAAGCACCGTTACGGATATATTGGAATGGGACTGAGCGCAAGTTATACAAGAATGGGCGTAAAATATTCAGGCTACAGCGTTAACGGAAATTTGTCCAATGCAAATGCAATGTTTGTTTTTCAGTTTCCTGTGCGCATTCGTACAAAAACAGGCAGCGGCCACCGTCACATCATGACACTTGAAGCTCACGGCGGTGCAGGTGTTACGTCTCTTTTTGACTTGAAATTTGAATTCAACAACGGCATTGAATCTGACCCGCTCAACAGTATTAACTTAAGTTTTATTACGGGTGGTGCCGTTCATTTTTATACGGTTGGCAGACTTTACGCAGAAGTCAATGTAGATTTTTTTCATGCGTTTATGTCTGACATGGCTTTTGGAATGCTGGTACCTTCTGTTGGCCTAGGCTGGCAGTTTTAGGGAGACTGAAATGAAAAGTGTACGTTTGTTTATGACAAAAAATATTTTGACTGCATTTCTTTCTGTAACACTTGCAATTGTTTTTGCATTGACCTTTGCTTCGTGCCAGATAATTAATGACTCGTGGAATACTCCCGTCAAGGATTACTTTAAGTTGCCGTAGCCACAGTTAAGTTTGATGCTGAATTTCCTGTTGACAGTGAAGGATATATTTCTGTTCCGGCTTACACAAACCGCGACGTTAAGTTTGTTCTCAGAAACCCGCAGCAGTATGTTCTTTATATAAAAATGAATTTTGTGAATGAAGAAACTGAAGATGATTACGAGCGGGGACAGTTTCCTACAATCAAACAGAATGAAGAAGATGTTAGTCTTTTGAATATGACAATTACTTCGGCCTTTCTTAAGAATCATGACGGCGGCGGAGACGTTTCTTCTTTGATTTACATGACCGAACCAAAGTCGGGCCGTACTTTTGATGCATACAAATTTGCGTTAAGGTGCAATACTCCTCCTGATATGTACGGGGCAATTGTATGCAATCTTCCGGTCGGGGACAGCGTAACAAATTATGTTTTGTGCTTTAATCTTCCAAAGACTGAATTTCTTAAAGCCGGCGCTACACACAGCGATATAAATTGCGTTGTGATTGATGACAAAAAGTTTTTGCTTACGATTGATGAAGCTGGAATTATTACAACAGATTCAGAACAGCTCCTTACACAGCGGCCTGAAAAAATGGCAGCCGGTGTTACCGGTGATTTTGTTGCAACAGGAACGGCCCTTTACTATCTGACCGGTGACGCTCTTAAAGAAGAAGATACAGTTTATAATCTTGGAGTTCAGGACAATAAAGGTCTTAATCTTTTTTACAAAGTTTCTGCAAAAGCCGCAGCACTTAATGAAGTTACTTTCAAAGATGTAGACGGCAATGAAATTAAAGCAGGCAGTGAACTTCAACAGGATGAAGGAAGTTCTTACTGTACAATTCAGATTGTTCCGGCACCGGATGTCACTTTTGAACGAAACGGCGTAGAAGTTACCGAAAATACAGAAGATTCGTGGATCGTTTACGAACTTTATTCCGTTGATGAAAACGGAACAGAAACTCTTATTGAAAAAGCCAGAAACCTGGGAGTGACAAAAGTTCAGCTTTCACCTGGAAAAAATAAAATTTATGCCTATGCGCAGAAAGATTATTTTGCAGATTCAAAAATGAAATCTACAGATGCGGTAGTTGAGTCAATCAGATTGTATGTTGATGAAACTTATGACGGAACAAAACCCGACGGTTCGAAAGCACGTCCTTTCAGAACTCTGCCGGAAGCTTATGCAAAACTGAGTGATGTGACAAATGAAGCAAACCGTATTTTTGTTCTTTCTGATCTTACCGGAACTTCTTCTGAAAATATGTTTACACTTAACAATACAAATGCCTGTGTTGCTGTTGTGGGTGCTAAAGAAGATGGAACAGTTTCTTCTGTTACTGCTGCTTCTGATACACACGCACTGAATGTCAAAGCCGGAAAACTTACTCTTCAAAATATGAGCATGCAGTATGAGAACAGTGCAGCGTTCGATACTGGAAGCATTTATGTTGCATCAGGTGCAGAACTTACTCTCTGCGGAATCGTAAACGCAGACGGCGGACTGTATCTTGAAGAAGGTGCAGTAATTTCTCTTGCGTCAGGAGATGACGGGGACTTGAAAACATTCAGTTCTAAGTCAAAAATAAATTTGCGTACACAAGCTGTTCCAAAGGCAGATTCTGTTGTTGCGTTTGTTGATTCGTGGAACTTTGACTTTGAGCCGTCTCAGATATTTGCTTCTTTGGACAATTACGTTGTTCTCAAAAAAGACGGCAGCGCGGTTCTTGCGGTTTCTGGAGGCGGTGTAGAGATTGTCAGTTACGTAGTTAAGTTTGCTCTTGATGCTCAAGAGTACGTGCCAGGAGGTACAATAAATGTTAAGGCGGAGGTTTACGAAGACGGACAAAGGTTTGACTTAAGTGAAGCTGAAGTTTCAAACTGGAATATTTCTATTATACATTCGGGTGTAACAGTCTCAGTTTATGACAGCAGCAGTATAAGTATTCCGTCAGATTGGCCGGCGGGAAATTATACTCTTACTGTTTCGTGTTGTTATAAAACTGTTCCACATAGTTCACTGCTTGAGTTTGTTATAAAACAAAAAAAGGAATAGTTTATGAAAAAGAATTGGTTGCATTTATTCTGCACAATATTTATTGCGTTCATGGCAGGGATTTTTGTTTCGTGTCCTTCGTCTTTCGATAAAGAAGAAAACAATACAACTGCTGATGAAGTAAAAAATAAGTTTTTGATAACCGGAACTCTTGTGCAGCCGGGTGTGCGCACGGCAAATTCTTCGCGAACTGCAATGCCTGACTTTAACGCAGAATCAGGACTTGAGTATTCTGTTAAAGCAGAAAATACCAAAACGGGAGATACATCTGCAGGTGAACAGACAATTTACGATATTACAAAGCAGTTTTCAATAAAACTATCTGCAGGGGAATGGATTATTACCGCTACCGGTAAAAAAAACGGTATAAAAGTTTTGAAGGGTACTTCTGATAAAATCAAGCTTGATGAGTCTTCTCCTGTAAAAACAGGCATTGAGATCCAGCTTTATCCCTGTCTTGAAGAAAAAAATGGAACAGGTTCTGTTTCTCTTGAAGTTAATTTTTCTGATACAAGAATAAAAAGTGCAAAGACTGAATGGAATCCTTCTTCTGTAACTGCAAAGACTGAATGGAATTCTTCTTCTGGGCCATTTAATCTTACTGACAAGACTTCATTCAATATAGATGAGAGCAATGTTCCGTCGGGGGATTATGCACTCAATATTTTCTTCTACAGTGAAGCAGACTGCAAAGGTGAACTTTTGTATATGGCACATGAAGTTGTAAATGTATTCAATGAGCTTACAACAAATACGTGGCAAGGAAGTTCGCCCTATTTTACAGAATCTCCAGATAAAAAAGTTTCGTTCGATATTACAGCGGATCTTGTAAATAAATTCCGCATGTCTACATATTATGTTAAGGGAACAGGCGGTACTCTTGTAAAAGAAGCTTCTAACAGTAACAACGGTACATTTTTTGATCCGTTTAAAACTTTGGATAAAGCACTTGCTGCAGTTGCAGAATCAGAAAGAAATAATGATACGGGTTCTACTATTGACGAATACAATATTTATATAGACGGAACTGTATCTGTTACACAAGCGCTTGTGTTCAAAGCACAAAAGAAAGTGAACATTTCTTCATATGCAGATGCGGCAAAATTAGAAAGAACTGCGACTTCCAATCTTATATTAACTGCAGAGTCAGGTTCTGACACAAAAATAAGCGGTATTACCACAGACTGTTCACTTTATGTAAAAGCCGGTTCTTCACTTGCGTTGAACTCTTGTTCCGTTACTGGAACAGAAGCGTCTGGAACAGAACAGTCTGCAAAGGCAGTTACTGTAGAAAAAGACGGAACGTTTACTGTTTCGGATAAGGTTAAAATCTGTGACAAATCAGTACATAATGTGTATCTTAAAGAAGGGGCTCTTATAACCATCGGTAAAGGAGGCCTGAGTATAGATTCAAAAATTGGCGTAACTCTTGAAAAAAATCCGGATGTAAACAATCCCTGTGTCCCAGTAACAAGCGGCTGGCCCGGAACACAGGTAGAAAAATTAATTTTTTCTGATGACAATTATGTTGCGTGGAAGACGGGTACTCCTTCAGAAGTATGCATTTGTGTTTCGTCTGTAAGTGTAACCATTCCTAAGTTTGTCGTTAAGTTTTCTATTCAGTCAGAAAGTGAAACCGCAGTGACAACAGTTGCACGCGGCGATACAATTACAATTGTTCCCCAGGTTTATAAAGACGGAACTTCGTTTGATGCGACTGCCTCTGATTTTACAGCCTGGAAGATTTCACTTTTGAACCACGGTGTTGATACAGGTGCAGTTTCTTCAGAAAATACAATAACTGTTCCGGGGGCAGATGCTAAGGGGAATAAATGGCCTGTTGATAAATATGAACTTTATGTTACTGCCGATTACAACGACACCACTTACAGTTCAAAAATTCCTGTAAACATTAAGTAAGTTTTTATGACGGAGACTTTATGAAGAGGATTTTGCTTTTTTATTCAAAAGGTGTTAGTATACGTATATGAGAAAGTTAAAGTTGGTAAAAGTAAGCATGTTTTTTATTCTCGCGCTGGTCACTTCTTTTACCGGCTGTTTTGATTTGTACTCTTCTGTCGGCGCACACAACGGCGGCCAGAGTGCACAAACATTTACCGTAAGTGGAACTTTTTTTGTAAAAGGCGCTGTTCCGTCTGCGCTTGCCTCTTCTTCTTTAACTTCAAAAAACACGCGCGAAGCGGTTCCGTCTTACCCCGGTGCTGCTTCTCTATATTATAATCTGACTGCAGAACATTCTTCTGACGGAACAAATGCAACGGGAACCGTTAACGGAACAAGTTTTTCCATAAAGCTGAACAAAACCGGTACGTGGAATTTAAAAGCAGAAGGCTATAGTGATTCGGCAAAAGCAAAAAAAGTTTTTGAAGGTTCAACAAAAGTTGACTTGACTCCAGATGAGCCTGTAAAAAATAACATAAGCATAGAACTTAATCCCCTTAAGGAAGGAACCGGTAATATTTCGCTTCAAATAAATGTTAATAGCGACAGCGGAATAAATTCAATCAAGGCTGAATTAAAATCTGCTTCTTCTGATTCTACGTTTACGGGAGATACTTTAACTTTTAAAACTTTTCCTGCGACAATTTCTAAATCTGGAATTAAGTCTGGAGCATATTTACTTACAGTTTATTTTTACGACAAAACTGAATCAGACGCAGATAAAAACTTGATTTACGCCGCTCAGGAAACTGTAAATGTTTTTGACAATCTTACAACAGACTGGTGGCAGGGAGATTCTGAATATATTGATTCAACAGTCGGAACATTTACCGTAACAAAAGAAAATGTAGAAAATTTTGCGCGTACAACATTTTTTGTTCAGGGCACAGACGGAACATACACTCCGCCAAAAGCAGCATCTGATTCAAATACAGGAACATATTTTGATCCGTACGCAACTTTGCAGAAAGCCGCAAAAAGAATTCTTGAAATAAACGACGCTGAAACTACTTATACAATTTATGTGGATGGAAAAATTACAGCTGAGTTTAATAAAAGCGTATTGGATTTATCATCTCTTGATTCTTCAAAAAAACTCAATATCAATATAACAGGTTTATCTTCAGATTCTAAAGCTGAACTTCTGGGAAATCCGAATAAAGATGCTCCTATTGATGCTTCGTGGTGCAATTCTGTTATTGAATTTGGTAATGATCCCAAAAAAATTAAGTCAGTTCTTAAAAATTTGTCGATTACAGGCGGAAGAGCATGGTTTGGCGGTGGAATACGCTATTATGGTGAAGATTTAAATTATTCTCTAAAAATAAGTGATTGTACTGTAAGCAAGAATTATGGCCAATATGGTGGCGGTATGATGATTCAGGGAGGAATTGTAACGTTAACCGACGGAACCGTAATTGGAAATAATTCTAGCTCAAATGGCGGCGGAATATATGCCAACACAGGAACAACCGTAACGTTAAATGGTGCAACTATTTCAAATAATACAACGACATCAGGCGGTGCAGGTATTTATATTTCTGGTGATGGTTCTAATATAGGTAGCAC
>ERZ1034917.1015-NODE-1015-length-20255-cov-11.941931_pt1 | contig 20255 bp, 15 predicted proteins | sample MGYA00520605_ERZ1034917 | MGnify/ENA primary metagenome ERZ1034917 (study PRJEB33766, sample SAMN09781784) | gut metagenome | biome: gut microbiome | host: Homo sapiens | place: Madagascar | study: EMG produced TPA metagenomics assembly of the PRJNA485056 data... | reverse complement strand
TTATAAATCTCTGTTAAACGGAAAAATAACCTTTTCCACAAAACAATAATGATTATTTTAACATTTTCAACAATCTAATTAACACCTCGGCGGTACAATCCATATGTTAATTTATCTTTCAACATCGGATAAAGGCTTGATTCGTTAAGACTTTCCACGGTTTCCACATAGTTTTCAACACTAAATCTTAAAATGTTGAAAGATGTTAAAAGTGTTAAATTTTGTTTATCAGGAACGAAAAGCAAGTCACAATTCAGAACCTCGGTACAGTTTCCGTCGCATTTCAGTAAAAATTGTTTACCGAGTCGGTCTTTCATTTTTGAATGATTTTTGCAAGTTTTGCAGTTTATACCTGCACCCTTGACAGGGCAACTCCTGCAAAGCATAAGAGGAAGATAGCCGTAGCTGATAATTCCCCTCGGAATGTTGCCTCCGAGTGCATTAATTCGCTTAAGATCGAGTTCAAAACTGAGTTCTGCGTCCTTGATTCCGTATTCCTCCGCCCACAAAAGGTCGAGAGTATTTACAAAATTCATTCCGAAACCCGAATGAAGTGTGAAACCGAGATTTTTGGCAATGTATAATGCTCCAAGATTGTTGCACAACACATCGGATATGCCGATTTCTTTCATCTCGGAAAGCTTTTTTGCAATCGTATCTTCCCGTCCGAACATTCCTCTCGGAATTTCAACACCGATGTTAAAGCCCTCGTTTTTGAGCCTTACAAGCTCCCTTTTATCGGCAAAAAGCGGAACAAAAACAAGCTCGCATTTTTTAAAAGCATCGGAAAGCTTTGTCTGAGTCACTCTTGCACGGGTGGATTTTTCCACAGGCGGTGTGAATTTAGGAAAAGTTATTTCGTAATCACGGTTGATTTTGTAGTTGTGAACAACACTTCTCGCCGTATCGAGTTCGTCAAGAACATCTCTGCGCAAGGAATTGATAATTGAAAGCGGAATAGAAATGTCCTCATCAATATTTATGTTCACATCGGTAGGAGTATATGCCGTTGAGCCTGTTTTTTCAAGCTGTTTTCTGCACTTTTCCGCATCAATCGGTCTGTTGATTGCTTTTTCGGTTACGGTATCCGCAATCTTTTTGACGGTGTGAACTCCGTCAGAGGCGACTAAAACGGGATTTTCGCCAAGCTTTGCCGTAAAATCAAAGGTTATTTCAACATTTCCGATTTCGTCCTTGTAGGAAGAACGGATTGCCGAAAGCAGCTTTTCATCGGCAGAAACAACATCCGATTTTGTTCTTGTGCCGAACATATGACTTCCCGTTTTGCCGATGTAATAAGCGTCTGTAAAGCCTGTTCGTGAAAAAACCCCTCTGAGCATCTTCCGGGTTTTGTCGCTGATAAAGCCGAAATCACGCTGTTCAACACACGCTCTTACTGCGGCTGAAACATACTCGGGGCGTTTCATTCTGCCCTCAATTTTAGCCGAGGCAACCCCCATATTTTGAAGTTCATCAAGGTAATTTACAATACTGTTGTCTTTAAGACTTAAAGCGTGACCACCTTTTTGATTGTTTACGGAAAACGGCAATCGGCACGGCTGGGCACAGGAACCACGGTTTCCGCTCCTTGCGCCAATCATTGCGCTGAGGTAGCATTGTCCCGAAACGCACATACACAATGCACCGTGAACAAAAACTTCGAGTTCAACCGGAATTTCACAGCATTTTTCAATCTCTTTTTTGCTCATTTCACGGGCAAGAACAACACGCTTGAAACCCATTTCATAAAGTGCCTTTACACCGGATGCGGTGTGAATGCTCATCTGGGTTGACGCATGAAGTGCAAGGTCGGGAACAAGCCTGTGTGCAAGCCTTGCTACACCCATATTCTGAACAATGAGTGCGTCAACATCAGCCTCTGCGGCTGAAATTATGGCTTTTTTCAGCTTTTCAAGCTCGTCATCGAACACAATCGTATTGATTGTGACATACACCTTTACACCGTGAATGTGACAGTATGCCGTTGCTTTCTTTAGTTCTTCATCATCAAAATTTTTGGCAGATGAACGGGCGGAAAATGCCTTTTCGCCAAGATACACTGCGTCTGCTCCGCTCCTTACGGCGGCAATTACACTGTCAAAGCTTCCCGCCGGAGCAAGTATTTCTATCTTTTTCATTTCTTATCTTCATCAAACAGAGAGAACTGCGTCATTGGAACATAACCGAGAAGTTTTTCATTACGCAATTCCTGTTCTGTTTTTTTAGCCTCGTTTGACAGAACATTCACGGGTATATCTTCTGACTGCTCTGTCATATTATTTTTTGCATTAGAAGTCTTTTTTTCCTTTGGAACTGAATTTTTTTCAGGCTCTGATTTTTCCGATTCGGCTTTTTCTTTGCCTTTCTCAACACTTTCGAGCTTTTCTTTAAGCTGTGAAACCTCGTGTCCGAGAACAGCGAGTCTTTTTTCAAGCTCTTTATTATTATTTATAAGTCGAGTGTTATCGTTCATGGCCTCCGTAAGCTTTTCTCTGTATTCCTTGCAAAGCCTGTTAAGATCATTTGTCTGCTGAATAATTTTGTCGGCTTTTTCAACATAATCTTTGTTCTTTTTAAGAGCCTTGTTGCGGTCATCGCAGAAGTTAAGTGCCGCAAGAACCGCACAATCACGGGTATCAAGCTGCTTTGTGCTTTGGGCGGCTTTTCTTATGTGAGAAAGCACCTCGTTTGCTACCTTTTGAACATACTTTTCATCATCTGTTGTGATAAGTGAATAACTTCTTCCCTCAATCTGAACGCTTACTCTCTTTTTCTCCATAGGAAATGCATCTCCCTTTTATAGCTTTTTCGTCCTAATCTGACTTCTTTGCATACATAATCATTTTACATTATAATATAAAATCGGAAATAATAAAAGAGCAAAGAGAATATTGTTTAAATATTTTTTCATTCGTAGACAAATTTGGCGATTTTATGCTGTTTACAACTTATATCGGTTGAAATATTTATTCTCTTATGATAAAATAATCTTTGCGTCATTTTGGCGGATTTGTCTTAATTTCCGATTAACAGGGCATAATCGCCAAAACAAAATTGACATTTCGGAATATATTATTATGGGAAGTGATTATATGCCCGTACCGTTTGATTCACGAAAAATTTACTATCGTTCGCCGTTTGGTGCGGTTGAACAGGGTACCGAGATTCATTTCAGAATTCTTTTGCCTAAGGCGGAGCATACACAAAAAGCACACTTGTGTGTAAAATATGATTATGACTGCAATTGGGATTTTACCGAGCTTATCTGGTGCGGTAAATTTGACGAGGATACCGAAATTTGGGAGTGCGATTTTACCCCGAAAAAAATCGGACTTTATTGGTATAACTTTAAGCTGACTACCATTGATAAAACAAGGTATGTTGTTCCGTCCGATCCGTATAAGGTCAGCACAATTGAAGACTATATGGGCAGAAGCTGGCAGATTACCTGCTACAAAAAAGGCTTTAAAACTCCCGGCTGGCTTGTCGGCGGAATTATGTATCAGATTTTTCCCGACCGTTTTTATTTCAGCGGTGAAGAAAAGAATATAACGCGTACCGACTTCAAACGCAACAAGGATTGGTATGCTCTCCCCGATTGGAAACCCGATGAAAACGGAATGATTAAGAACAATGATTTCTTTATGGGCGACCTCAAGGGAATTACGATGAAGCTTGATTACCTTGAAAGCCTCGGTGTAAGCTGTATTTACCTTAATCCTATCAGCGAGGCATACTCAAACCACCGCTATGATACGGGCGACTACTCAAAGGTTGATCCGATTCTCGGAACGGAGGAAGATTTTAAGCACCTTTGCGCAGAGGCTAAAAAGAGGGGAATACACATCATAAATGACGGTGTGTTCTCTCATACGGGAAGTGACAGCGTTTACTTCAACCGTTACGGCAAATACGGCAAGGGCGGTGCGTATAATGACAAAAACTCACCGTATTTCAGTTGGTACAAATTCAACGAATGGCCGAACAATTACCAAAGCTGGTGGGGCTTTGATACTCTGCCCGAGGTTATTGAGGAAACTCCGTCATTCAACGAATATATCAACGGCAAAGACGGCATTGTCAGAAAATGGATGAAATGCGGTAACTCGGGTTGGCGACTTGATGTTGCAGATGAACTTCCCGATGTGTTCATTGAAAATCTACGCAAAGCCGTTAAGGACGAAAATCCGAATGCCTTTCTTGTAGGTGAAGTGTGGGAGGATGCAAGCAACAAGGAAAGCTACGGTGCAAGAAGAAAGTTCTTGCTCGGCGAACAGTTTGACTCCGTTATGAACTATGTGTTCAGGGATGCAATTCTCAACTTCTGCAAAGGTCAGCACGGCAAATACACAATGGATCTGATTATGAGCGTAATCGAAAATTATCCCCGTCCTGTTCTCAGAGTGCTGATGAATTCACTTTCAACTCACGATACCGAAAGAGCAATCACAGTTATGGCAGGCGAACCGCTTGACGGCAAGGACAGAGAATGGCAGGCTGACACTAAGCTTGATGACGAGCATAAAAAACTCGGTGTAAAGCTGCTCAAGGTTGCAAGTGCAATGCAGTTTACTCTCCCGGGATTTCCGTGTATTTATTACGGTGACGAGGCAGGAATGGAGGGATATCGTGATCCGTTCAACCGTTGCTGTTATCCGTGGGGCAAAGAAAATAAGGAACTTATTGAATGGCACAAAAAGCTTGCCGATGTCAGAAAAAGCTGTTCGGCATTGTGGGACGGTGATTTTATAAATGTTCTTTCGGAGGAAAGAAGAATTTCATATATCCGCCACGACAAAGATTCCGCTATTTTCTGCACATTTAATCTCTATGATTATGAAGTCGAGGCAAAAATGCCGCCAGGATATGCAGACGGCAAGCCTGTTTTCGGTTCAAAGCTTGAGAACGGTATACTCACAATTCCGCCTATGTCCGCAGAATTTGTAGTTCTTGAACTCGGTAAATGATGTATATAGTATAAAACAGAATAAAATATAATTACAAGCGACAGAAATTAAACTGTCGCTTGTTTTGTTGCGGTATTTATATGTTTGTTATATTTGATTTACCGACTTACTCATCTTCCGTTATCGGCGGAATAAAGCATTCTATCGCACTGCGAAGCTTGGGGTGACGAATGACAAAATGGATTGCAGGCGTTTTTCCTTTGGACACCATCACCCATTGTCCCTCGTGAATTATAATTTTCAGATTATGAAATGCGTGTGCCGTACTGCACTTTAATGTGTAATTCGGGTTCTGCTCTGCAAAGGCCATTGATTCTTTCAAATGGGCGGTATATTCCTCTTCGTTATACGGAATATCCTCTTCACAAAATATACCCGAAAGTTCCAGCATGGGAGGACTTTTCGTAAAATTTTCCTGTACAAAATCAGGTATCTCATCTTCAATTCTTTCATTTTCAAGAATTTTTTTCATTCTCTGTCTTTGTGTTTTTGCGTACTCTTTTATCTTTTCTTTTAGCTCTGCATTAATATTGTTCCGTGTAAGAATACGGTTGAGAAGTTCATCGCTTATTGTGTACAACGGCAGAGAGGACAGAATACTGCGGCGTTTGCCTGCTGTTTTTATATCGGCAAGAAGAAAGGCATTCAGCTCATTTTTTCGTTCACTGCGGTAAATTTCCATTAAAGGATAGGCATTTTTCAGCATTTCCTCGGCTCTTTTTCGGTAATACTCCACCTCACGCTTTACCTTTGTCAGATAGTATTTGCCGTCGGAATGATATCCGGCAATAGCTTCGCCCGAAAGTGCGGCAATTCCCGACACCTTCAAAAAATGCAGAAAGACATCATTCGGAGCATTCTTGAAATAGTAGGGAGAAATCTGCCCTGTCATATACATCGGTATCCAACTTTCAAGACCAAGCATCATCTCATCAAAAGAACGGTCAAGATTATGTATTTGATGAAGATGCAGTCCTTTTTTTAGCATCATCGTCATACCGAACATCCATTTTTTCGGAAACTCCGGATCCTTTGCCATTTCTTTCATCGGCATATCGCTGTACATAATTACAGGTGCCGATGATTTTGAAAGCACGGTTGATTTCAAAAAATCAAGCTCGCTCTCCATCATTTCTTTAATACCGAAATATGTCTTAGAGGACGGAATCTGAAACGGTACGGACGGAACTTTCAGCTCATCAAACTTGATGACCCTGATATATTCGTTTAAATCAAAGTCATCCAGCTTGCTTAAAAATTTTGAAACGCCGTTGCCTTCGGCTTTTTGCACGGGCTGTTTCAAAAGCCAGCTTTTTATTTTTGCGTATCGAACCGACAAATCATAAATTTCATCAATATCACAGCCAATCAATTCTGCAACGGCACCGATTTCGGACTGCGTCTGCATTGTTCTTGTAACAAAGGAAGCAACCGCAGATGCAAACCGCTCGGCATCTCCGGGCTTTCTTGATCCGTTACGAATGCGAAAAACGGCAGACGCATCATAATTTGTGTACTGACACAACTGCGTCAGATTGACATTAAGTGCAGAGAGGAGTGTGTTGAAATTTTTCCGCAATAATTCCTTGTCTGTAGATACAAAATCATCGCAGCTTACAAACACTTTTTTCACAGCGTCAGCGGTAATTTGCAGCTCTCCTTTTTGTACGGAAATCTGTGCCAGCGCACAGCATAAATCCTCAAAAGGCTTTGTTCCAAATTCGGGTACTCGTTCGCCGTTTCTGTATCGGCTGAGAGATGCCGCAGAAATGCCGGATAAATTACAGATATCTTTTCCCGTACAGGACAACTGCTCAATATAATCGTTTAATTTTTCAGAAAATTTCATAGATATCACTCCAATCGAGTTTGTTTTTAACAATGTTATAAGAGTATATTACAGAATAATTTCAAAATAGTCAATTGACTTTTTTGGAATTATGGTAAAATTGTGCGTAAAATATGCTAAAATAATGGTGAAATCTTTGACAGGTATACGGGGTTGTGTTCATCACAGCCAACCTGCCAATATGGCGGTAACGGACGGTAATAATACCAAACGGATACAGCCAAAAACATTTTATGCGGCATTAGCCGTTGAAAGGAGAAGATGAATATGAAAAAAACAAAACCAAAAAAACTGTTGACTGTTCTGCTGGCTCTGTGCATGGTGCTGTCGATTGTGCCGATTACGGCGTTTGCGGTCGAGATCGATTTCCTTCCGCAGGGAGTAACATACCTTAATGACTACAAGCACACATATCACACACAAGTCAATGTAACAGCCAATGTCTCCGTTAAGGATTCCAATGGCGCAGTGGTTGAAACCACACAAGTAAGTAAAAGCAGCGGTGAGTTTAATTTTATCACAGAAGAATTCCCAAGTGCCGAAGTGCTGCAGACAGCAGTGGGAAATCTTCAGACCGAGATTGAGACACCGTATCAGGCCAGTGGAACTGTTACGCGCGGAGACAGGAACGAGCAGACAATCGTTGACCATTTTGAGAGTGCCTCTCTTTATACTTTTACGCCCACATCCGGCAATCCTGTTGATTTTAGTTCGGATTTAGAAGCGGCAAAGCAGTATTTCAATGAGCACCCGGATGCGACCGGTACTTTCACAGTGATTCTGGATGTTCACCAATATCAAATATATGATTATACCTATGACCTGACCGTGCAGGAAAACAGCCAGCCGGCAAACACCATCACCTCTGCCGCTGTCCAGAATGTGAAATTCAACTATCAGCCGGGTGACGCTCCGCAGGCAACGGCAGAGGTATATAATGCCGATGCCGATAAATATGAAATCGCTTATGAATGTTGGCAGGAATTCGAAAACAACGAACCCGTTGCCGCCTGGTATTCCGATAACGGCTCGCATGGCTCTCTGCCGACCATCACTGAATTTGAAAGCGGAAAAAAATATGTGTATTCCCTTATGCTGAAGCCGAAGGATGGATATTCCTTCAGCAACGAAACCGCCGTTACAGTGAATGGGGAAAGCGTAAAGTCAAGTCTGAGCGGAGAATACCTGTATCTCCCTGCTGTTAAAACGATTACACCGACAAAACAAAACAGCACGCTCACTGCCGTCGATGTTGAGAATGTGAAACTCGACTATCAGCCGGGCAATGCCCCGCAGGCATCGGCCAAGAAGGCAGGCACCAATCAGGACAAATACGATATTCTCTTTGAGTGCTGGGAGAAGAATGAGAAAGACGCCAATGACAGCATGCACACGGTTGGCTATTGGTATTCCGATGAAAGCTGCTATTCGGACGGCGATGTTCGATTCAGCACCTTTGAAAAGGGCGGAAGATACAAATATTCCGTGAAACTTCAGGCGAAAGACGGCTATACCTTCGACAGTAATTTGACAAACAAAGAAAATGTCACATTGAACGGAGCAAGTCTACCGTCGTTCGGTTCGTGGGTCATGGTGATGGATGATGGAAAAACCTGCCTCATTAAATATGGAACAGAGCTGCGCCCCGGTCAGGCTGTAGAGAAAATTGACTTTAATGCTCGTATCAACTTTATTGAAGGCGATAAACCGTACTTCTTAAACAGTGCCGTGGATCCGTTTATTGATCTCGACCATGAGCGGTGGGACGCCAATGACGGCAGTGGCTATGGCATTACCTCCAGCGACTACTGGAACGAGCGTTACAACGGCAAGCTCATTACGGAATTTGAAGCCGGAAAGAGTTACACCTATGGCGTATATTTCAAGATTTCCGACTTGGGCATGGAAGAGGGCTACCGCTTTGATAAGAACACAAAGCTCTATATCAACGGTGAAGAAATCACCCTGACACCTGATCAGATCAGTATAGACGATAGCGGCGAAACCATTTGGTTCATGAATGTATTGACCATGACGCCGACCACCGTGAAAGTTATTGATGTGGTGGAGATCAATGACGCCACTGTCAGCTTTAAAGATGGTGATAAGCCTGTATTCACAGGAACGGTGCCTAACGACGCTCCGTATGCATTCCGTTGTGAGTGGTGGAGCTTAGACGAGAATACCGGCATAGTTTCTACAGAGCCGGAGTGGGGCAGCGACATTTATACTAACAAGATCACCGCTTTTGAAGCCGGAAAGACCTATCATTACGGTGTATATGTGGTGGCTGTGGGCTATGTTGAAAACGAAAATACCTCTTATGTATTCGGACCCAACACCAAGCTGAAGATCAACGGCGAATTTGTGAATTATAAGCGCTATGAAGGCGATACCAGCGATGGTTCTGACGGTACTATGTGGGTTCTCACTGATCTGACAATGACTCCTGCCGCAGACGGACATACACACAAGTACGGTACGGAATGGAAGTATGATGAAACAAATCATTGGCACGAATGTGAGTGCGGCAACAAGGCTGATATAACAGCTCACACCTTTAAGCAGATTATTGACAAGGAAGCCACAGCTACCGAAAAAGGCTCAAAGCATGAGGAATGCACCGTCTGCGGTTACAAAAAAGCTGCCGTTGATATTCCGAAAATTGATTCTCACAATCACGACTACGGCACGGAGTGGAAATATGACAGCACAAATCATTGGCACGAATGTGAAGACGGCGAAAAGGCTGACATAACCGCTCACAACTTTAAATGGATTATTGACAAGGAAGCCACTACTGCAGAAAAAGGCTCAAAGCATGAGGAATGCACCGTCTGCGGTTACAAAAAGACTGCCGTTGATATTCCTGCAATCGGTTTTGGTAGCAGTTCGGATGACGAAGCAAATAAGCCGACAAACACCGTTTCTTCCGAAAGCAGTTCTGCTGACCAACTAAACAACACGGCAAATACTGCCTCACCGAAAACCGGCAATAGCGGTAATATAATTTTATGGATTGCTTTGCTGTTTGTCAGCGGTGGCGTGTTTATTGCTGCAACGGCTGTTGACAGAAAGAAAACGAAAAACAAATAACAGAACAGATTAAACTATAAGGCGGCTATCGAAAACGATAGTCGCCTTGTCTTTTTGCAAAATTCAATTTTAATTTGCGTTTGTTGTTACCTGAGTTGCGTTTGCCACATAGCTTTCATACTCGTCAATGCCCCAGTTTTCTTTTACTTCATCAGAGATAGGAAAGGTGCGAAACAGCATTGTACTGCGTTCACTGTCTGCCTTATCCTCATTGGTGCTGAGAGCATAGACATTGCCGTTGTACCACAGCTCATTTGTATTTTCAAAGGTTGTAAGATAGAAAATATCCTGAATTGTATCAACCTTATTAATGCCCATTCCGCTTACTGCGGCAGCCATTACGGCACTTTTCATCAGGATTGTATCGCTGTTATTTTTCTCGTTTTCAATCGAAACAAAGTTGCTCATTGTTGTTCCGAGACCGATATTCATAATATAATTTGTCTTTGTTTCAACAGAGGCTGTGAAGCTGATTTTATCGGCATCGTAGTAATAATACTGATACTCCGTTCCGTTTGCATCATTCTGAGGACTGCCGAGCATTTTCCAACCCTTTGGATTAATCATATCAAGATTACCCGCCTCTTTGAGCATTTCATTGTAATTATACGTAAATTCTTCAAGAGTGATTGCGTAGCACATTCCGTTTACATTTTCACTTTCTTTGCGAATGTTCGGATTTTCTGTTACCTTTGCCTCATCGAGAGTAGAAAATTTATCGGGCGCATCTACTACACCCGAAACATCGGCATTCTTCTTGTCAGAACAGCCGAAAAGTGAAAGCATGAGGATTGCCGCTACAATCAGAACTAAAGATTTTTTCATCAAATCACCAGATTTTCATATGTGTCAAAAACTCCACTTAAAAAAGTGGAGTTTTCTTATTTTTATCAATTATTCTTCCGTATTTTCTTCGGTTGAATCAGAAGTTTCACCCTCGTTATTTTTGGAAACTTCTTCTGCAACTGCTTCTGACGGTTCACCGTTTTCTGCGTTATCTTCGCTCTCGGCTGATTCATCATCTTCACCGTCAATGTGGGGAACACGGGCGATTGTTACAACCCTGTCGTCACCGTTTACTTTCATTACGGTTACACCCTTTGAAGGACGGGCGCAAACACGGATTGATTCGGCGGCAATTCTGATAATAATACCTTCTTCTGAGATGATAATAATATCATCGTCAAGGTTAACCACCTTGATCGCGGCAACATCGCCGTATTTTTCCGTGTGGTAGTTGGTAAGACCTTTACCGCCACGGCTCTGAACACGGTAATCATCGGGACTTGAAAGTCTGCCGTAGCCTGTTTCGGAAACTGTGAGAACAAGACCGCCCTCACGGACAACACTCATTCCGACTACGCAGTCGCCCTCTTTGAGAGCCATTGCCTTAACACCTCGAGCCTGTCTGCCCATTGCACGAATATCGGTTTCGTTAAAGCGAATAGCCATACCCTTCTTGGTGGCGATAATAACCTGACTATTGCCGTCGGTCATTCTTACCCACGCAAGTTCGTCACCCTCGTTAAGTTCAAGAGCGATAAGACCGCCCTTTCTTGCGGTATTGTATGCATTGAGTTCAATACGCTTGATAATGCCCTGACGGGTGACCATAACAAGGTATTTTTCCTCGTCAAATTCAGGCACTCTTATCATTGAGGTTACCTTTTCGTCGGGTGAAATCGGAATCAGATTTGCAATATTCACACCCTTTGACTGACGGCTTCCCTCGGGAACCTCATAGCATTTAAGACGATAAACTCTGCCCCTGTCGGTAAAGAACAGAACATAATCGTGTGAATTGATTACGAACATTTCAGCCGCAATATCTTCTTCACGGCGTGACATACCCGATACACCGCGACCTCCTCTGCGCTGAATTTTGTAGGTATCGGCAGAAAGACGCTTTACATATCCAAACTGTGTAAGTGTAAGAACGCACTCCTCCTGCGGAATAAGATCCTCAATATCAACCTCACCGCTGACAGCACAAATTTCTGTTCTTCTCGGGTCGGCATATTTATTACGAATCTGCATAATTTCTTCTTTTACGATTTCAAGCTGTCTTGGCTCGCTTGCAAGAATTTCGAGATATTCTTCAATCTTTGCGTGGAGGGCTGCAATTTCATCCTCAATCTTAGTCTGCTCCATATTTGTGAGCTGTCCGAGACGCATCTGAACGATAGCCTGAGCCTGAACATCATCAAGACCAAAACGCTCCATAAGACCTGTTTTTGCACTTGCAGTATCCTTGCTGTTTCTGATAATTTTGATTACCTCGTCAATGAAGTCAAGAGCAATCTTCAAGCCCTCAAGAATGTGAGCTCTGTCACGGGCTTTTTTGAGGTCAAAATCAGTACGACGACGAATAACCTCAGCCTGAAATTCAATATAGCATTGGAGCATTTCCTTGAGTGAAAGAATTTTAGGCTCGCCGTCAACGATAGAAAGCATAATTGCACCGAAGGTTGTCTGCAACTGTGTATATGAAAACAGCTGGTTAAGAACAATCTGAGGTGAGGCATCTCTCTTGATGTCAATTTCAATGTGCATACCCTTACGGTCGGAATGATCCTCGATATTTGAAATACCCTCAATTCTCTTATCCTTTACGAGGTCGGCAATGTTTTCAATAAGTCTTGCTTTGTTGACCTTGTACGGAAGCTCCGTAACGATAATTTTATATCTGCCGTTTTTAGCTTCGATAATTTCAGTCTTGGCTCTTACGGTGATTTTTCCTCGACCTGTTGCATAGGCGGCACGAATACCGCTTCTGCCCATGATAATACCGCCTGTCGGGAAGTCGGGTCCGGGCATACACTCCATAATCTCTGCAAGCTCGGCATCGGGATTGTCAATGAGAGTACAAACTGCGTCAATTGTTTCACCGAGGTTATGCGGAGGAATTTCGGTTGCCATACCAACGGCAATACCGCTTGAACCGTTTACGAGAAGGTTTGGAAAACGGCTTGGAAGAACAGTCGGTTCTTTAAGACGGTCATCGTAGTTTGACATAAAGTCAACCGTGTTTTTCTCGATATCCGTGAGCATTTCAAGAGAAATTTTACTCATTCTTGCCTCTGTATAACGGTAAGCGGCAGGCGGATCACCGTCCACCGAACCGAAGTTACCGTGACCGTCAACAAGCATATATCTCATGGAAAAATCCTGTGCAAGACGAACCATTGCGTCATAAACCGAGGCGTCACCGTGAGGGTGATACGAACCAAGCACCTGACCTACCGTGTCGGCACACTTGTGGTACGGCTTTGACGGATCAAGACCGATTTGATTCATTGTATAGAGTATTCTTCTGTGAACAGGTTTCAAACCGTCTCTGACATCGGGCAACGCACGGGAAACAATAACGCTCATGGAGTAGTCCAAAAAGCTTTTTCTCATTTCATTTTGCAGATCGACATCAATAATTCTCGAATTCTTGTTCTGATTCTGTTCGTTATCCATATTCTTTCCTCGCTTTTCAAGCTCTTGTTACTGTCTGTTCAATAATATATATTAGTGTTATTTTGCGTTTTTTGAGTGGTTTAGTGTGTGATTTTGTTTCAGTAGGGGCGTTCATTGGACGCCCGCCTTGATGAAATGATTTGTTTTACACATATTTTTTGATGTGATGAAAAGTGTGTATGAATTTTGCGGCATTCATCAAAATTGATTTTAAATACAGTTTGTACCGTTACTTGCGGGCGGCCAATGACCGCCCCTACTAACCCGTTAAAACTAATTTCACTGATAAATAAATTTAAAAAATTTAATATCAAAAGTGTTTTACTGCGGCTGAAATATCTTCGTAGAGTTTTGGAAAGCGTTTTTTGATGCTTGTGGGACGGAATGTTTTGGAATCTACAAAACCGTGTTCGGTTGTGCCGTAGCCAAGTTCAGTTTCCGAACCGTCCTTTTCAATACGCTTTACCGTGTATGTAAAAATAATTCTTGCGGCTGTGATAGTCTGCACCCAAGTGCGGATAATCAGCTCGTCCTCATAAAGAGCAGGGATTCCGAAATGACAACTCAGGTTCAAAAGGGGAGTCATTACACCTGCATTTTCCATGTCAGTGTAGCTGATTCCGAACATTTTGATATAGTCATTTCTTGCTATTTCATACCAAATTGGATAATTTGAGTGGTGTACAATTCCCATTCTATCCGTTTCTGCGTAACGAACTGTAACTTTTGTTCTTGCGTGCATAAAATCACCCCGTTTTTAAAATTTTGGTTTATCGTAATATATCAAACATCGAGATTCTGTACATACTTTGCATTTTTCTCAATGAAATCTCTTCTCGGCTCAACCTTGTCACCCATAAGAATTGTGAAGGTTTCGTCTGCCTGTTCTGCATCGCTGAGATCAACACGGAGCATAAGTCTTGTTTCGGGATTCATTGTTGTTTCCCAAAGCTGTTCGGAGTCCATCTCACCAAGACCTTTGTATCGCTGAACTTCGGTTTTACCCTCAATTTGAGCCAGAATTTGGTCACGCTCAAGGTCCGAATACGCATATTTATGCTCTTTGCCCTTTGAAATTCTAAAGAGAGGCGGCTGAGCAATGTAAACATGGCCCTCTTCGATAAGCGGACGCATATATCTGAAAAAGAAAGTTAAAAGAAGGGTTCTGATGTGCGAACCGTCAACATCGGCATCCGCCATAATGATAACCTTGTCGTATCTGAGCTTTGCAATATCGAATTCATCACCTATGCCTGTGCCGAGTGCAGTGATAACGGGCATAAGCTTGTCATTTCCGTAAACTCTGTCAATTCTTGCTTTTTCAACATTGAGCATTTTACCCCAAAGAGGGAGGATAGCCTGAATTCTTCTGTCACGGCCGCCCTTTGCTGAACCGCCCGCAGAATCACCCTCGACTATGAAAATTTCTGTTTCGCTGCTGTCTTTTGACTGGCAGTCGGCAAGCTTACCCGGAAGCTGTGCGGAGTCAAGCGGAGATTTTCTTCTTGCATTTTCCCTAGCTTTTCTTGCAGCCTCTCTTGCTCTTGACGACGCAAGCGCCTTTTCAAAAATTACCTTTGCAACAGCAGGATTTTCTTCGAGATAAACAGAAAGCTTATCCCTCATAAGGCGGTCAACCATCGCTCTTACCTCGGTATTACCGAGTTTTGCCTTGGTCTGTCCTTCAAACTGAGCCTCTTTGAGCTTTACACTGACAATTGCGGTAAGTCCTTCACGGACATCTTCACCGCTGAGGTTCTTATCATTGTCCTTCAATTTTCCGAACTTTCTTGCATAGTCATTCATAACATAGGTGAGTGCTCTTTTGAAGCCTTCTTCATGAGTACCGCCGTCGGTTGTATGAATGTTGTTTGCAAAAGTGAGCAGATTTTCGTTGTAGCTTTCGTTGTATTGGAGTGCAATTTCAACCGCAATCGTGTCATCTGCGTTTCTTGACGCAAAGTAAATTACATCGGGATGAATAACTTCAAGAGAACGCTTTTTGTGAATATACTCAACAAAGCTCTTGATACCGCCCTCATAGACAAAGTTATTCTGAATAATATTTTCAAGGTCACGCTCGTCACGAAGCTCAATGTGAACACCTGCATTGAGAAATGCCTGTTCACGAAGTCTTCTTTCCAAAATGCTGTAATCGTAAACCGTGGTTTCTTTAAAAATTTCAGGGTCGGCTTTAAAGCGTACTTCCGTACCCTTAACATCAGACTTGCCGATTTTTTGAAGGTCGGTTACAATTTTTCCTCTTTCATAACGCTGGAAGTAAACATCCTCGCCGTCACAAACTTTGACTTCGAGCCACTCGGAAAGTGCGTTTACAACAGACGCACCTACGCCGTGCAAACCGCCCGAAACCTTGTAACCGCCTCCGCCGAATTTTCCGCCGGCGTGGAGAACGGTGAATACAACCGTTACGGCAGGGAGTCCTGTTTTGCTGTTGACACCGACAGGAATACCACGGCCGTTATCGGTTACTCTGATTATATCGCCCTTTTCGATGACAACATCAATTTTTGTACAATAACCTGCAAGTGCTTCGTCAATTGAGTTATCTACGATTTCGTAAACAAGGTGGTGAAGTCCTCTCGGTCCCGTTGAACCGATGTACATACCGGGACGCTTTCTTACAGCCTCAAGTCCTTCAAGAACCTGAATTTCATCTGCACCGTATTCCTGTTCAACCTTTGAAAGCTCCATACCCTCGGATTCGCCGTCAAATTCAACCAATTTTTCAGCCTCAATCTCTTTTTCGTAGGCTTCATCAATGGCTTCGTCGTTTATATTTTCGTTGGTTTCATCAATATTTTCATTCATATTTTCGTTGTTTTCAAGATTATCCAAAACACTTACCTCCGTTTATTCGATGAACGAACAGCGTTTTTGTTCGTTTGTTTTTTCTGCTGTTTTTTTGATATTTGAATATTTTCGCTTTTTTGAGCGTCTGCTCCGAATTTTCTGAATTTTGTAAAAAACGGCACAAAAAGCAGAAAAAACAGTATAAGTACGATATTTGTAATCATCAACGCTATCACATTTGTGCCTGAAAAAGCCGTCATTTCAAAGATATTGACGAAAATTCCTATCACAACTGCAATCAAAAATAAAATCCAAAGTCCCGAAAATGAGGTTTTGAACTGCTTTTTACAGTGATAGCAGGTGTGAATTTTTGTATTTAAGCTCTTCCTTGCGTCACTGTAACGATAAATTGCGTGACAATGCGGGCATACGGGCAGTCTGAACACAATATCACCCGTTAAAACTTTCTGTTCACGGAATAACGGTTGCCGTCATCCGTTTTTTTATTTTCCGAAGCTTCCTCGGAATTTATGTAGTGTCTGCTTCTGTTCACCGTATGGTGCTGGGGCATTTCGGAGTGAATCTTTTTGAGTGTTGCTCCGCTTGACGCATGATTCTCGCTTGTATTGTTAATCACGGAAACATATTCCTGCTTTTCAAAAGATGATGAATCGGAAGAAATCTCATTTGAATCAAGTCTTTGTCTTGCGGCATTTCTTTCGGCTCTGATTTTATTAAATACATCCGTGTTAATTTCAAAATTATCATCGGTATCATTCTGCTGAGGAGTGATACTCGGGAAAGTATAGTTTTCATCCTCGTCAAGTTCCGAGGTAAGAAGATTGTCGGAATAAGCGATGCCTGCTTTTTTTGCCTCCATAGACTTACGGTATTTCTTGTACGGCTCATAGTGAACAAAGCTCGGTGAAGCTGCCGTAAAAATTATAAGCGGAATCGCAACGAGTAAAATTCCGAGAGGATTGCTCACAAGACCTGCAAGAATCCAACCTGCCATTATTGCAAGAGAAATTACCACAGCAACAATAAAAAACAAAATTACCTTCTTATCAACTGCAACCTTGCTCTCTTTTCCGCACTTTTGGCAGATATATTCTGCTTTTCTTCTGCTTGCAAATGATGAGGCATATGAAATTCTTCTTCCGCAGTAGGGGCATTTTCTCATTTTCATACACAGAACTCCTTTTTATATCCGTATCAACGGTACATAAGCTCCTTATAGGGAGATTGACTTCTTTTTATGAGTGTTTTTGATGAAAGCTGGCTGATATAAACGGTAATTTTGCCGTTCTTTTCACAGACAACAAAGGATTTCGGCAATTCAAACGAAACATTTACAACTCTGCCTCTTTTTTCGGCGGCAGTAAGATAATCCCTTGTCTTTTTTGACACGGTACACTCGTCCATATCAAAAATTCCGATAACCGTTTCGGTTGTGATAACGGTGTCCTGTCCGAGATGAAGATACATCAGCTCACCTCTCCGTTGTTCAGCAGAAAGATTTTTCCGTCTTTAAGCTGTTCTTTATTCGACTTTTCGCAGCAGGTAATAAACACCTGACATCCGTGAAGTTCGTTGAGTAAAAAATCCTGTCTTTTTGCATCAAGCTCAGAAAGCACATCGTCAAGCAGAATAACGGGTTCTTCGCCCATTCTTTCACGCAATACAGACGCCTCGGCAAGCTTCAGCGACAGAACCGCACTTCGCTGTTGCCCCTGAGATGCAAAAGCTCTGGCATTTTTACCGTTTATTATAATTTCAATATCATCACGATGAGGACCGTAATTTGTAAAACCCGTCCTTATATCGTCACTCTTGTGTTTTTCAAGTTTACACTTGAGTTTTTCATAAATTTCACCGACCGTATCATTCTCTGAGGCTTCATATCCTGACATATAACGAATTTTCAGCTCTTCTTTGCCTTTTGAAATTCCGTTATGATATTCAACGGCACGGTCGGAAAGCATTTTTACATAGTCGATTCTGTTTTTTACAAGCACTGCGCCGCTTTTCAAAAGCGGTTCATCCCATACGGGAAGTGTGTCCGCAAGTGACGGCCGCCTGTAAATGTCTTTCAAAAGCGAATTTCTTTGATTGAGAATCCTGTTGTATTTTGAGAGAACAACCGCATTTTTAAGCTTTTCACGACAGATTGCGCTGTCAATAAATTTTCTCCGCTCACCCGGACCTCTTTTTATAAGGCTGAGGTGTTCGGGAGAAAATACAACGGCGCAAAATCGTTCAATCAGTGCGGCGGCTGAATTTTTCTGCACACCGTTGATTTCAACGGACTTTTTTCCGCCCCTGAAAAGAATTTTTGCTGTTTGCTCACGCTCCTGACCGAGAAAACGCATCTCAATCCTCGCAAAATTCTCATCCCAATTGATAATTTCGCTGTCCTTTGAACCTCTGAAGCTGTGACCTCCGCAAAAAAACCACAGTGCCTCAAGCAAATTTGTCTTTCCCTGAGCATTGTCACCGTAAATTATATTTACTCCGTCACAAGGAGTGATTATATTGTCCTTTAAATTTCTGTAATTTTCAAATTTAAGAGCAATTACCTTCACTTACTTCATCAATCCCAAAGTTATTCAACGATTATTTCAAGACCGTCAAACACAGCCGTGTCGCCGACACGCATTTTTTTGCCTCTCATTGTGCAGATCTCACCGTTTACGGTAACATCTCCGTTCTGAATTACAACTTTTGCCTGTCCGCCGGTTTCAACTGCACCGCCGAGTTTAAGTAAATCCTGCAATTTTATGTATTCGCTGTCAATTTTAATTTTCTCAGTTTTCATTTGCCAACCTCATCGGAACAACTATGCTCAGATAGCTGTCACCCTTAACGGGTTTTACAATCATTGCCGTAAGTGAACCGTTGAGAATAAGCTTAATCTCATCGGTATCGGCATTTTTTAAAGCGTCAAGAAGGTATCTGTTGTTAAAGCCGATTTCAACCGACTCTCCGATGATAGGAACAGAGATTACATCATTGGCTCTGCCTACTGCGGATGTGCACGAAAGTTTAATTTCATCATCCGAAAAAATGCATCTTACAGGGCTTTGGATTCTATCGTTGTTCAAAAGCGACATTCTTTCAACTGCATCAATAATTGTTCTTGTATTGATAACTACCTCAGTTTTTGTCTCTTTCGGAATTGCAGACTTGTATTCTATGAATGTGCCCTCGATAAGACGGGAGATAATCCTGTAATTTTTGATTTTGAATGTGATATGTCGCTGACCGATGATAATTTCCGTATTTTCTTCGTCATCGGTGAGGAGTTTAAGCACCTCATGCTGAGTTTTTCCCGGAACAACAAAACGATTTTTGCTTTCGCTGTCTACATTTTCACTGCGAATTGCCATTCTGTAACCGTCAATGGCAATAATTTTGAATACACCGTCCTCAATTTCGTAAAGTGAACCTGTGTAAATAGGCTTTGCCGTGTTTTCGCTTACTGCGTAGACTGTCTGTCTGATCATATCACGCAGAATTTTTGCGTTGAGAGTGATTCTGTCAGTCTGTTCAAATGACGGAAGGTCGGGATATTCAACAGATGACATACCGACAATCTGGTAATTAACCTTTCCGCAGGCAATGTATGTAACCATACGCTCATCGGTTTCGATAAAGACAATCTCTTCGGGAAGTCGGCGTACAATATCAAGAAACAGCTTTGCGCTTACGACAATTTCGCCTTCTTCTTTGATTGTTGCCTCAATATCGGTTGTTATACCGATTTCGAGGTTGTAACCTGAAATATTCAGTGTGTTACCGTATGCTTTTATAAGAACGCCTTCAAGTGCAGGAATTGATGCCTTTGTTGACACAGCTCTTGACACATTGGATATGGCTGTTGCCAAATCTGAGCGCAAACATGAAATTTTCATCGGGTGCATTCTCTCCTGTCTTTTTATTAATATTTTTATTGTAGTAGTAGTAGGGGATGTCAAAATGTCAAAAAGCGGTGAGATTCCGCATTGACACTGAAAAAAAGCATAAACAAAAGATTTTTTCGATTTGTTTGCTTTTGTTGACAA
>ERZ1034917.1010-NODE-1010-length-20343-cov-4.608488_pt1 | contig 20343 bp, 8 predicted proteins | sample MGYA00520605_ERZ1034917 | MGnify/ENA primary metagenome ERZ1034917 (study PRJEB33766, sample SAMN09781784) | gut metagenome | biome: gut microbiome | host: Homo sapiens | place: Madagascar | study: EMG produced TPA metagenomics assembly of the PRJNA485056 data... | reverse complement strand
TCGGAGGCTTGCTCCGAGCTGATGAACGTACGCATAAAAAAGACCTCGTTTGTTTGGAAGATTTTATTAAAGCTATGATATATTATAATTCAAATTTTGTCAATAGCGTCAAAAATGGTTTTTTGGTTTTACTGCCATAAATTTAAACAAACAGCAGCTTTATGCTAATTATCATTTTGCACTATGTATATGTTTTTGCTGAAAAAGCAGAAAACATTACATAAAAGCTGATTTGTGCGATTGTGAAATGACCGAATATTCTTTATAATAATATAGAAAGAAACTACCGTAAGCACGGAGAAGGGCTAGAAAAGCAATTTATAAATAAGGAGTGGAAGAAATGACAAAAAGTAAATGGGGACGCGGAATGCTTGTCGGACTGTCATTGGCGCTTGCGCTCAGCGGATGCGCGGATAAGGGAAGGAAGAATGAGCCGGAGGTTGCGGTTAAGGACTCGAATGTCACAGCGCCCGGCGAATTGCCTATTGTTAAGGACAAAATCACATTAAGGCTCGGCACGTACGCAAACAACAACATTATTGATTATAAGACAAACGCATACACGAAATTTCTTGAAGAAAAGACCGGCATTGACTTTGAATTTGACGTAATAGTAAATCCGGAGCAGAAAATCAAAATTATGCTTGCAGCCAACGATAAGCTGCCGGATCTGCTTTTTGGCATGAACTTTAGCCAAGAAATGCTCATCAAATACGGAAAAAACGGTACGGGCGCTCTTGTGGATTTAGGCGATTATATGGATAATTACGGGTATTACCTGGACGAGTGTCTGTCAAAAACGGTTGTACCCAATCTTGAAAAAAGGCTTACAACAGAGGACGGCGGAAGATACTTTATGCCCGGAATAGGGGAGCAGACGGGCAATATGTATTGTCTGAAGGCATTTATCAACAAAAAGTGGCTTGACAAGCTTGGATTGGAGGTTCCGAAAACAACCGAGGAATTTAAAAACGTAATGCACAGATTTGTGAACGAGGATCCTAACGGAAACGGAAAAAAGGATGAAATCGGAATAACGGGCTGTACAAACGGTTGGAATGCAATTCCGTGGCACTTCTTTGTAAACTCGTTTATTTATGACGATATTTGGGATGAGATAATCGTCGATGACAATAACAAGGCTTCAAGCATCTTGTATACAAAGGAATTTAAAGAGGCTCTTAAATACATAAATGAACTGTATAACGACGGAGCATATGACGAGAATGCCTTCACTCAGGATTCCGCTGCGCTTAGAATGCAGTGTCAGGGCGATGTAAATACGATTGGCTGTATTGTGGCATCCGATATAGATTCATACTTCGCAAATTCACCGGAAAAAATACTTGACTATGTCGCACTTCCGCCGCTTATGGGGCCGGAGGGCGTCGCTTATGCGGTGAAGGCGGATACAAACGTTGTTACCAACGGTATTATGACCAAGTATTGCCAAAACAGACTTGCCGCATTCAGACTTATGGACTATATGCTTTCGGAGGAGGCGTCGATCTTCTCAAGATTCGGAGTGGAGGGTAAGGACTGGAAACCTGCCACAGAGAACGACCGCAGTGTGTTTGAAAGTATAAACGCAAAGCCGAGAATAGTTTCGATACTGCCGTACGGCTCTGTTCAGAATTCAAACTGGGAGGAAAGAAATCCGTACTTCAGAAGTCTTAGCTTATCGGACGGTATGGCATGGAACGGTTCGCCGTATGACGGCGAAAAGTTCAAGGGCGACGCGCTTGCGGCATACTACGGCAAGGAATATAAAAACCGTATGCCCGCAACAAGCTATACGGTGGAGGAACAGGAAGAAAAGGCATTTCTCCAGACCGATTTAAAACAGCACATCGATCAGGAAATGGCGAAATTTATTTTGGGCAGAAGAAGCCTGGACGAATATGACAAGTTCCTGAAGGAGCTTGACTCGCTCGGATTCGCAAGATACCTTAAAATCGTTCAATCGGGTATTGACAGGGCGAGTGAGTAAAAAACAGCCTGAGAGTTTGTGAAAACCGCACATTTTCAAAAGGGGAATCGATTTCGGGTGTTGCAGAGGAGGATTCTGCACAGCTTCCGCCGCGCTCATTAAATTGATGCGCGGCGGAAAATTTGAAAGGTGGAATATTTGAATATGCAGTTGCCTAACAGCAAGACAGAATTAAGAAAATTATCACTGAAAACCAAATATCGGAAAGACCTTAACAAAAATTGGCAGCTCTATATTATGCTTCTGCTGCCGGTTTTGTACATATTTATTTTTTCGTATGTGCCTATGTACGGTGTGCAGATTGCATTCAGAGATTATAATGCACTTGACGGGATTATGGGGAGCAAGTTTGTCGGATTGAGATGGTTTAAAAGGTTTTTTAACTCTCCGTGGTTTTGGAGGTATTTGGGAAACACGCTTGCCATATCGGTTTATAACATTGCGCTAAGCTGGCCTTTGCCGATTTTTCTTGCGCTTTGTTTCCATGTGGTGACAAATAAGATATTTAAAAATTCGGTAGAGTTTATCTCGTATTTGCCGAACTTTATTTCTACGGTTGTTCTTGTGGGTATGATAAATGTACTTTTCGGTTCCAGAACGGGGCTGCTCGGCAGAGCGCTTGAATACATATCCCGCGGACAGATAACAAACGTGCTTTCAAGCGCGAGCGCCTTTAGGCATCTTTATGTATGGTCGGGAATATGGCAGAGTGTAGGCTGGTCAACGATTATCTATATGGCGGCGCTTACATCGGTGAGCAAGGATCAGATGGAGGCGGCGCTGATTGACGGAGCGTCGCGGTTCCAGCGTGTTATCCACGTTGATATACCCGCTATTATGCCGACAATGGTAATACAGCTTTTGATGCTGGTCGGCTCGGTGCTGAACGTCGGAGAGGAAAAGGTGCTGCTTATGCAGAATGACCTTAACCTTGCGGCAAGTGAGGTTATATCGACCTATTCGTTCAAGACCGGATTGCTTATCGGAAGCGGAAACTATTCCTTCGGTGCGGCGATTGGATTTTTTAATTCGGCTATAAACCTGATAGTCCTTTTGTCTGTCAACAAGATATCAAGGAAAATTTTTGAGACAAGCCTTTGGTAATGGGAGGGGTACAATATGAAATCAAAAAACAATAACAAAAACAATGCGCTTAGGCTTACCGGAAGCGACAAGGTGTTTGTCGGCTTGATATATCTGATACTTATTGCAGTAAGCCTGATATTCCTGATTCCCATGCTGAATGTTACGGTGTCCTCTTTTTCGTCGCCCAAGGCGGTAGCCGCGGGAAAGGTGACGGTGTTTCCTATCGGCTTTAACCTTGAAGCGTATAAAATGGTTTTTGCGAACAACAAGCTTGTTCTCGGCTTTACAAATACGATTATATACACTCTTTTCGGTACGCTGCTTAATATTTTTATTACCGTTCTTGCGGCATATCCCATGTCGAGAGAGGACTTTGCCGCAAAAAATATATTTATGAAGTTTTTTACGTTTACAATGTATTTTAACGGCGGCATTATACCGACATATCTTTTGTATAAGAGCATGGGACTTGTGGATTCGCGGCTGGTTATGATTATTCCGGGCGCATTGTCGATATATAACATGATAGTAATGAGGACTTCGCTTCAGACAAACCTTCCGAACGAAATTTTGGAGGCGGCAAAGATTGACGGCTGTGATGACTTCAGATTTTTAAGGCAGTTTGTTGTGCCGCTTTCAAAGCCGATAATTGCGGTTATTGTTATGTTTTACGCAATCGGACACTGGAATTCGTACTTTGACGCTTATGTATACCTTTCGAGCGAAAGCAAGTATCCTTTATCGATATTTATACAGACAATCCTCGGCGGACTTGTAACAAAGGGCGAAACCGTTAAGAACTATGAGGCGGCGGCGCAGCAGGAGCTGTATAAGGACATTGTACAGTATGCGCTTATTATTGTGACCTGTCTGCCCGTATGGATTTGCTGTCCGTTTATGCAAAAATACTTTGTTCACGGAGTAATGGTAGGTGCGGTTAAGGGATAAACCGGTATTTAAGGACAGAAATAAAACACTGTTTTTCGGCAAAGCTTTTTGTTAAGAATTGAAACAGCGCAAGGGGTACCGACCAAATTTTTATCATTGATAAGCTCGGAAAGTTGATGTATAATTAGGCTTGCCGAGGTTGAATTTTAAAAATAGTTTTGTGTTACAAAGGAAGGCTGGTGCGTTGATGTATAAGATAATTTTGGTAGACGACGATGAATTTACACTGGATAATATTTCAAAAGCGGTAAATTGGGAAAAAAGCGGTTTTGAGCTGGCGGGCAAATTTGATTCCGCAGAGAGAGCTATTGAGTATATTAAGGAAAATACGGTTCATGTAATTATTGCGGACATCAAAATGCGTTGGATGAGCGGACTTGAATTTGCGGAATATGTTCAAAAACACTATCCCGATATATGCTTTGCGATTTTAAGCGGTTACGATAACTTTGAGTATGTAAGGACGGCACTGCGCAGCAAGGTTATCGACTATATTTTAAAGCCTGTTTTACTGAAGGATATTAAGCGGGTACTGGCGGAATGTAAGAAAAACCTGGACGACAGAATGTTGACAAATGCCTCGGACGAGAATGTTGAGCTTCAGGAGTTCATCACAAACTATATGAAGCATAGGGCGGAAAACATTTCACTTTTAAGAAGGGCGTTTGACAAGCAAGGCTTTGAAAACAGCATTGACAAGACACCGGTTGTTTCCGGCGAAATTGTTTTTAAGGAGGATATAAACCGGTACATAAAAAGGTTTTGCCATTTCGGCAGGGACGGACTGAATAACCGTATAAACAATCTTTTTATGGATGAAAACGGAATTATTGCAATTCCCACAAATTATACGTTTGATTCAATAGGCTATATCATTTTTTGCGATTGCGCCGACCGTTCGGAGTGCGAGAAAAAAATAGAGTTCATGCGGGACAGTATCCGAAAAAATGCGGAAGAAATGCTAAAATTGAATATTGATTTTATAAAGAAGAAAATCTCGGATAATATATATGCGGTTTTTGACGACGAGAGGCATGAGTTTATAATGATTAACGTCAACAGTATATATGCGTTAATCAGCGACGGCGAAACAGAGCGGGCGACAGAGGCATATAAGATATTTGAGGAAAAAATCAACCGTAATTCGGACGATATTGCCAAATTTTATGCAGCGCTGACATCAAAAATCAAAGCGTGCAGCAATTATTTTTTGTATGACAAAAAAATAACCGAGGCGGTTGATGCGGATTTTGATCGGACGGAAACCGTTAAAGCGGACATTCAAAGTATTATACGTGCCGTTTCGGAGGAAAACCGCAGGCTGAACGCCTATGACTTTGTAAGCGTGGTTCAAAAATACGTTGAGGAAAATTATGTAAACAACATTACCGTTGCGGATGCGGCGGAAAAGGTAATGCTCTCGGAAAGCTGGTTCAGCAGACAGTTTAAAAAGAGAACCGGCAAAAACTTTGTGGATTACCTCAACGAGGTAAGGATAACCAAGGCTGTTACGCTGCTGAAATGCACAAACCACCTTGTGAATGATATTTACGAGGAGGTCGGCTACAAGAGCAGAAATTATTTTTATGTACAGTTTAAAAAATACATGGGCTGCTCACCGCAGCAATACAGAGAAAATCTGCAAAAACGCTGAGTGTTATCGGGGGAAACGGAAATGGCTTTCAAAAATATCGGAATCGTATATAACGCCATAAAAAAATACGGTGCGAAAAGCGTATTCATAAAAGGCTTTTTGGGGTTAAGTCTTTTGATTTTTGCACTGGTAATCGGCGGTGTTATACTGTTTGTTACTCTTTTTTCGGGAATATATGACAATAAGCGCGCGGACGGTCTGTCGCTTGAGCTGTACTCGACAAGGAACAGAATTGACGGCATTACAAGACAGATTAATTCGTCCTGTGCGGAGCTGCAAGAGAGGTATGATTTGGCGAGCCTTGCGGCAAACGATAAGGAAAAGCTGCAGGAGCTTTTATATTCCGAAAAAAAGGATCTCGGCTTTTTGAACTCGGTTTACTTATATATTCCGGACGAGAATTATATAATTTCCACATCAAATATATATAAAAGCGATAATATGACAAGCTTTCCCGATAAATCGTGGATTCGACTGTATAAAAACGGAGAAAGCTTTTTTTATCGTGAATTTCCGGATATCGGAATAGTGGCAAAGTGCTTTTCTTATGTGAAAAATGTAAAGCTTGACAAGGAATATGTTTTTATATATAACGTGGATTATTCGTATATGAATTTTGCGTCTGCCGACTATGAATCCAACAAGCTGTATATGCTTTCATCACGGGGAAATATAGTTTATACCACGGACGAAAACCTGTACGGAAGTAATCGGCAGGATGAGTATATCGAAAGGTTTGAAAAAATAAACAAGGACAAGCGTACCTATGTCTGCAAGTACAAAAGCATCAATGACATAGTGTTTTCGATCAAAACAAAAAAGAGCGATTTGGGACTTGTGCTTGTAATGGAACGGTGGTGGGTAAGCAGCTTAAGCGCATGGAAGATAGTTTTGCTTTCGATAGCCTCGCTGCTGATTTCGATGCTGATTTCAACACTAAGCGTACCCAAGCTGTACAAGCCGTTTGCTGATGTAATCGAGCTTGAAAACAGTATATCCAAGGCAAATATAAACAGCAATAACGAGATAAACAACGTTATAAGCTATGTGATGAATATTGTCACACAAAAACAGGATGTGGAGCTGAAGCTTGCGCGGAACGCGCTGCTGCTGCAGGACGCTCAGATTTCGATGCTGCAGGCTCAGATGAATCCGCATTTCCTGTTCAACACGCTGCAGCTGTTAAACGGTATCATTCTTGCGGAAATGAAGGAGGATACGCAGGCAATGGAGGTTGTTTCGCTGATTTCACGATTGCTCCGCGAGGCAATAGACATATCAAAATTTGTACGGCCGTTTTCGGAAGATGCGGAGAGCCTTGAAATATACCTCGAGATTCAGCGAATACGGTATCGCGGAAAATTTGACGTTATTTGGGATGTGGACGAAAGGGTCGAAGGACTGAAGGTTCCGAAACCGGTTCTTCAGCCGTTGGTTGAAAACGCAATAGCGCACGGAATAGTTAAAATAAGGACAAATGAAAAGGGTGTTATCAAGATTACGGCATTTTTGCAGGACGGAATTTTTTACATTTCCGTCAAGGATAACGGCCCCGGCTTTACCTTGGAAAGGATTCGCGAAATAGAAGAAATACTGTCGGGAGAGGTAGGGGTTACCGATAAGAAAATAGGCTTATATAACGTAAACCGACGCATTAAAATCCTGTTTGGAGAGGCATACGGTTTGACGCTTTTGCCCGGACCGGGCGGCGAGGTTGTGGTAAGCTTGCCCGCAGAGCCGTATCGTAACACGGATGTACGCGGTATAGACGAACAGGAACAACGGGGAACGGATAATGAATAATACCGTGTGGTGCGAAGGCGGCGGACTACGGAATATATTGCAAAAAAGCAGATTTGTGTGATTGCGCAAAGGGTCGTGTGGTTTTATAATTATATTAGGTGGTATAACAGAGATTCGCAAAATGGCATTAAAGACTGTAATTGCTTGACACAACACAATTTTTGCGGATTTTTGCAAGAGGGACGTAAGGCTATTTAATGTAGTGCCGAAAAAATATTTGGGGGTGAAAAACGTGAAACAGCTAAGCGTTTGAAGGAGGAAGTAATAACCGGGTCACGAATAGCATACGTACAAAATTTATTGCGAAAAGCGCGGGGAATATAACTGCTGCGGTATTTTCGCGGAAAGGTGGATTTAAAAATGAAAAAAATGGTTTCGGCTGCATTGGCAGCTGCTTTGTTTGGGACAATGCTTAACGTTGCGGCATTTGCGGATGAGATAAACACGGACGACACAAGCGGGGAAAAAACAAGAGTCGTATACGCACAGGATTTTAATGATTGTACATGGTGGGAAAACGGCAGCGAGCCCACAGCGGCGGAATTTGAAAGAACTCCGTTTTATAAGGCAATGGACGACGGCGAGAAAATGCAGTCGGCATATAAGATAGAGGACGCGGCAAACGGCAGAGCGGCGGGTGATAAATCGCTTCATATAAACCAAACCTTTACGCATGAATTCGGTAAGGATAAATCGGGTAATAACTTAAGCGCAATGACCGAGGATAATATGTGGGTCGGCAACGGCAGCGGAAGTCAGGGAACAAACGGCGTCAGCCACAGAATAACGCTTGACTCGGCAGAAAAGCAGGGCGCGGAACGATACCTGCATATTTCCTTCAGCACGGCACAAAGCTATAAGCCGTCAACCTGGATAGACGGCGAACAGGGCTCCGGACTGGATGTTTCGTTTGTATTTAACACAAGCAAAGGAGAAACGGAAAAGGAAATGCTCCATTGGTACAACGATAACAATCAAGGCGTTTTCGGAAAATTTTTCACGGTGCTTATAAAGGAAGAAAAATGGATTAACTATGACTATATTCTGGACACACAGAGCATGACGGGAGATATTTATGTAAACGGCTACCTTGCAGCGGAAAAAATAGATTTGAACAAAGGGTTTAACGGTGACTTTACGGGAGCAACAATTAACGGCATCAGCAAGCTGAATTTCCAGGTAAGAGATACTAACCTTTGGGGTGATCTTCGTGATACAAATGTTTATCTTGATGATATTAAGGTGGAATATGCCGAGGAGCAGCCGACAGTTTCTACATATTCGGTATTCGGCGAGGCGGCATATATCAACGCACCCGAAAAATATGTCAATAAAGAAGCGGGGGTTATATATAACTGCGGTCAGACCTTGGATGATATGAAGCAATATATGCCGGGAAAGGGTGTATATTTGGTAAAAGAAACGGCAAACAGCAAACCGAGCTGGCCGAGTATGGAGGAACACGGTTCGCAGTCGTTGAACGCTGTAGCTTTGAACGACGGAAGAACAGTAAGTCCTATCCTGTTTGCGGAAAACGGCAAATTTACATATCGTTATGCGATTAAACAGCCGCAGACAACGGCAATATCCGCAAACGCGGCGGTGACTGCGGACGGCATAAAGCTCAGCTGGACGGGACAGTCGGACAAATGCTGCGGAATTGAAATTTTCAGAAACGGCGAAAAAATCGCAGACTTGGCAAAGGATGCGGGCGAGTATACAGACAATTACGCAATAACAAGCGACGGCTGCGAGTATACGATTCGAGAGCTGTTATCGGACAACGCGACTGCGTCAGCTGCCGAAAAGGATTTTGCGGATACGGTTGTTAATGTTGAAAACGAGATTTCGGACATAGCTTATACGGCAGAGGATTCGGGCGAGCAGTCCGCAAAGGTTAATGCGTCCGTAAGCATAAACGCTAAAGCGGGTTTTGACGGCGCGGTCAATTTGATTGCGGCATTGTATAAGGACGGCAGACTCAGCCGTGTCAAGGTGTCCGATGCGGTTAGCCTTTCGCGCGGTGAGGAAAAGACAATAGAGGTTTCGCTTGAGGATTTGCCGAAGGCTTCGACAGGGGACGATGATGTTGAAATCAAGTTTTTCCTCTGGGAGTCAAGCATGAAACCCATAAAGATGCTGACGGTATCTGAATGGAACAGTGCTGCGCAGCAGTAGCTTTAAGAAGTAGTTTTGCAGTAACGGGCATATGCTAAAGCTTTGCCCGTTACCGTTTTGATAAACATTAAGGAGGAGCTTTGATTGAGAACGAAAAGACTTTGGAGTATAGCGATAACAATATGTTTTTTGTGCAGTACATATGTTCCTGCGGCGGCATATGACGGTGTCGGTGCGTCGGAGCCTTCGGAAAACGGCAATACGGACAGCAGAGTTGTTTACGCACAGGATTTTAATGATTGCACGTGGTGGGAAGGCGGCAGTGAGCCGACAGCTGAGGAGTTTGAAAGAACTCCGTTTTATAAGGCAATGGACGACGGCGAGAAAATGCAGTCGGCATATAAGATAGAGGACGCGGCAAACGGCAGAGCGGCGGGTGATAAATCGCTTCATATAAACCAAACCTTTACGCATGAATTCGGTAAGGATAAATCGGGTAATAACTTAAGCGCAATGACCGAGGATAATATGTGGGTCGGCAACGGCAGCGGAAGTCAGGGAACAAACGGCGTCAGCCACAGAATAACGCTTGACTCGGCAGAAAAGCAGGGCGCGGAACGATACCTGCATATTTCCTTCAGCACGGCACAAAGCTATAAGCCGTCAACCTGGATAGACGGCGAACAGGGCTCCGGACTGGATGTTTCGTTTGTATTTAACACAAGCAAAGGAGAAACGGAAAAGGAAATGCTCCATTGGTATAACGACAACAACCAGGGTATTTTCGGAAAGTTTTTAACTGTGCTTATAAAAGAAGAAAAATGGATTAACTATGACTATATCCTGGACACACAGGATATGACGGGAGATGTTTATGTAAACGGCTGCCTTGCGGCTGAAAAAATAGATTTAACCAAAGGGTTTAACGATGACTTTACGGGAGCAACAATTAACGGAATCACCAAGCTGAATTTCCAGGTAAGAGATACTAACCTTTGGGGCGGTCTTCGTGATACAAACGTTTATCTTGATGATATTAAGGTAGAATATGCCGAGGAGCAGCCGACGGTTTCTACATATTCGGTATTCGGCGAGGCGGCACGCATCAGCGCACCCGAAAAATATGTTGATAATGAAACGGGAATTATATATAACTACGGTCAGACGCTTAGCGAGATGAGCGGTTATTTGGCGGGAAAGAACGTGTATTTGGTAAAAGAACGGGCAAACAGCACGCCAAGCTGGCCGACCTTGGAGGAATATGACTCACAGTCACTTGATGCCGTGACTTTGGACGACGGAAGGACGGTAAGTCCTATCCTGTTTGCGGAAAACGGTAAATTTACATATCGTTATACGATTAAACAGCCGCAGGCGACTGCACTGAGAGCGGAAATTTCTTCTTCGGCGGACGGATTTAAGCTCAGCTGGACAGGAAACGCAGCGAATTGCCGCGGAATTGAAGTCTTCAGAAACTCGGAAAGAATTGCGGTGCTGGCTGCGGACGTGCAAAGCTATACAGACGCGGACGCAGAGCCCGAAAAGGCATATGATTATACGATTCGTGAATTGCTGCCCGACAAAAACGTGTCCGAATTTACCGATTCGATCAGCAATGCAGATAAACCGAAAAATCTTTCGGCTGTTCAGGTTCCGAACAAACCGGCTGTCAGCTTGACATGGGATGCGCCGAGCAATAAGCTTAACGGTGATGCAACGGGTTACAAAATATACCGTGACGGTATCGAGCTGACAGAGGTGGGCGCCGCTGTCTTGACATATACGGATGACAGCGCCGATATTGATACGGACACTACCTATCGGTACTCCGTAGCTGCGGTATACGGCAGACTTGTATCGGGTGCAACACCGGAGGTTTCGGTATATGTAAGCTTTGACGGCTTGGATTCCAGAGTGGTATACACACAGGATTTTAATGCTTGTACATGGTGGGAAGGCGGCAGCGAACCCACGGCGGCGGAATTTGAAAGAACTCCGTTTTATAAGGCGATGGACGACGGCGAGAAAATGCAGTCGACGTATAAGATAAAGGACGCGGCAAACGGAAGGACGGCGGGTGATAAATCACTTCATATCAACCAGAAATTCACTCATGAATTCGGTTCGGATGATATGGGTTCTACGACCGAGGATGGAATATGGGTAGCCGACAACTCAGGTATAGGGACAAACGGTGTCAGCCACAGGATAACGCTTAATTCGGGAAAAAGAAAAAGCTACGAAAGGTATATGCACGTTTCGTTCAGCGCGGCACAAAGCTATAAGCCGTCGACATGGATAGAGGGCGAGCAAGGCTCCGGACTGGATGTTTCGTTTGCGTTTAACACGAGCAAAGGAGAAACGGAAAAGGAGATGCTCCATTGGTATAACAACAACAATCAGGGTATTTTCGGAAAGTTTTTTACGGTGCTTATAAAAGAAAACAAGTGGATTAGTTATGACTATGTTTTTGACACGGAAGCTATGACGGAGGACGTTTATGTAAACGGTTTCCGCGTTGCGGAGAATATAGATATATCCGACAAGTTTGACGGAGCGGCGATTAACGGCATCGGCAAACTGAATTTTCAAGTAAGGGATACAAACCGTTGGGGCGACAACCGTAATATGGACGTTTACCTTGACGATATTAAGGTGGAATACGGCAAGGAAGAGCCGACGGTTTCGACCTATTCGGTATTCGGCGCGGCGGCACATATCAACGCGCCCGAAAAATATGTCAATAAAGAAACGGGAGTTATATACAACTACGGTCAGACTCTTAGCGAGATGAGCGGTTATCTGACGGGAAAAAATGTATATTTGGTAAAAGAAACGACAAACAGTACGCCGAGCTGGCCGCTTTTGGAGGAGTATGACTCACAGTCCCTGGACGCGGTGGAGCTGGATGACGGGAGAGAAGTAAGCCCTATTCTGTTTGCGGAGGACGGCAGCTTTACATATCGTTATATTATTAAACAACCGCGAAAGTCGGGCGTAAGCCTTGAGGTTTCCGAGGTTGAGCCGAATGCCATTGTGCTTGGCTGGAGCGGCAAATCGGCAGACTGCCGCGGAATAGAGGTATTTAAAGACGGTGTCAGAACTGCGGTATTGCCGGCGGATGCGCAAAGCTATAGGGATACTGATGTGATTTTGCGGCAAAGCTATGAGTATTGTATCCGCGAATTATTTGATAACGGCGATGTGGGAACGTTTTCCTCGTCGGTAAGCAGCTTTGTCGGTGCTGTCGGCAGACCGGAAAGCTTTGCGGCAGCATTGATTCCCAATCGGCTTATCGTAAAGCTGACATGGGAAAAACCGAGCTACGGAGCGGTAAACGGCTACAAAGTTTATCGTAACGGTGCGGTGCTGGCTGCATTGGACGCCGATGTATACGAGTATACAGATGACTCCGATTTGACGGTGGGCAAGGAGTATTGCTATTCGGTTGCTGCAGTAGGTGCGGATGGTGAGATGTCCGACAAAACAACGGAGGTTAGCCTTGTGCCGGACGTTATCTCGCCGCCCTTGAATCCAAAAATCGAGAATGTCGACCCCGATATTAAGCTTTCATGGGACAGCGTTGAAGGCGCGAAAGCGTATGACGTGTACAGAAACGGAGTGTATGTTGCACAAACCTCCGAGTGTTCCTATGTGTTTGACGATTGCACGGAGGATAGCTTTTACGAATTTTATGTAAAAACCGTAAACGCGCTTGACGCTGCGTCGCGTGCGTCCGAAACGGTAAGATATATAAAGCACAATTCAAGAATGGATATATACAGTAATATATTTGATGATAAAACGGACAGAAACTACAGCCTTACGGCGACAGATTCGGCAGTGATAGAACAGGGCAAAGACTACTGTGCGATTGGCGAAAACGGTATCCGTATCGGATTTAACTCGCAGAGCTTTAACGAACAGTCGGCAGGCTTTGCGGTAAATGACGGACTTGATTTATCAAAAATCAAGAACAGCGCTGCGGAAATAAGATTTCTGATGTATGTGCCGGAGGGATTGGATATAAGCAAGCTCGGATTTGCCGCAGTCAGGGACTACAACTCAAACTTTGCGGGAAAAACCGTAAGTCTGAAGGCGGCGGTTGCGCTGGACCGCTATGTAAAGAATAGCGGTTGGAACTTTGTGCGTATTCCGCTGAAGGATTTACCGAATAAGGGTGTGTTTACCGCGAAGAAGGCAAATATACCGTACGAGGCAGACTTTAACTATTCAAAGGTTAAGGGGTTGGTGTTTACGGGCAAGGTCGAAGGTATGGCGGAAAACACCTATTTTATGGCGGACGAAATTGCAATTTATGCGGATAGGGCGCCGGAGGTAATATCTGTTAAGGCGAACGGGGGTGCGCTTTCAAATGACGCTGTGATCAGCGGACGGACAAATCGGTTCTCGGTTAAATTTGATACGGAAATGGACACAAAACAGCTGTCAAGTGACAAGCTGAAGGTTGTATGCGGAAACAAAATGATACCGTCTGTTGTCGAGTATGATTCGGAAAACGATGAATATGTAATAAGCCTGCTGGACAAGCTTGAGCCGAACAAGGACTATTCGTTGGTTGTTGAAAAGGCGGTTTCAAAGATTGGAACGACTCAGAAGGGAAAATATACCGTCACATTTAAGACCGATTCCGATGTAAGCGCCGAAACGGTCGAAAAAACCGTTATTATGAATCTTAAATCCATGTCGGGAACAACCGACGCGGCAATCAAACAAGAAATAAGCTTTGACGGCGGGGCGGCAAACGAAACGCTGTGCGGCTTTGAAATCGAGATTTCGTATGATGCGGTCAGCCTGCTTTTGGATAAAGACGAGGTTAAAATAATAAGCGATTTAAAGAACAGCGGTGTCAAGGCTCAGAACAAGAACGGAAAGCTGATTATCACCTGTGCAGCCGATAAAACAAAAGAAATATCGATTAAGGACGGTATCGGAACATTTGCGATCAAAGCGCTTAAAAGCGGCAGCTCGCGAATTTCGGCAGCAGGAAAGCTTTACAGATATTATTCGGATACGGATACGGTTAAGGAATTCGGAATAAACGGCAGTGCGACAATTACTGCGGCAAAGGGTTCAAGCGGTTCCGGCGGTTCGGGCAGCTCCGGCGGCGGTTCGGGCAGTACGGGCAGCTCGTCTGCGATTGGCGGAGCAAGACCGAGCAAAGGCAGCGGCGGACAGAATACGACACCGGCGGCAAAGACGGTATTCGATGATATTTCGTCTGTTGCTTGGGCGCGTGAGGGGATACTTTACCTCAGCGAAAAAAACATAATAAACGGATATGAGGACAATACCTTCAGACCGAATAATGCAATTACGCGGGAAGAATTTGTTGCGATTATTGTAAGGGCATTTGAGGTTGACGGCGAAAGTGTCGGCTGTGATTTTTCCGATGTGGATAAATCGGCATGGTATTACAAGTTCGTTTCAAGCGCGGTGAACACAGGAATCATCAACGGCATTGATGACAATATGTTCGGCACGGGTGAATTTCTGTCGCGTCAGGATATGTGTACAATATTAAGACGGGTGATAGAGAACCGAGGCTTGGAATTCGATAAGCAATACAGCCGACTGGAATTTGCCGATGAGAACGAAATTGCGGACTATGCAAAGGAGGCTGTAAGCGAGCTGCAGCAGATAGGCATTGTAAACGGCGTGGGAGAAAATATGTTCGCACCCGAAGAAAACGTAACGCGTGCAATGGCGGCAAAGGCAATATATCAGATGATGCAGGGCAGAGATAATTAGGAGGGCTCATTCATGAAAATTTTTAACAGGTTATTGGCATTATTAATGATTCTTTCGGTTTTTATATCGGGAATTCGGGTGAATGCTATGTCGATGAGTACATCCAAAGAGGCATACAGGCTTGAAGCTCTTGGATTTTTGGACGCAGCGGATATTGACGAGAGCCTAACGCAGATGAGCAAGGCGCTGTTTGTGAAGACTGCCGTAAGAATGTATTTGGCATTGAATGTACCTTCCCGTTACAGCGAGATAGATTTTAAGGACGTAAATCCCGGTGATTTTGCCGCGGACGAGATTCAGTTTGCTTTAAAGTCAGGTTTGGTGGAAAAAACAGAGAGCTTTTATCCAAACAGCGCCATATCCTATGACGAGGCAATTAAAATTATCGTAAGGGTTTTGGGATATGAGCCGGCTGCGGAAAAAGAAGGGTACAATGCTGCGGCAGTAAAGGCAAAGGTCCTTGGCGGCGTTAATTCAAAATTTGAGCTGAAGGATGCCTTAAGACTTTTGGATAATGCTCTTGAAAGTCCGTTGATGCGGCAGCTGTCATACGGCAGCAGCGTTGAATATTCCGTTGAGAAGGAGCGTACACTGCTGACCGAAGCGGGCATAATTATCAAAAGCGTTTATATTACAAATGTTGATGTGCATGACGGCACTATTGAGGCCGACGGAACGGAATACTCGACAGAAAATGTAAATTTAGACAGTATTCCGGAAGGAAGGGCAAAGATATATGTGCGAAACAGCGATGATACGGTTATATATATTGACGTATTGGGCGACACGGAGGTATTTTATGATTTTATAGAATATGTAAACGGTGAGCAGCGCAGTGCGGATATATATCCTTCCGCTATACGGAAATTATCGTTAAGAAATATCGGCAAAACATATGCTGTGGAAACCGACGCAAAAATTACTTTGAATGACAGCACGATTTCGGGCAGCTATGTTAATACCTTCGCAAAGATTATTGTTAAGCAAAACAAGATAGTCAAGGCGGAGGCATACACCCTGCGTGTCGGCGGCTTGATATATCGTGCGGACAAGCAGCAGATTAAGTATATTACGGGCGAGTGCCCCGAAAATACAATTATCGGTTTTGACAAGGTAGATGATTTGCAGGTTTATGTTGACGGTGTAAAAAGCAGTGATATGCTCAAACTTAAGGCGGAAATGGTGTTTGACTACTGGTGCAGCGATGATGAAAGCAAGTTTATTATTGTCGCATCTTCCAGAAATGCAGCGGGAAAGTTTGACAGTCATGCCTCGGGCTCTATTCGTGTTGACGGCGTAAAGTATGAAATAAGTGCGGCAAATAAGCCTGTTGCGCAGTCGTATATTTCAAAAAAGTATACCGACACCGAGGATTATAAAAAGTTCCTTTCACAGAATGTAAAAATCTATATTGACGATAACAAATATGTGCGTTTTATAAAGATTGATGAATCACTGACGGAAATAAACGAGTTTTACGGCGTGGTATTGGGCGTAAAGAAACCGAATGGCTTGGACGGTGAGTACGAGGTCAAGGTTTATAAAATTACAGGAGGTATGGGTGAAGAAATATATAAGGTTTCTTCAAAGCTGAGCAGTGATTCGCTTGGCATGGACTATGTGGCTTCGGTTGCAAAAAACTATGACGGACACGGCTTTTTGAAGTTTGGCTTAAACGGCAAAAATGAAATCAGAAAGGTTGAGGTTCCGGAGTATTGGGGCGCAACAACCACAACAACCCAAATCAGTGAAGGGTGGAATAACCGAATCGGAGGGGTACCGATCAACAAAGCAACAATGTTTGCGCTGTACAATGACAACGGAGAATTTACCGTTCATCAGTTCGCGTGGGATTCGTTAAAGGCGACCCAGACCCGAAATCAAGTTCCCATGACTGTGGTTTCCGATTTTGACATAAGGTACAATCCCGTGCCGAGATTTATTGCATTGACTCAAAATTGCACCAAGCTGTGCAGCGATTATACAACCTTTGACGTGCTTTTGGACAGATATAACAATATGGATGATAAAGTAAGTCTGGAATTTGCGGGCGGCTCGAGCTATTCGGTAACTCCGGAATTTGTGGAGGAGAATAATTTGACAGGCAGATGTCTGGTACGCTTTCAAAGAAACATATTCGGGGACGCTCCATTCTTTCTGAATCCGCAAAACGACGTGTACGACCTGACGGGCGAGCCGGAGGAATGGAAAACAAACGAGTATACACAAGACAAATGGAACGGCTTTTTTAAAGCAGATTCCGTAAGATACCGAGATGAAAGCGTAGTGCAGTTTAACATTGCGGGCGAACCGAGCGAGGTATATTTTATAGAATCGCCGCGTGTTTACGAATATAACCGACACAGAGATATGTTCATAAAGCGTTCCTTTGAGAATATTCCGAGCGGGTGTCCGGTTTGGTATTATGCTGCGGAATGGCCGTCGCCGAAGGGAGTACATATCCTTATTTATGAGACGGACAGCATGGTTCCGCAAATAGATGCCTGAAGGGGGAAATAAGAGTGAGAAAAATAAGCTTAATACTCATTTTCGTCATGCTGATCGGTATTCTTCCCGTCAATGCGGCAAAAGAGCAGGAGTACGATATCGGCACACAGACATTTACCCCGCTGGATTTAACAAAGGCGGTAAATATGGGCTTTGCCGATGAAAAAGCGGATGACGGAAAGGGCGGCTGGACAGATCAAGGCCCCGAAAATGATTTTAGTTCCTTTACATACAAAGGCAGAACGTTATTTAACGCAATTCCGTTTGATATTATAGACCCCGCGCAGAACAACGGTAAGTCTTCCATTGTCCTAAGAGGTCAGAACAACCGGTTCTTTCCGACCTCTGCCGAGATAGAGGTGAACCAAAAAGCGGGCGGGGTTTATTTCCTTCACGATGCGGCATGGCTTTCGGCAATTGTCGGAACGTACACCTTTGTCTATGATGACGGGACAAGCCATGATGTAAATATTCAAGGAGATTTGGATGTATTTAACTGGTGGGGGAGAGGCTCATCGGATAAATGTATACCGATTTGGACGGGGTCGAACGGTTCTACAAGCCAAATATCGCTTGGAATGTACGCGTGTACCAATCCGTATCCGGAAAAAACAATAAGCAAAATTGTGGCAAGTACACCGGGTGACGGGGCATATCTGATGATAGTTGCGGCAACGCTGACAGATGAAAAACCCTATTTGCCGTTTCCGCCCGATACGGCAAACCCGCAGTCCACAAGTAATTGGTATCCGTATACGCTGCCGAATGTGCAGGATGTAAAGGGTACGATAATGGATATGTCGTATCTTTTGGACGCGCCCGCGGGAAAGCATGGCTTTATTCGCGCGGAAAACGATAAAATGTTTTTCGAGGACGGGACACCGTTTAAATTTTGGGGGATTAACCTCAACGGACAAATATTGTTTGTATCGCACAGCGAAGCCGAGTTGATTGCCGACTGGATTGCGGTTCAGGGGTTCAATCTTGTAAGAATTCATCAGATGGACGGTAATAACTCGAACAACAGCAATGCTTTCGGACGTGTTCCGAAAAGCTCGACACAGTTAGACGAGGAGCAAATGGACAAGCTGTGTTATTTGCTGAGCGAGCTTAAAAAAAGAGGAATTTACTGGTTTATAGATAATGCGGCAACAAGACCGACCTTTGAAGACGATAATGTTCAGGACTATTCGATTGTTAACGCCGCACAGAAGGGGTTTGACGCATACGATCCGATTATCCAAAAGCTGCACCGGGATTATTCAACGCAGCTGTTTAATTGGTACAATCCTTATACAAAGCTCAGGATAAAAGACGACCCGGCTTTGGTGTGTACGGATTTGGTAAATGAAAATAATCTTTTCGATAAAAAGGCGCCGAGTTCGGAATACTATGCAAATCAGCTTGATACACTGCTGACCTCGTGGCTTAAGGATAAATATAAAACAGATGAGGCAATAGCCGCGGCATGGACGCAGACGGGAAGAAGCGGTGTGCCGGAGGGTGAGAGCCTTGCCGACGGGTATCATTATCGGTCGCTTTCCGAAACTAAGGGCAGCAGCGATCAGCGCCGCGAGGATATGCGAATGTTTGCGGTGGATGTTCAAACCAAATATATAAACGAAACATACAATGACTTTAAAAATGAGTTGAATGTAAAGGCGCTTATTACGGGCAGCAACGATTGGACAAATCTTGAAACATCTGTTTTGAGAATGAATGCCGAAACGGATTTTGTGGATATACATAAATACTGGAGCCACCCGGTCAGCGGCTGGAGCGTTTCGACCGGTTACAAGTTTGACGAAAACTGGTCTATGTTAGAGGACGACAGAATGGGAATTCTGGGCGCATTGATGAACAGTCAGGTTTACAATAAGGTTCATACCGTTTCCGAGTGGAATGATTGCGAACCGAATTCCGCAAGCGCGGAAGGGTTTTTGCTGATGGCGGCATACAGCCGGCTGCATAACTTCAATCCGATAGCGTTTACGTTTTGCGTACATGATGAGTGGCGGGATATTATCAAAACGCCGGAGGACTACACTTTGGGCGAAACGCTAAGCTTTTTCGGAAAGCCGGTGAAAATGTCGGGCGCTCCGTCAGCTGCGTTTATTGCGCTCACCGATGCGGTTAAGGAGGCGGATAAGGGTTATTATACCTTGTATCGCAAGGAGGACGTTTCCGAGATAGAAAAGCGGTTTGCGTCCAAAGACCCGTGGATCGGTCTTATAGGAAAAAGCGGCTTGGCATTTGAGGGACACTATGATGCCGACTACAACAGTAATGAGGTTTTGAAGTTAGCGGACGAAGGAAGAAAAACAGGTGTCTATACCTCTGTTACCGGAGAGCTTACGGCAGATAAAAATAAAGCGATATTCGTATTGAATACCGAGCTTGCCCAGGCTGCTTCGGGATATTTAAGCGGTGATAAGATTGAAACAAACGATGTTATATTTGATAT
>ERZ1034917.1008-NODE-1008-length-20362-cov-6.210617_pt1 | contig 20362 bp, 19 predicted proteins | sample MGYA00520605_ERZ1034917 | MGnify/ENA primary metagenome ERZ1034917 (study PRJEB33766, sample SAMN09781784) | gut metagenome | biome: gut microbiome | host: Homo sapiens | place: Madagascar | study: EMG produced TPA metagenomics assembly of the PRJNA485056 data... | reverse complement strand
CGAAGTCGCCCTGGTAGGCCATGAGCCTGGACAGGAAGCGGTTGGACGACTCGACCTTGCCCTTGGTCTGCGGGCTTCGCGGGCGGCACAGCTTCAGCTCGAAGCCCGCGTCCTTGGCGAACGACCACGCGCGCTCGACGCGCACGCGCCTGCCGCCCTTGAGCGACACGAGCGCCGACATGTTGTCGGCGACCCACTCCCTCGGCACCCCGCCGAGGCGCACGATGGTGAGGTACATGCACCTCACCAGGTCGTCGGCCGTCCGCGAGCCCGACCTGATGTACACGTGCCTGCGGGAGTACCCGAGCGTCGCGGCGAACACGTTGAACTCGAACGGTTCGCCGTCGCGGTTCGCCATCCTCACCGACTCCTTCCAGTCGAACTGCAGCTGCAGCCCGGGCGGCGTCTCGAACCTAGGATGGGGCTCGGCGCCCCCCTCCGGGCCGATGGCGATGCCGCTCTTGCGCATGAACTGCGTGAACGCGCTGTAGCCCGCCAGCCCGTCGTCCGGGTAGCGGTGCGGCAGCCACTCGTGTATGCCCTTCTTGGTCACGCCCGGCAGCGCCGCCTTCGACTCTATCTCGGCGAGGTGCGCGTCGAACGACCCCGTCTTGTCGCGCCTGCCGTCGGGCGGCTGGCAGCCGTCCGCTCTCCAGTACGCCGCCACGGTGTGCCTGTCCTTGCCGTAGCGCCTCGCTATGTCGCTGAAGTTGGGCTTGATGCCCGATTCCCTGTACATGTTCAGCTCCCCGATCATGTTGCCTCCCACGGCCGGCTCCTTCCGAACGCCTTTCTCTGGCCGGAAATGAGCGTATGCCGCGGTCCGTTGGTCGAATTGGTGAAAATGCGTTGGCGCGATTGGCGGGTATGCGGTGGCGCGAATGGTTAAAGTACGCTAGCGAAAATGGTTGGTTTTACAGTAGCGCTAACAAGTGGTTCCAGTCGTGAACGTCTTGCATATCGATCCAGGTACTAAAATGGCAGATGCCGATAGACCGACAGAAGAGTTTATTTTGGGTGCGGGATACGCGCTTCAAAGAATCTATCATGAGTTCGGGTTTAAGCCATTTTATGAGAATTGTGGCCGCAATTCTCTAGACACAGAAGCATATAGGGGGCTGTTTTAGGATGGATAATGACGAGGTTTATCGTGCTATTGAGCCGTATTTAACTGGACGAGCCACAACTTGCAGTTATTGCGATAAGTTAGATGAGCTAATTATTTATGAGGGCGATTATTTCTATATAACAAATGCGATAGGCGCGTTTGTCCCTGGGTGTATTCAATTGTGTGCAAAGAGCCATAGGACAGCTGCAACTGGAGTTGAGAGTTACGAAATCCAAGAACTAGTTCTTCTGAAGGCTGCAATTCGCGAGGCTTTTGAGGAGACTTATGGGAATTCTGGAATTGCCTTTGAGCATGGGCAAGCGGGATCGTGCTTGTGGGGGCGTGATGCTGAGAAGAATGAGGCGAGCTTATGTCACCACATGCATATCCACTACATACCACGAAGAATTGATATCCATGCGGAAATCGCCGAGTTATGCCCTCAATACTACGAGGTCCAATCACATCTCGATATGCTTGAGGTTCGGAATGAAAAGCTGGAGGCTGAGCAATACTTGTATTTTGAACCCGAAAGTAACAAGGGTTATATGTATAGCGTTTCTGGATGCAATATTCCACGGCAGTTTTTAAGGAGCTGCGTTGCTAAAGCCCTTGGAATTCCAGAGAGAGCTGATTGGCAAGCGTATCCAGGAGTAGAATTCTATGACACTACGCGTCAGGCGCTCCAACCAAGACTGCTCCAGGCTATACGCGAGAACTAAGTATGCATTTATCAAGGATTGATTGGAGAAATGAAGGCCCTACATTGGTCTTTGATGATTTTTGTCTACGGAAGAGAAAGAAGTTCAATCCCTTAGGCAAAACTTTTACGATGATTGTTGGCGACAACAAATACTGTGTCGGCTATTATGATTTTGAGTCCCTTGAGAGCTTCCCATGTCCATATTGCACTCATATGCAAGAGACGGATAAGGGAAATGAGTGCGCACAATGTCGGAAGAAATCTGGTTTTAATCCAGCGTTCTATAATGCAAATACAGTTTCGTCCAAGCAAGCCCAATACAATAACAGACCTCACTCGGTGTATCTCGCTTGGTTTTGTCCGGGTGTAGTTAAGGTTGGAATTGCCATGAGCGAGAGAATCGTTACGCGTCTCAATGAGCAGGGGGCTAGGTATGCGATAACCGTGGCCCAGACTTCAAATGCAGTTGATGCGAGGTGTATTGAAAAGGAGCTATCCTCAAAATGGCATCTCCCCGAGCGATTGACCAATAGACAAAAGATCGATTATGTGCTCAAAGGGGAGCCTAACTTGGTTGATGCTCGATTTGAGTTACTTGAACAAGCCAGGCGTACCGGAATGACGACAATTCAGGAATATGGGGAAATTAACCAGGCTTACTTTGCGAAGAGCATAGACTACTCAAATTTATTTGTGCCCAAGCACAATGAGCCAAGACATTTGTCAGGAGAATGCGTTGGCCTAATCGGCTCGCTCGGAATAATGCGTCAAGATGACCTGTTCTTTATTTGTTCAATAAAAGAATTCATTTCCTGGGAAGTTTGGCTTCATGATAATGTTTGCTTGATACGAGATTCTCCCGAGAACGGACAAATGTCTCTTTGATAGTATCTTATACTTTCCCTAATGCAATTCTATTGTAAATCGAATCATATTCAATTTACAAAAATGCTATTTCAAGGATGTAGATGATAAAAGTTTCTAGAGTGTACAAAGACTATCGAGTTGCTGTGCCGAAGGCAACAATTCGCGATTACTTGCGCGCGATTGCCAGACCAAACCACAAAATCGGAGGTGATGAAGGGGCTTGCCGTTCTCCATTAGTTTGCTTGCAGCCGCTTATGGAGACGAGGGTAACAGAAGCCCCACAGGGTTCTAAAGCATGCGCGGGCGTGGTAAAATCCAACTACAGAGAAGCCGACTTGGGTGGAACAAAGCTGGGTCCCCGAATGGGGGTAGGCATCCTCGGATTGCTTAGAATTCCCTTGCTCCTGGGGTCGGCTTTCCTGCCGTCTAGCGGTCTTTCTTCGACTTCCTCTTCGATAGGTCTGCACGCATGCTGTCGATGACGTGCTCGGGGTCGCGCCTGATCTCCTGCAGCATGAGGTCGATGGCCTGCTGCGAGTATCCCCAGCTGGGCTGCTCGTCGCGCAGCGATAGGTTGTACGAGTAGGCGTCGTTGCCCTTCATGTTGTAGAAGTCGACGAACACACCGAAGTGGAAGGTGTTGAACTCCTTCGGCTCGCCCTTGACCTTGAGGACGATGCCCTCCTTGGCAAGCTTGCGGCGTATGGAGTCCGTCCCGCGCTTCGTGCGGTACGTGTACTTGTTGATGGGGTCGGTTAGCGAGTGGAGGATGGAGACGGCGGTATCCGCATCGCTCGCGATCCGAACGGGTATGCCCTCGCCCTTCTTCTTGGTAAGGCGCAGTTCGGTGGCGTATCCGATGCCGGCACCATCGGGGCGGCTGGCAACGATGGAGGAGCCGAGCTCGAGCATCTTCTCGACGACCTCGCGCGGGTAGCGCGCCTTGATGACGTCGTAGTCCACGTCGCCGCGGCGAACGGAGAGCGCCAGGTAGTTCTCGGGGATGCGGTCGCTGATCTCTATGCCGTGAAGCTCGCGAAGCTTCTCCTCGTAGAACTTCACGCACTCCTGCAGGATGGGGCCGTAGAACAGCTCGTACTCGTCGGTGACGAAATGGGTGCTGGTGTTGCGGAACTCGCCGACGACCTCCATGTTCAGGCGAAGCGGGTCGTTCTCGTTGGTGAAGACCTTCTTAAGGCAGTCGGACAGAGACAGCGTGCGGTCGCTATCCGGGTAGTAGACGGCCTCGTAGCCGATCTCGCGGATGATATACGCCTTGAGCATGAGTTCCCAGGCGTTGCACAGGAAGAAGCAGCATCCTTCTGCATGGTAGCGGATGGTGGGGCGGTTGTAGAGCTCGATAGCGAGCAGGAAAGCTTCCTGGGACTTGTCGAGCAGGCGCTCGCAGGTTCTGATTTCGACTTCGTTCATGGCGGCCTTTCGTTTGACGGGTGAACATTATCTCACTGGCGGCTATCGGCTACCATGGCGTATGGCTGAACGACATCGCAGCGTCAAACGCTTGTCGTGCACGAGCTCTAGTAGGTTCTAGTAGGTCCTAGTAAAGGCGGGTCGGCGAGGGGTTCTCGCAGGTTCGAGGATGTGCCGAGCTCGCACCTACAGGTTCGAGTAGGTGCGAGTAAGGTTCGAGCTTCTGGCTGGCGATGGCTTGCAGCAAGCCTTTGCCGCCCGCGCTGGACGCTAGACCGTTCGTGTGCGGGCAAGCGGGACAACGTAGTAGACCGAGCGCACACTCGGAGTGTGGGCGGCCGGGCTGCGGACAACCCGAGGTTGGTAGCGCGCGTGCGGGCTAGCGGCCAGGGTGTGCGGCAAAACAAATTCGATAAGGCAGAGACGCAGGCGTTTGGGAAGTGCGGTGGTTGGTCGTCTGCATGCACTTCCTCGTGCATCAGTCAAGGGTCTATGAGTCCCATTAGTTTCCCACAGAGAATTTCTGTCTCATGTAGGGTGCATAGTGGTAGCCAGCTTTTACGAGCTGGTGGAGCATGTGGAGTCGACGCTTGCGGACGAGTCATGTCATTATGGAGATATTTTGGTCGTATGGACTTTCGCATCGAGTTCCATGCGCGTATTATTTCTAAGTTACGACGGGCATTTCTCTGGACGGACAAACAGCCAATGCCCGCTAGGAGAAAGGTCGTGACGGGATGCAAGTTCTTCGGCGCCACAACATACCCTCCGTGGTTGCAGCGGGCTCTGTGCCGGATGGTAAGATAGCAGATTACCTGACCGGCAAGTTCGTTCGTGACACACCCGAAGAATACGTCCGGCAGAACATTGAGAAGGCACTCGTTCAGCAGTATAAATACGATGCCAAGGATTGCGCCCCGGAGTTTCCCATCAAGGTCGGCTCTGCCAAGAAGCGCGTCGATATTGTCGTCTTCGAGGCTGGCAAGCCCTACACCCAGGAAACGACCTACATATTGGTTGAGACTAAGCGCGCAGACATCAAACCAAGCGACAAGAAGGACGGCGTCGGACAGCTCAAGTCTTACATGGCTGCTTGTCTAAACGCGCGCTATGGTCTTTGGACGAACGGAACTGACCGCTTCTGTTTCGAGAAGACCTCAAGCGAATCTGGCGAGTGGAGCTTCGAGGAGATCATCGACATCCCTGGTTTCGGGCAGACCGGTGACCAATCGGCGCGTATCACCCATAAGGACCTGCGCCCCGCCACCGGAGATAACCTGCTCTTTGCTTTCCGCAGGTGCCACAACTATATTTCTGCTAACGAGGGCAAGCAGAAGACAGAGGCGTTCTGGGAGCTACTCAAACTCATCTTCGCCAAGATTGAAGACGAACGCTCTGCAACGCTATCGTTCTACGCCACACCCGAAGAGCGTAGCAACTCAACCATCGCTCCTGCCGCCAAGAAGCGCATCCAGGCTCTTTTCGACCAGAAGGTAATCAAGAAGTATCCGACAATCTTTGATGCTAAGGACGACTATATCGACCTACGCCCCGAGGTGGTTGCCTATGTCGTGACGCAGCTTCAGGGCTTCTCGCTCCTCTCGTCCCCTGTGGACGTAAAGGGCGTTGCCTACGAGGAGGTCGTCGGCTCGAACCTCCGCGGTGACCGTGGCGAGTTCTTCACTCCCCGCAATGCCTGCAAGATGGCTGCGAGAATGCTTGACCCAATGCCGGACGAGGTCGTGCTCGACCCCTCATGCGGCACGGGCGGGTTCCTTATCGCTGCCATGAATAACGCAATCCAATACATCGAGGAATCGCAACGAAGCATGTGGGTTGATCCTGCGAACGGAACCGACACGGAACGCAATGAGCTGTATCGCCGTCGCACGGAGTACTTCTCCCACTGTGTGTTCGGCATCGACCTCAATCCCGTTCTCGTACGCGCGGCCAAGATGAACATGGTCATGAACAACGACGGTGAGGGTGGCTTGTTCCAAGGGAACACGCTCGAGAATCCGCATCGCTGGTCTCCCGAGCTGCGCAAGGCGGTCAAACTTGGTGGAATCGATGTAATTGTTTCCAACCCTCCGTTCGGGGCGAAAATTCCCATCGACGATGAAGCAGTTCTCACCCAGTATGATCTTGCCGCTGTATGGGACGAGAAGGAAGGCGGACGTTGGGAAATTAGACGTGATGCGCAGAACAAGCCTATCCTGCAGAAGTCGCAGCCGCCCGAGATTCTCTTTATAGAGCGTGCTATCCAGCTACTCAAACCGGGTAGCGGGAGGATGGCTATGGTCATCCCCAATGGAATTCTCAACAATCCTTCTCTGGCTTATGTACGCCAATGGCTGCTGACCAAGGTCCAGTTGCTTGCCGTTGTCGACATGCATCGCGACCTATTCCAGCCAGGCAATGACACGCAGACATCGATGGTTGTCATGCGTCGTCTAACTGCGCGTGAGGAGGAGATTGCACAGCAAAGCGGTCTTGACTACCCGATTTTCATGGCAATCGCCGAGAAGATTGGTCATGATAAACGCGGTAATACCCTCTATCGGAGGAATGGCGATGGCTCAGACGTGCTTGTGAAAAAGCATGAGACAATACGCGAGATTGACCAATCAACTGGTAAAGAGATAATCAAAGAGGTTGATGTTACCGACAGGCTGGTCGACGACGAGCTTGACGAAGTGGCTGACGCGTTTCTCGCCTGGCTTGAGGAACAAGAATGAAAACCTCAATCGAGCAGTCGAAATCGCTCAGAGAATGGCGGCGAGTTGACGCGGGGTTTTTCCTCACTCCAGCTATACACATTAGAAATGCATTCAAGGGCAGCTCTTTTGACGTTCGCCGTTTGGGCGACTACGCAAGTTCTGTCTATATGCCTGACAGGCTTAAGCATTACAAAGCCCGCGCGAACGAGAAATCCATTACGTATCTACGCGCATATGACGTATTTGAGTTCTTGCCGCCCGGCGCACACAATCTCTCCCGTTCCAAGAACGAAGAAGCTTGACGATTATATCGTTGAGCCAGGCGTGATTCTTCAGACACGTTCGGGAAGGAATCTTGGTCCGGCAACGATGACGGATGAATACCTTACAACTTTCGCCTTGTCCGACGATTTGATAAGAATTCGGATTGCTGATGAAATCGAGAAGTACTACACCTTGGCCTTCATAAAATCAGGCGCTGGTCAAGTGCTCCTGAGGAGCAGTAACAACGGCTCTGTCATCAATCATCTGAATGTTGATGGTGTCAGTAACCTCCCAATAGCCTTTCTTGAAGGTGTTATAGACACATCAGCGAGACTTATGAAAGAGTCGGTGCGTCTCCGTGGTGCAGCAAGGCGCGAGCTGAGCAATGCAATTCTCAAACTTAACGAACGCCATCCGTTGCCGGCTACGAAGTTTTCCCAAGGCTGGGAGGTCAGTGCGGCTCTTCTTGGCTCTCGTATCGATGCGGCAGCGCATTCCGAGCGGGTGCGCGAGATTCGCAAGATGCTGCTCGACGATGGTGGCGTACTCGTTGCCCAGATTGCGAAGGTATCCAAACCGGGTGGGCGACCTAAACTTGTCTATGTCGAGAAGGGCAACGGGACTCCCTATCTGTCTGGACGACAGATTCTGCAAACGACGCCTATAGGCCTCAAGTACCTTTCTGCCGTATCTATAGTCGCAAACAGCAAGTACACACTTGGCGAGGGCGACGTGATCTTCCAGGCAGATGGTCGTGCAGAGGAATCGCTTGGTTACCCCTCAATGGCCCTCGGAGAGCGCGTTGGCTGGCTTGCATCGGGACATGTGGGACGTTTCAGACCCAGAGACATAAAGGACGCTGGCTGGCTTTGGGCCGCGACGGCATGCGATGTCGTGCAAGAGCAAATCGCTTCTTCTGCTTGCGGTTCCGTAGTTGATTCGGTCTATCCCGAACCGCTCGAGACTATGGTGCTTCCCAAGATGAGCGACGAAGAGTCCGCTAAGGTGCTCGCGGCGTGGAGGACGATGGCAGAGGCTGAAAGGCTGGAAAACCGCGCCATCGGCCTTATCGATGCCGAGATGGCGCGGCTGGGTATCTACGGCCATAGCTCCTGATGCGCATTCATCGAAGGGCGCTCATACGCTACACCAACCGGAAATTGCGTAGCTTGTTGCCATGGCTAGCTGATGTGGGGGAACTGGCTTTTGTCGTAGTCGTGTTACCGCGAATGACGTCTATCGGCGTGTGGAAGGTCAGTCCCATGATAAGCGAATGTGGGATGCCCGTTGCATCGGCTATCGCGAGTGCGCTTCCATAATCTTTGCGAGCGAGGTCGAGTACCTTGTCAGCCACCTGCGAACGCTCTGGAACGATACCGTTTGGCTCCTTAGTGCGCATGCCGCGCTTGCCCATGGTCATGCACAGATTGTGATACTGCCAGTCGCTGAGCAAGCCCAGCGCATGCGCGCGAACAACCACAGCGAAGGCCGATACTTTCCATACCTGTTTGACGCGCATAACCTCGCTAAGCGAGATGCTTGACGCGATGGTCGAACGGAAGCCTCGGCTGGGCATGAGGAATGCGGAGCCGAACTCGTCGGCCTGTTTCTCGATCTCACGTGTTTCCTTGCCGTCCAACTCGACTTTTCGGTGGAGAACGAGGTGGCCAAGCTCATGAGCGGCGTCCATACGTCGGCGCTCACCAGACTTCGACGTTGTTAGGAATACGAAAGGACGATTCCTAGCCTCATCCCAGAATGAATAGGCGTCGACCTCCTGCGAAGCCTCGTTCACCGAGAACACGCGGATGCCATGCGATTCCAAGAGGGCGATAATGTCGGAAATCGGTCCCTCACCTAAACCCCACTCAGTGCGAAGCGCACGCGCTGCATCCTCCGGCTTGTAGCCAGAATAATCGGGAATAGATGGAGTCGGAAGCACGAATTCTTTGTCCATCCAATCTGATAACACAATGCCAAATGCGCTGGCGGCAATCGCTTGGTCTCGTTTCTTGGCGGACATCTTCGAACGTGCCCGGAACGAAACAGCAGCTTCCATGGGAGGCTCAATGTCCTGCCCGTCAAAGAATGAAGGCTCAAACCTCAGCACGGTTGCAATCTCCGCGAGCTTTGCAGGGCTAAGCCCCTCGCCTTCTTTTTCATACTTCGAAATAGCCCTCGGAGTGACATCGACAGCTTTGGCAAGCTCTGTCTGGTTCAGACCTTTCAGTTTTCTCGCGAGTGACAACCTTGACCCGGACACCGAGCCCTCCTTCCGTCAAGTGATGGCAAAAGCAACCGCGCACCGGTAAACCCTATGCGCACGTCATAAACCGAACCCATTCTCGCTCCCCGTTTCAGAGCGAGATTATGATACGGCTTACGATGCCTTGCGCACCACCTCGATGTTGGGAGCAGGCACTGATTTGGTGTCGACCGGAGGCTCGTTGGATATGCTGATCGGAGGCAGAATAATGCGATTGAGCCAGCCGAGATTGGTGCCCTTCTCGTCGAGAAGGGGCATGGAGAGTTCCAGACGAATCTCTTGACGTGCCTCATCTAAATGCATGAGCAGGTAGTAGAAGTCGAGGTCGTCCAGCTTCTGAGGCTCGTTGTCTTGGACATACGCCTCGAAACCTGGGAACGGAGGCGTGTCGCAGCCCCTATGACCGGCAAGACGTATTGTGCCATTGCCCTTGTCGCGCATGATAGGCTTTGCGGGATAGTCGACGCCAATAGAGGGACCACCGTCCGTCGTGCATGCGATGCGCACGCCATCCGCGTGGTTGACAACACAAGGTACCTGCTCGATGTCGGACTTCTCCCAACCCATGCCACACAGACGATCGCGCAGGTTCTCAGTCGCACGCATCTGCAACTCGGTGCCCTTGCTACCAAACGGTGCGAAGTTCGAGAGGTTTACAACGTAGGGGTCAAAGGCGCTGATAACTACATCATGAACGAGCGTAATGGTGAGGTCGGTTGAGACGGCGGCAAGCAGCTCGTCAGGAGATGGGACGGTAGTATTATCGGGCTTAACATCGAAGGCGGCGTTTTGCATTAGTCCTCCTAAGTTCTAATTTGCAACCACATTTTAGGTGACGCTTTGGCATTAGTCAAGTGCCAGCGCTCCCATAGGCTTTCACTCTATTCTTGACTTTGTGACGCATCGATAACCTGTATCCGTACGAATCGGATGCAGGCTGCATCGCGCTGCCTGCCGACGAGAAAGGCAGACCGACATGGCAGGTGATGCACATGGCGCAGAGGCGCAGGAAGAGCCGCAGGCCCAGGAAGACCTCGGGCAGCAGCAAGCGCAGGAAAACGAGCCGCAGGTGAACGGTGTGGACCGGGAGAAGGCCATCGCAGAGCGCGACGAGAAGATCGCCGCCCTTGAGCAGCAGATGACGGATGCGGTCAAGAACGCCGAGACCGCCGAGGCGCTTCGCGGCGAGATTGCCGAGCTGAAGGCCCAGGGAGAGTCCGACCACATCGACTTCAAGCTGCAGCTCGCGGGCGTGCGAAACGTGAAGGCTGCGCTGCGATCCTCGTCGACCACGGCGGCGACGTTGACGCGCTCAAGGCAGAGGAGCCGTGGCTATTCGCCGACGCGCCCGCCAAGCAGCAGGGCGGCAGGACAGGGCTTTCCAGCGCAGGCATAAGTTCCGATTCCGGCAAGCCGCTCAAACGCTGGCGCAGGCTCGCCTGCCTGGACGATACCGACAACGACAACGCATAGGAGGGCCGATAGATGGCTAACAGCATCGACTTTGCTAAGAACTACACGGGCATCATCGACGAGGTCTACCAGCGCGCGGGGGTCTCGGACGTGCTCAACAGCGGTCGGCGCATGGTGCGCGCCGGGCACAACGCCAAGGAGGTCATGATTCCGAAGATCTCCGTGACGGGCCTGGGCGACTACACGAGAAACGTCGGGCACAAGACGGGCGGCATCACCTACGAGTTCGAGACCAAGACCTTCAACTACGACCAGGGCATCCGCCTGTTCGCCGACGTGATGGACGTCGAGGAGGCAGGCGTGCTCGACTGCTTCGTCGAGGCCGGCGCGGAGCTCATGCGCACGCAGGTGGCTCCCGAGGCCGACGCCTTCACCTTCGCCGAGATAGCGGGTCACGCCGGCGTAACGACAAAGAGCGAAAACCTCTCCGAGGCGGAGGCAGCAGACATGCTCGCTGCGCTTCGCACGGCGACCTCGGCGATGGACGAGAAGCGGGTCTCGACTGGCTCGCGCATCCTGCTCATCACGCCCACGCTGAAGGGCGTGCTCGACGACTACAGCTACGCGAACCCCATCATGAGCAACCGCGTGCTCGAGCGGTTCGCTCGCGCGGTTGAGGTCCCCCAGGTGCGGTTCTGCACGGCCATCGACCTGAAGAGCAGCGACTCCGAGTTCGGCTACGCGAAGGCGTCCGCCGGCAAGGACATCAAGCTCATGGTGGTCGAGAAGTCGGCCGTCATCAAGTTCGACAAGCCCGTGGCGTCCCGGGTCTTCTCGCCCGACGAACTGGAGAGCCTGGATAGCTTCATGATGAAGTACCGCAAGTACGGGATCGTCGAGCTCTTCGGCAACAAGCTCGACGGCGTGTACGTCTCGGCCGCGACGGAGTAGCCCCGTGGCCACCACGGTGACATACGAGTTCTACTCGCAGGTTTACGGGGGCGGTCTCTCTGAAGTCGCCTTCGGACTTGCGCTGCCCGCCGCCTCTCGGCACGTGCGGTGGCTTGCGGGCAGCGCGGAGCCGTGCGAGGACGAGCTCGTGGCGTACCGGCGGGCCGCGTGCGCGGCATGCGACACCTTCGCCGAGTTCGGCGAGGGGCAGGTCGGCGGGTTCGCGCTCGGGGACTTCAAGGTGACCCACTACGAGGACGAGGGCACGACCGGCGAGGAGATCGCCACGGCCGACGCGCTGAAGGAGCTGGCGGGGACGTCGCTCGTGTTCTGCGGGGTGCGATGATGAGGTCGCTCAGGCCGATACCGGCGCGGCTGCTTGCCGATGACGCCGTGGTGAGAGTGCCTGAGGGGGCTGGCGGGTTTGCGGAGGGCGTGGCGATGTCTCGCGTGCGGTTTCGCAGGACGCAATCGGTAGTGGACGACGACCACAGGAGCGCGGACGCCGGTGCCGGGGAAGGTCTATGTCGACGCCCTGAATTCTGTTGGCGCTTTCGAGATCCCCGTAGGGTCTCGCATCGACATCGGCGGGCATTCCTACCTCGACATGGGCGCTGCCTTCGAGCGGGATCTCCGGCTCGCAGTGCTTCTACAACTGCAGGAACCTCGTGGGCGGCAATGGCACGGCTTGGTCGAGCTCGAACACGGGATACACGTACATGAGGATTGACCGAGCTGGTCAGGCGGGGTATCTCACAGCTGCGTAGCAAATCTCTGAGAAGTTGCTTGAGAAGTAAAGCCGCGAAGGCTTGTGACGACACCTTACGGTAGGCCTGTACTACTTCGGCCCCAACGAATGAGGTGATACAGGTGGATATAGCAACCATCGACCCCGAACCGCAGGATAGCGCCAAGAACAAGCTTATGCACAAGCGCGACGTCTTCCACGCCTGGATGCTCGAAGGGCTGGACTTCTCGCGCCCGTGGGACATGCCCAAGCTCCATGCGAAGAACGCCCATCCCACGGCTCTTGTGCCGTTCTCGGTGGCCATGCATGAGAGGTGGCACGACTACGACTGCTTCGTGCATTTCTTCGAAGACGATTTCTGTTTCGAGCGCGTATGGAACGAGCCGCGTAAATACCTTCCCAAGCTCTCGAAGTTCGAGGGCGTCGTCATGCCCGATCTCTCGATGTGCATCGACTTTCCCAAGCCGCTCAAGATGCGGAACGCCTACCGCAACCAGCTCCTTGGGGCGTGGTTCCAGCAACAGGGTCTGGTCACGCTTCCCAACGCACGGCACCAGCCCGGCTGCGACTGGCTCATCGAGGCCCTGCCGATGCACAGCGTCATCGCCATCTGCGGGCGGGCGCTCACCAAGGATGTGACCGAGCGCAGGCGCTTCGTGCGTGACGTGAAGACCACCGTGGACTTCCTTGAGCCAACGGCGATCGTCTACTACGGCAGCGACCTCTACGGAGTGATGGACTATCCGCGGTCGCTTGGCATTCCCGTGTGGGTGTATCCGGGCTGCAATCGCGGGGCGTTGGACGGAGGCAAGAGTGGGCAGCGGGGGTAGCGGGTACGGTGGCACGCATAGCGGCGGAGGAACTTCAGGAAGCCACGACAACGGCTTCCGAACGGTGAACGGGTACACCACCGAGCTTCACGATGGTGCGCAGGGAAAACGCATACCCGGACACAACAACTATGACCCGGGCAAGGGCAGGAGCACATTCCACGGGAGCCTGGAGCACGCGCAAGAGTTGATAGACAAGTTCGCAGGCAGCGGGACGTGGCTGGGGAGTAATCGAGAGCGCATAGACTTCGGTGAGGTTATCGGAACTTGGGTTAGTCACGATGGCACCCAGCGACTGCCCACAATACGTGGGATAATACACTACGGAAAACACGGAGCGCATATTGTTCCGGCGCAGCCAGATGAGGAGTAGACGATGGGCAGCGAAGTAAAAAGCGAAGAAATCATCACGAACATCGCCAACTACTGTGCGCGGCACCTAAAGTCATCGTATGAGGTATCTTTCCCCGAAGGCGATCTTTACAGGTGTCGCTTCGAGAACAGCGAATACGACGACAACGACGAAGAGCTCGACTCCCTGGAATACGAAGAATGGTACATCGTGGACTTCGAGGTGCTCGAAACGCTGAGGGAAGGCCCGAATAAGGATCCGCGCTTCGGCTTCATCACCATCTCGCGCAAGCGTATGCCATCGCTGGTGACGTGCGAGGGCGAGATTGTCTATAAAGCTGAATAGGAGGTACTACGATGGTCGGGTTCGGGTGCGACAACAACATGGCATCGAGCATCGCCTTGCTGGAGGAGATCATGTCGTTGCAGATGTCACGCTTTTCCTCGAGCGTGTAGCTCTCGGGCGAGTACAGGCAGAGGTCCGCGCGGAAGTAGGCCATGTCCTCGACCTGCTGCAGGGCGATCCAGTCGGTGCCGTTGGGGATGTTCTCGGTCATTTCGACGTTCCTTTCTCGGTGTTGCCGTCCCTACTTGCTTGCACAAGGTTTTTGCAGGTAGGAGCAGCTGTGTCTCCTTCCGCTGGTGGAGACACATTGGAGACATTCGGCGAAAAACCAGTGTCATCCAATGTCTCCCAGCGGTATCAGTGGCATCAAGAAACGCCTGTTCAAAGCACTAGTGGCTAACAGTGTCATGTGCTGTCGGGCCGAGGAGCTGCCCTCATAACCCGAAGGTCGGTGGTTCAAATCCGCCCCCCGCGACCATGAATTATCAGGCTGGAAGCCGAAAAGCTTCCAGCCTTTTTGCTTGCCTAGTATCACCGGCACGCCGGCACCAGACGAACGCTACTCCAAAGGAAGGCCGCCTGCCGCCTGAATGCCGGGAACAGCCGGGATGGTTGCGAATCCAGCTTCAAGCTCTTCGTCGGTCGGGATATGATCTTCCATCTTTCCGCTGATGAAGGCGTCGTAAGCCATCATGTCGAAATAGCCCGTTCCCGTAAGGCCGAACAGGATCGTCTTCGCTTCGCCCGTTTCCTTGCATTTCAGAGCCTCGTCGATGGCCACCTTGATGGCATGCGAGCTCTCAGGTGCGGGTAGGATGGTTTCGAGTTTCGCGAACTGCACGCCCGCCTGGAAGACCTCCGTCTGCTTAACGCTAACCGCACGCGCATAGCCGTCATGCACCAGCTTTGAAACAATGGGGCTCATGCCGTGATAGCGCAGGCCGCCGGCATGGTCGGCCGAGGGGATGAACCCGTTGCCAAGCGTGTACATCTTGCACAGCGGGCACGTTTGGCCGGTGTCCGCGAAGTCGTAGGCGTAACGACCGCGCGTCATGGACGGGCAGCTTGCAGGCTCAACGCAGATGAAATCGGTGTCGGGTTTCGCGCCGTCGAGTTTGTCTTTCATAAACGCTCCCATCAAGCCGCCCACATTGCTTCCGCCGCCTGCGCAGCCGATGACGATATCGGGGTATTCGCCCAGCTCTTCCAAAGCTGCTTTCGATTCCAAACCGATGATCGACTGATGAAGCACCACCTGGTTCAAGACGCTGCCAAGCTGATAGCGGCCTCGGTTCTCGGGTACATGAAGCGCCTTTTCAACCGCTTCGGAAATCGCGGTTCCAAGGGAACCCGTGCATGTCGGGTCATCAGCGAGCATCTTGCGCCCGATCTTGGTCGTATCGGAAGGGGACGGAGTAACATTGGCGCCGAAAGTCTGCATGATGTTGCGGCGGAACGGCTTCTGCTCGTATGAGCACTTGACCATGAACACCTCACAGTTAAGCCCGTAGTGCGCGGCAGCCTCGGAAAGAGCGGTACCCCACTGACCGGCTCCCGTCTCGGTTGTGATGGTGCTCAGCCCCTGTTGAGCCCCGTAATACGCCTGAGCGAGAGCGGAATTGAGCTTATGCGAACCCGAGGTGTTGTTGCCTTCGAACTTGTAGAAGATTTTGGCGGGCGTCCCCAAAGCTCGTTCCAGGTTGTAAGCGCGACACAGCGGAGACGGGCGGTATACCTTGTACATCTCTCGCACGCCTTCGGGGATGTCGATATAGCGCGTGTCGTCGTCAAGCTCCTGACGCACCAACTCGTCGCAGAACACGGGGCGGATGTCCTCGAACGTAGCCGCCTTTCCGTTCGGAAGACGCATAGGTTCGGGCTTTTCGGGCATGTCGGCGCGAACGTTGTAGTACTGAGTCGGGATCTGGTCCTCCCTTAGGTACAGGCGGTAGGGCTCGCTCGCTTCTTTGCCTGCTTCGGGCGCGCGCCCCAAATCAGCCGCCGCCGAAACAGCGTCTTCGATAGAGATGTCGGTGCTCTTCTGGTCGTTCATGGTCTCGTCCTTTCGAGATACGTGCGGGCTGCCCCGCGGGATACGGTCGGGCGCCGGCTTGGCCTTTGCCAGCGCTCAGCGATGGATTCGCATGTCCGCATTCCCAAGAACGAAAAAGCCCGTCCTTGACGAAGCGAAACATGCTTCTCAAGGACGGGCTTTCAAAACGATTCGATGATCCGAAATCAGAAAACTCGCGGTGCCACCTTGATTCACCCTTGCGGGCGCACTTTTTGGATGCCATCACATCCGTGGACTCTGACGCGGTCCTTGCGTCGCAGCTTATTAACTGCGCCCTCAGCGGCCCATTGTGACGACTTGCTTCTGCCGGATCTCAGCACCCCGAACTCTCTGTAAGCGCTTTTGTCGCTTTTACTCCCGCTTCAACGGTTTAGGTGTCTTTGGTTGTCAACCTGGGGCGCATTCTAAACCGAACGAAACAAGCGCGTCAAGCAGTTTTTTAAACTGGGTGCGTATAGACGGCCTAAGTATAGATGGCCGCCCCCGCTCTATTCGCGCTATTGCTTGTCTAAGATGCTTACGAGTATCATACTCATAAGCATCTTATAGAGAAGAAAGTGGTGAGCATATGTTCGTTGGACGCGAAAAGGAGCTTGCCCAGCTCAATCGCATGTATTCGAAGAGCGGGTTTCAGATGGCGGTGGTCTACGGTCGTAGGCGCGTTGGGAAAACCACGCTCATCGACGCCTTCGCCAGCGATAAGCCGACGCTCTACTTCACCGCGCAGCAGCGTAGCTCGCTGCAGAATCTGGCTTACTTTTCGCGTGCTATCTATTTGTTCTTTGGTTTGCCGGGAGATGCTGGTTCGTTTCCTGACTGGCGCAGCGCCTTCTCCTTCATCGCGGACGCCGCCAAGCAACGCGATGGCGAGCCGTTTCTTCTCGTCTTCGATGAATTTCCCTATGCTGCGGAAACCGAGCCTTCTCTTCCGTCGGTTTTGCAAATTGCCATCGACCACGGTTTGAGTGCCACCGACGTTCGCATCATCTTGTGCGGAAGCAACGAGGGGTTCATGGAGGGCGAAGTACTTGGGCGGAAAAGCCCGCTGTACGGTCGCCGCACTATGCAGCTGAAGGTTAAGCCGTTCGACTGCTTCGACGCGGCGCTCATGCTGCCAGGGCTTTCGCCGGAGCAGTCGATTACGTACTACTCGACATTCGGAGGCACGCCGTATTACTTGGCGCAAATCGATGCGGGGGCAACGTACGAGGAGAACGTTACGGAGCTTCTGTTCGACACCTCGGGGATCCTCTACGAAGAGCCCCTTATGCTGCTTCGTCAAGAGCTGCGCGAGCCTGCGCTGTACAACTCGATTCTCGATGCGATTGGCTCCGGAGAGACGTCCCCGAAGCGGATAGCCGAGCGAGCGGGTGTCGGCGCATCCTCTATGTCGAAGTACCTGAAAACGCTTCTTGACCTGGGTATTGTTAAACGCGAAGTGCCATTCGGCGAGAACCCGAGCACATCGCGCAGGGCGTTGTATACGCTCGAGGACCCGTTCTTCGCGTATTGGTATGCCTTTGTGAGCAAAAGCGTCGGAGCTATCGAGGCGGGCGCCGGGTCGGCGGCTGCGCGCGGGTCGGCCTTTGGCCAGGCCCTGCAGACGTATGTGGGGAGGCAATTCGAGGCGGTGTGCGGGCAATGGGTTGTGCGCGCGAACGCCAAGGGAGAACTGCCGTTTCTTGCGTCGTCATTCGGCCGTTGGTGGGGGACCGACTCGCGCGAAAAGGCCGAGGCCGACATCGACCTCGTCGCCGCAGACAAGGAGTCGAAAGCGATCATCCTGGGCGAGTGCAAGTGGCGCAACTCCTTCAACGAGTCGCGCGCGGTCGAGCTGCTTGAGCACCGCGCCCCCCTTGTGAGGGGCTATTCTCACCGCTCGTTTTACCTGTTCACGAAAGAGCCTGTGAGCGAAGCGACGCAGGAGAAGGCGAAGTCGCGCAAGGATCTGACGCTCGTGACCGCAGGCGAGATGTTCGAAGCGCGCTGACGCCGTTTCGGGGCTTGCGTAGCGCTAGGGCGCGTTCGGCCCGCTCGCGGGCTGGGGCGCGAGCGACCCTATTGGAAAAGAATGCCGAAGACGTACTTCGTGATGGCGGAGCGGCGGATGACCCCCACGAGTTTGCCCTCGTCATCAACCACGGGAAGCTTCTTGAACTTCTTCTTCGCCAGTAGCGCGGCGACGCGGGCGATGTTTTGGTCGGGTCGAGCGCACACTACTTTGCGCGTTGCGAAGTCCATGACGCTGCGGTTTCTCAAATCCTCGATGCGCTGTTCAAGGCTCTGATCGTCGAAGTACAGCATAGACGCGTCGCCGCCTGTGAAAATGGTGTGGGCGCGATGTTGCGCGATGGCGCCCATGACATCGCCGTCGGAGATGAACCCAACCACCTGGTTGTGCTCGTCGACCACGGGCATGCTGCTCACCTCGTTCTCGGCAAGCATGCGCACCACTTCGGACACCGTGCAATCCTGCGCACAGGTGAACGGCTCTTCGATCATGATGCTCGAAACGGGCGTCCCCTCGAGCTCGAGCGGGATACGCTCGGACAGAATCTCGGACATCGCTCATGCCTCCTTCGTTTTCGGTGCGGCCTTCTTGGCGCGCACGCTGAACACGGCGTAGATAAGGGAAGCGAGGCCGATGGCCGCGCAAACCTTGTAAGCGACGCCTGCACCCATGGCGGTTGCGACCTGGATGCTCGCGTCGACGCCAACCGACGCGGTGACGCTCGTCATGACCGTGATGATGAGCGCCGTGCACAAACCGCCGGCGACCTGGCGGCCGGTGTTCGCGATGGCGTTGCCGTGGGCGATCATGTCGTTGGTCAGGGCATTGACACCCCATGTGTTCACCGGCATGTTCGCGAGCGACTGGCCGGCGGACTGCAGCATGCAGAACAGCGCAACCACCAGGATGGGTGTGTTGACTGTCGAAAGCGAGAGCAAGAACAGGGCGCCGGTCATGAGGGCCAGGCCGACGATCGAGATGGCGCGCGGACCGAACTTGTCGAACACCACGCCGGAGATAGGGCTGATGATGATGCCCACCGCCGCTGCGGGAAGCATGGCCATGCCGGTTTCGAAGGCCGAAGCGCCGAGCGAGGTTTGCAGCAGCAGCGGCAACAACGTGTTGGTGACCAGGCATGCAGCGTTGATCAGCGTGACGATGATGGCCGCCACGCGGAATTCGCGCGTCTTGAGCGTGCCCAGTTGAAGCAGCGGGTCCTCGATTTTGCCCTGGCGTACGACGAACAGCACCAAGCACACGACGCCTGCGACGATCGAGCCGAGCACCACGGGGCTGCCCCATCCCATCGACGAGGCACTGGAGAACCCGTAGAGAAGCCCGCCGAAAGCGATGGTGGAAAGGACGACCGAAAGCAGGTCGAGTTTGGGGTTCTTCAGCTCGCCCACGTTCTTCAGCATGAAAATGCCCAGCACCAGCACGAGAATTGCGAGGGGGACGATGGCGCCGATCATGGTGCGCCAACCGTACGTGTCGATCACCGCGCCGCCTACGACGGGGCCGACTGCGGGACCCGCCGACATGACGATGCCCGCCATGCCCATAGCCGTCCCTCGTTTCTCGACGGGGAACACCAGCATGGGAACCACCGAGACAAGCGGCATGAGCACGCCTGAGCCCGCCGCCTGCAGCACGCGACCGATGATGAGGAACAGGAAATCGGGCGCTGCGGCGCACAGCAGCGTGCCCAGCGCGAACACCAGCGTTGCCCCGAAGAACAGCGCGCGGGTGCTGAACTTGTCGATAAGGAACGCCGAAACGGGGACCATGATGCCGCTCACCAGCGGGTATATGGACATGATCCACTGGGCGGTCGAGGCATCGATGGCGAAATCGGACATGATGACCGGCAACGCAGGCGACATCACCGTTTGGTTCAGTAGCGCCAAGAAGGCACCCAGGACGACGACCGCGACGATGCGAATCTGGGTACCGGTAATGCGCCCATTGGCGGGCGCGACCGTGGAATTATCAGACATAAGCTTCCTTCGTATCTATTCGGTTCTTCGCCAAAGGTACGCTGGCCTGTGGCGAAATTTCATGCACGCGCTATGCGCGTATCAGATACGACAAGAGGAAAGCGGCTGCTCAGAGCGCACTTGGGGAACAACAGGAGAGGCCCCGTATACCAGGGGTCGCCGAATTGCGATGTATGCTTTGGTCAAATCCTTCATAGCGGGGAGGTATCCTAGCAGCCGCCTCCGCCCCTTTCAAGGGATGTAACCCAGACGTTGATTTTCTTCACCGAGGCGCCATCGTTG
>ERZ1034917.1004-NODE-1004-length-20378-cov-18.730994_pt1 | contig 20378 bp, 32 predicted proteins | sample MGYA00520605_ERZ1034917 | MGnify/ENA primary metagenome ERZ1034917 (study PRJEB33766, sample SAMN09781784) | gut metagenome | biome: gut microbiome | host: Homo sapiens | place: Madagascar | study: EMG produced TPA metagenomics assembly of the PRJNA485056 data... | reverse complement strand
ATATAAAGATGTAGATTTTAGACATAATTAATGGACATGCGAATGAATTGCTCAATATTAATAATGAATTGAGCGAAAGTAGAATGAAGATATGTAAAAAATGCCCGATTTTTAAAAACGTTCTCGGCGGAATCTGTAATAGTAAGTTGTGGTTAAATCCAGAAACCAATGAGGTAAGCACAGAACCAAAATAGGGATTTTTCCGTGGATGCAATTGTAGAATGCAATCCAAGACAAGAGTTCCACATGCGGTATGTGTAGCGGGCAAATGGTAATAATATTTTAATGATTAATGAATTATGGCAAAATTTAGAAATGAAATGACAAATGATGAGAAGCTGGCAGTAGCAGCTTTGGGTACTGACTCAAATTTCAATATGATTAATATGAGGGAGAACTCTATTGACGCACTTGTTGAAAAAGAGAAAGCAGCAAAAATGAATGAACAATTAGAAAAGTTTCAAGAACAAATGGATAAAAGTCAGGAAGAAATGAAAAAGAGCCAAGACACTATTGAGTATGATATTAATACTGCGGAAATTAAGCCTCTTTTTTCAAGAATTATTTTCACTCCATTTAAAAGCAATCCATTTCAAAAACTTGTTACAGAAGGTAATATTATTATTGATACAGGTGGATATAATCCGCATATTGATAAGAATCCAATTACAGGGAAAAACGAAGAAATGGATCAGTTTATTCGTACAGGCTGTGTTCAGGAAGTAGGCCCAGAATGTAAATATATTAAGCCAGGAGATGTGATATTTTATAGAAAAGACACAGCTGTGCCAGTTCCTTTCTTCAAACAAGGATTTTATAGTCTTGATGAACATCAGGTAATTTCTATTGTTAATGAAAAACTGACAGAGCGATTTGAAAATTGTAAATAATTATGGAAGAAGATAAGACGTATTTTCTACCAGGACAGATTGTTAAACTCAAGTAGAATATTCCAAATTCACCTATTATGATGGTTATGAGAAAAGAAACAAATGTGTTTAGCCATGATAATCGAGGGAAACTAAAGGGAATTCGCTGTAGATGGTTTACAAATGAAGGTAAATTATAGGAGGCCGTATGGTCAACAAAGGATTTAATTTTAATTTAAAATTATGAACGAACAAGAATTACAATAGGCTTTTATACAGTGGTTGGCCCAAAAGCTGGGAGTACAAGATGAAAGTCAGCTTAAACAAGCTATATAGGAAATGGGCCAAGAAGGTCTTCAGCAAGCATATCAACAGTTTATGCAAGAAATGCAACAACAACAAGCTCAAAAGGCAAAGTTTGGTGCAAAGTTGAATTATATTAAAGGCTTGAATGGCCAATGTCCGGAAGGCACTGAAATGCAATATTTTAAAGAAGGCGGAACTATCTGCAAGAAATGTGTTGCCAAGCAAAAGGATGGTGGTAAGGAACAGGATTCCGTAGAACAATTCAAGTGCGGTCGAAAGGTAAAGAAGGCACAAAACGGTGTTAAGGTTCAAAAGGGTCTCAAAACTCCTCCCAAAAAACTAAATGATAATCAGCTTGTTGACAGAGCTAAAGACGGAACATATATAATTACAACTTATCCAGACCGTGCTTCAGCAGATTCAGTATGGGTTAACAACTCTGTTATAGAAGGTGATCTTCCTCCTGGGAAAATGGTTAGGAACAACAAGGGAAAGATGGTTTGGGCTCCAGATCGTACAAAACCACCATATAGAAAAGTAAAGAAGTAATAGTTTGAATAAATAAATGAATAATGGTAAATGATATATTTTTGTATAACAGTTCTACCAATCAAATAGAATTAAATACTCCAGAAATCCTTTTGGTTGACGAGTTTAAGCAACTTCTTGATGAAAAAAGAAATAAATGTAAAGAAGATCCAAAAGGAAAATTTGGATTAAGAGCATTTCGGGAATTTACGTATATTTGGTTGGCGCTGTCATGGAAAAGTGTATATAGTGAATATGATGAATCCGAACGTCATACGGAAGCGCTGAAAGATGCGCATATGACACAATAGGAATTTGACGATCCTACTTTTAGAGCAGCATGTAGAAAGTTTAGGCAAATACAAGAATCCAGATTGTCTGTAAGATTGCTTTCTGCTGCTCAAGAAATGACAAATAAATTTATTGAATATTTCAAGACTGTCGATCCATTGGAAAGAGATGAAACAACAAATAAGCCAGTTTATAAAGCTGGTGATATTATGAAGGAAATTTCCAATCTTGGAAAGATGCTTGACGAACTCGTTGATCTTGAAAAACGAGTAAAGAAAGATATGGCTGAAAAATCAACAATTAGAGCAGGTGCTATAGAAGGTTTTGAACCTATGTAATTATGGGAAAGATTAAATGGGATGTTACGAAAGACTAGAAGATAGATTTTTTTGATCCCAATCTATCTTACGAACTTACTGGATATAGACCAATCACCCAAACAAAGGGACTGGATTTCAAGCCAGAATGGTTTACAGAGGCAAGAGATACCTATAAGCGAACTGGGCACTACTGCTCTTACAGATTTAAATCAAAGCCTTACAATGATTTTTGGCAGGAAGAAAATAGGAGATGCAAAGAAGGATATACTTCTCATGGTTATACTATTACTGGAGATAATTATTTCTTTTTAAATTATTATACTCTTCCTGTTGTTACGGTAGGCCAAAAGTCGGGTTCGGGAACTCGTGATGATTTCCCAATATTTTTTGCATCATAGTATGCATTTTTTCATTATTTTGAAATGGCTAAAAGATTGCATTTGCACGCTGCGCTTATGAAAGCAAGAAGTGTGGGATTTTCAGAGATAAATGCATCAATAGCAACAAATATGTTTATTAATATTCGATAGAGCGAAACTGTGATTACTTGTTATGATGAATTGAAACTTAAACGTACTTATAAAAAGTTTACTCATTCTTTAATGTTTTTGGATAGTAAAACCGACGGTGGTATGTTTAGGTTGCGTCAAATTGAAGATTCTGCTCTTTGTAAAAGATCTGGATTTTACAGAAATATTAATGGACAGAAAGTAGCAGATGGTTTCCAGTCATCTGTTTCTGGAGTTATAGGAAAAGATCCTGGAAATATTCGAGGAGATCGTGTCGATCTATTAATATATGACGAATGTGGAAGTTGGGTTGGACTTACAACAGCAATTATACAGGGCTAGGAACTTGTTGAAGTTCAAGGAGTTCCTAGAGGTATTATGTTGTTTGGCGGTGAAATTAATATTGCCGCATTAAAATCGGGTAAAATCGGTGAACCCTGCGATGGGAATACCGAGATAAATTAATATGTAATAATATTAATCATTGTAACGCGTACTAGTTGAAACTTTTTAAAAGAATATAATACTAGCAAGAGTGCCCGACAATATTTTATATTGAAAATGTACGCTGAACTTGCAAGAATCAAATTGCAAGAAATTGAGATAAAAAGCTCAATGATAACACAATTGACCGGTAGGTAAAAAATCTTCTGCCGCTTAGAAGAGGAATCTTCTTTGAGAAAATCGAGTAAAATCGGTAAAAACTGTAATGTTAATACCGAGATAAGTTTTGAGATTGCGAAAGGCTCAAAAACATTGTAGAGCATAGAAAGTGAATAAATATAATCTTTCCAAGAGTACTCGACACCTATTGTAGGTGAAAATATATGCCGAACTATAACAAATAAAAAGTTATAGAAATATAGATAAAAAGCTATATGATAACAATTTGGGAGACCGTGGCCCAGCTCTTGAAGGACTTCGTACAATTTATTATGAGCCAAGAGCATTTAAAATATTACCATATCGTCATAATTACACAGAAACAAAAGAATTCGTTGAAACCGGTTTCTTTATGCCATATTATGTATAGTCTTTAAATCCTGCCTATATGGATGAAAGAGGCGTTTGTAATGAAGCTGAATTCAAAAAAGTCTTACAAGTAGAAAGAGATGCTCTTGCAGCGTTACCTAGTAAATATGTGGAGAAATGTGCAGAGCGTTGTTGGACTGCTGAAGAGGCGTTTAATATGGAGGGAGACAATAAATTCAATAAAGGAAATATTGTTGAACAATTAACAAGAATAAGAGCTTTAAAAGAATGTCCTCCAATAAAAACAGGATGGTTAGAATATACGTATAAAAATGGCGAGCATCTCGAATAGAATATTACAGGATTTCATTGGATAGATAGTCCAACTGGGAAAATAAGAATATTGGAAGATCCCTTATGGTTATTACCATAGAAAAAAGATGAAGAAGGAAAAGTAATTTGGAATCCTCCAAATGAGCCTATAAGAAATCTATATGTTATAGGAATTGACGGAATTGATATTGGAAAATTACAAACTTCTGAATATACAAAGGATGCTTCCGATTTTTGTTTAGTTGTAAAAAAACGTGCATATGGTTTACAAGAACCATAGTACGTTGCAATATATAAGGATAGGCCAAACGATATTCGTGAGGCATATAAGATAGCAATGAAACTAGCAGAATATTATAATGCTACAATAAATATAGAGGCTACAAGATAGGGTATTATTCCATATGCAAAAAGCAGAGGATTAATATCAAGGTTTATGAGAAGACCTCGTGCGACTTTAGCAGAAACAGCTAGAAATACAAATAAATAGTATGGAACTCCTGCTACTCCAGCAATTATTGATCATCAAACAGATTTGATAAGAGATTATATAGAAGACTATTGTCACAATATATGGTTTGAAGATATGCTGGATGAAGCAAATAGATATACGAATGAAAATAAAAGGAAATTCGATATCATCGCAAGTCTGGGAATGGCAGAGTTGGCAGATGAAGAACTTCAGGGAGTAGTTCCATATAAAGTTGAAGATTTGACCAAGACTTGGAGAAGGATAGGATATTATACAGATGAATTCGGAAGGAGACGATATGGTGAGATTCCGGATTAGAATAATAATAATATAAGGTGGAATAATAATTTTGGAAACACATATGAAGACCCTGGAAGAATTAGAACAAGTGATCCGAGATACTATAATGGATATTTATCACAAGGAATACACTGGTAAAATATCCATATAGAAATTACCAGTTGGATATTGTATTAAACTTGGAATGAATACTCCTGACCAACCAATAACTATTTATGCAGAATTGGAAGGTCGAAAGTTTTTGGAATTTTTACGACAAGAAATAAAAGATAGGAGATTTAATCTGGTATTTTATGGTTCTGTAAATTTACAAGAGCCTACAGAATGCCAGGAAAGAAATACAGCATGTGGCTGCCATGACAAAAGACGAACTTATTGAAAAGACTAATAAGGCTATTACTGAATTGGTCTACGCCAAATATGACTTACAGAAAGCGTATAACTATTATAATGGAGTGCGTGATGCTGATTAGTTTAGATATTTGGAAGAAGTCTACGGTGCGAATGTACCTACAACACTTCGGTTTACCCCATTGATAAAAAAGCATGTTGATGCATTAATTGGAGAGTACCTCGAAATGCCTATTATTCCAAAAATATAGTGCAAGGATGAAGATACTATTTCGCATATATATCGAGACAAGCAACTTGAAATAGCAAGACAATCAAGATAGTTTCTTTTATAGAAAATGAAGAATTCTCTTGTAAGCCAAGCTGCGGGAAAACAATAGAATGATGGACTTGTAGAACAGTAGTTAAAATAGCTGATTGAAGATTTGAATAAAAATTTTATTTCATAGTATGAAATAGCTGCGTAGGATGTTTTAGAATATATATAGTAGTCTAGAGATACTGATTTAATTACTGCATTACGTGATATGCTGTTTGATCTGCTTGTCACTGGCTATGCGTTTTATAGAGTAAAGCCCACAGTTGATAACAACAATATTAAAATATAGGTTCTTAATCCGTTAAATACTTTTATCGATAGAAACATTGAATCGCCGTATGTCAAAAACTCATATAGAGTTGTGGTTAGGAGTTGGATGTCAAAACAGCAGATTCTCAACGTTTACGGTAAACGGATGACCGAAAATGATAGAAAAGTTCTTGATGAAAAGTGGGGCTCTATCTATGAAAATGCATGGTATTATGTCCATATGGGAGTAAATAAAGAAGGAATTCCTGCAACAGACGGTTTGAAAGCTGGCGTTGAAGTTACTCCTGGTTATCCATCACAAGGATATAATATGCATAGTGAACTTATTCCAGTTTATGAAGTAGAGTGGCTTGAGACAGATAAAAATTTCGTGATGCAAAGATATACAACGATACGAATAGGAGAAGAGATTTATATACTTACAGGAAAAGATGACAAAGTTATTAGAAGTAGATCAAATCCGAGTCAATGTGGATTATCTGTAAATGGATTATATTTTCTCAATAGGGGACAAAATCCATACTCAATGGTTTTAACTTGTGCATCCCTTTAGGACTAGTATGATCTCTTAATATTCTATCGTGATAATTTAATAGCTAGCAGTGGTACTATTGGTGACTGGATAGATCAGACACTTATACCTGCGTAGCTTGGTGTCGATTTACCTGAAAGAGTAAAAAATTGGATGTCTCTTAAAAAGCAAGGCCTTGGTTTGCTTGATTCATCACAAGAAGGACGACTTGCTCAGGGGTCAGCGCCTTTGAATACTATTTTTAATGGTTTTGATAACACTGTAAAAGCACAATCAGTATAGGCTATATAGATTGCAATAGATTCTATAGAAGCAACTGTATCGTCAATTACTGGCGTGTTTAGAGAAAGATTAAATGGAATACAATAGAAGGATGCTGTAACCAATGTAAAAGTTGGTGTTCAGAATTCTTTTATATAGACAAAGTAGTATTATCATCAAATGGATCTTATAGTAAATGAGCTTCTTCTAGACTGTCTTAACTAGGCAAAAATAGTTTGGAGAAACGGTCTTACAGGAAGTATAGTATTAGGAGATAAATACCAAAGAGTCTTTACTGCTTTACCAGAATATTTTACTCTTACAGATTTTGATGTTCGTATTATTACAAGTGCGGATATTATAAAAGACTTAGAATAGGTTCGTGCAGTTATACCTGAATTTGTTAAATCTGGTGGACTTCCTCCAGATATTATAGTTGAAGCTCTTACAAGTAAAAGTCTTCCAGATCTTAAATACAAGATTTAGAAAGCAATGCAAAAGCAAAAGGAAGAAGGTTCTCAAATGATGCAATTGTAGTAGCAAAACGAGCAATTACAATAGCAATTAAAAGAAGCTGGAAAATAGCTACAACAATTTCAACAGCAAGTTCAGAAACTCAATCAGACAAAACTTCAGATGGATCAGAAAGAAATGGAACTTAAATATCAGATAGAACAGTTCAAAGCTCAGACTGATAGAACGTATAAAACCGATATGGCCGAAGAAGCAAAGAGAAGGACTGAAATTGAACTTAAATAGATATCTGATGGTAATCCATATAACGATCAAATAAAGCAACTTGAATGACACCAAAATATAAAATATGTAATATAGGTACAAATCGTATCGTTATAACTGATCTGACCTAGGACTCTTATGAATATATAGAAGAACAGGAAGTTGATACTGAGCAGTATTACGAATAGAATAGATTTAAATATAGCGAAACTTGTACTATTAATATAATACAAAGAAACAAGGTTGATAGCCAGGAAATCGTTGCAACTTTATTTACTGACCATTGTTCATTTCTTGATGAATAGTATTATTCTCTTGGAGAAGATGGGCATTATACAATTTATCATTGTATTCTCCCAACTTGTGAATGGTTTGAAAAAGAAATGCAAAGAGAAGACAATTTGGTTACAAAAGGATTTGACATTTATTTTACAGATGGAATCCAAATATTTACATATTGCGATGGAAAAATCAAAACTGTTGATTCTGGCGTAATTGCAAATATAAATACTGAAAATACAACAATATCAAGGGTTGATATAGGTCAATTTATGATTTATCAACTTTATAATTGTTATGTTAAAATTTGTAAATCCTTGTTTAATGACTTGAGTATCAGATGTAAAAAATCTGATAATTTTGATGAAAATGCATATAAAAGAGATTTTCTTTGGATGACTATTAATGTTTTGAAATACCATATAGAATTTGGTAATTTCGGAGAAGCAGAAAGGATTCTTGAAGAAGTTAATTATTGTGGAGGATTTTGCAATGGATCAAATGTGCGCACAATGTCAGCAAACGGATGCGGTTGCTGTAAATAATCTTAAAAAGAAAATCATAAAAGATTATGTTCGTATTGTAAAAAGAATGAACAAAGGATATAAAGATGATTTTAGTTATATACTCAACGAGATTAATTTTCTTGGTGTATGGAGTAATGTAGATAAACCGGAAATAATTTACGAATATTTTATAAATTATGGCATGTAACAATCAGTTTAGGCACGTATGTCTAAAGGATTTGGAGAATTACATCAAGAGAGATGAATATTTTTCAGATTTCTCCGATGAAGAAAAAGCTATAATTAAAAAGAATCTAGGAATTACTTCATCTGGAGGAGAATCTGAGTATGATCCAATCGTACATTTATTGACATATGATACTGTATACAAAAAGCAAAACGCAAAAGAATTACAAGTAGGGCATATATATGTTATTTAGGATTTCCAGACAATATACCTAGACGATTACGGAGATATATGCGGATTGGAAGAACCTACGCTTAGTACCACATATTGGCTTTTTCTTCACCCAACAAGCAATTGTACATTTGATAAAAGAGTGGGAATTTTTGAACCGGGAAACAAAGACAGCAACTGCAGCAAGTGGACTGTTGAATATGATATTACCAGAAGAAAGTTGGAAAACAATGTTTATAACAAAGGAACTATAACATATCTAAAAGATTAGAACAATAATGAGGCGCACTACGATTTTAAAAATATGAAATTTAAAAAGACGGTTGCCGAACTAAAAAATTTCCCGAAATCTTATACACAGGATATGTATTTCTATACATTTGACAATAGCGGAATGGATGGTTCTGAGCACGATTGGTCAAATAATCATTTAGGTATCGGATGTGATAGGAATATCTTTTTAAATGATACACAAAACGTTCATCTCGACACAAACGTACACGACAATGTATTTGCAGATGGATGTAAAAATAGTCATTTCGGATATGATACATATCATAATATTTTTACACAAAATGTATGTAATTGTTCCGGAAATGTATACAACGCTAGTTTTGGAGTCGAGACTACAGGAACGCAATTTAAAAGAATTGATGATTTTTCTAGTAAATACTCAATAACGTATCTGGACGAAGATACTGAAACTTTTTAGGTAAAGATGTATGGAAAATAATATATTTGGAATTTCAGAACAAGAAGGTGTTCTTTTGAGAAAAGAGTGCGTTAATCCTTGTTATGATCAAGTACTTAAAAAGAGAAATTTCCTTTCTGAGTTTTATACAAAGAGTGAAAAACAACAAGCATTGAAAAATCTTGGAGTTTTCAATGAATTGGAATTTGTTTATAATAGATTCAATGGTTATCTGAAAAAAGAAAAAATTGGAAACAATCCAACAAATATTGATAATATTATATATTATAATCGTGATTATCCTGAATTAAAAACACTCAGATAGGTAATTGATTACCTTTTATGCAATAGACTTACTGTTTCAATAAATGTTACTCCAAATATTGCAGAAATCGGTGATACTATATAGAATGTTGTAGTTAGCTGGAAATATAATAAGGAAATTGATAGTCAGACTTTATATAGCTCTGAGTATCCTGGAGGGCTTGATTTAGATAAATCTATAAGAAGTATCACAATTAATGGAGCTACTGTATAGAACAGCACTTTTAAAATTGTAGGAAGCGATGGAAAGGAAACTGCAGAAGGCACTGAGTCAATTACTTTCTGTCCTGGTATTTACTATGGTTCAAGCGACGAACAACCAGAAATCAATTCTCTTGAAAAGGTTGTACTACCATCAAGGCAATGCACTGTTACTATATAGTCTGACAGTCAATAGAAATTATGGTTCTTTATTCCGCAATCATATGGAAATCCTATTTTTACTGTAAATGGCAGTTAGTGGGAATTTGCAAATGAAGGAACTATAGAATATAACTCTATTGTCTATAATATATTTAGCAGTATAGGAAATAATTGGGGAAGTGCAATTATAAATATTTCTTGATTATGAAAGGATTTAATATTTTGTAAAATAAAAGATTATTAAAATGGCATGGCACAACTTAATAAAAATATTTCGGTATGGAGGGGCGACGATAAAACGCCTCCTCCAACGGATTTTCATCTCTGGGTTAAAGAATCTGGAAGCATCTGGCTTAAATTAAAAGGCGGTTGGTAGTGTGTAGGATCTTCAGAATGTGGTAATCTTGAAGACTTGAATAATAAGATAACAGCTATAGAAAAGGTTTATCGAGAGCAATAGAAATCTATTGATGATCTTGAAAACCGTATTAATTATATAAACAATGGAGTGATAGAGGAAGTCTGGGATGATAAAACTAAGAAATTAGTTTATAATATTAAAATGGGCGAAAATACTTTTAACGGCTCTATAAAGGCTTCAAATATATTCCAAGTAAAGATCGGGCGAGAAGATGCTTCAATTAATAAAAATGGTGAAATAAATATTGGCACACAAGGAGAATTAAATTATCTCTGTCAATCGGTTTACGAGAATGGCCAATATATTCTTGTAAAAGAAGTTCTTCCATCTTCTGGAGTCTCTGCTGGGGACGGTCTTGAGATAAATGGAGGTAAAATGAATATTAAAATTGATGATACTTCCAATACAAATCTTTCGGTTTCTCAAAAAGGTTTGAAACTAAATGATATTCCTGTAGATAAAATAAGTGATTCAGATATTGAAAATTATTTTAAATAATAATAAATAATATGGCAAATACACAATTTCTTGACGAGCACGGTCTTTAGACTTTAGTCGGATAGATTAAAAACACTTTTACTAGGCTTGATGGTAAAAATCCTGTAACTGGTCAACAAACTTTTAATGAGGGTATTAAGATTGCTGAATCGAAAGGTGTCGTTGCTGCAACAAACGCTGCACCAAATGTTGTTTGGGCAACAGATGGCACAAAGTTTGATTTGAGCGATTATGCAGCTTTGGTTGCAGATAAATATCCTTTTGGCATTTCTTCTTTTAGTTCCAATAAGCATAGTGTAATTGAAGTAAGTATTACTCCTATTTCTCCTGTATTGACTTGGAGTTATAAAAATGAAAAGCATACTATTACAGAATAGAAAGTTGCTTCTGGCGCTACTACAAAGGCTGTTCCCGTTGGAACAAAAACTCTCACTTGGGATCCTATTGATATCAGTTCGCATAAAACAATTTCATTTACTTTGACTGCAAAAGCAGATGAAGGAGCAAAGTCGGATTCTAAAACAACAAGTATTACTACTGTTCACAAGAGATATAGTGGCGCTCTTAACACCACAGATGTTCCAACGTCTTTTGCTGGTTTAACCGCTATTAGTACGCTTTAGGATTCTGCATATAGTGATATAACTGTAACAACAAATAATTAGCATCCTTGTTATTTATATCCAAAATATATGAAACCAACTACGCTAAAAATATACGACTAGAATAATTTTGATGTTACTGAAGATTTTTTGGAAAAAGAAACGACAATAGATGGCGTAGATTATATTTGTCGTATACTCAAAAATAGTAACACGCTTACTGGGTTTATTTATCATTTTAAAAACAACTAATTTAGGAGGAATAACTTATGGCAATAATTATTGGTAGTCAATTTGACCTTAAAGCAACTTAGTTTAATTTCTCTCGCGATTACTTTGAGAGTGTAGAAAATCTTAATAAAGCACCTATAACTGATTTCCCAAATCACTTCATTACAAATGTTGCTGGCACTTTATATCAATTAACAAAAACAGAAAAGAAACCTGATGGTAATATTGATGAAACAAAGGGAATTTGGAAGAAACTTGAGTTTGGTGACAAGAATGCACTTACAGCTTCTGGTGACGATAATACCATTTCTCAAAACGGAAGTAATTTAGGTAGGTTACAACTTAATGACGGTACTAGCAAAGTTACAATTGATACTACAAATGGTATTAATATTAATTCTTTTAACAATGGCAATCCTGGCGGTGTAACACTTACAGCAACTGGATTGAAATTTGATAACAAATCTGGAACCAACACAACTGTTTGGACAACTGATGGAGGAACAACCGATATCAGTGGCATTGCTTCAAATGACGCCGTTGCTGCTATTCAAGCAAAACTTGCTGGTATCGATGATACAGTAAAGGGTTATGTTGACTCACAAGTAGGAGGTCTTGCATAGGCTCTTGTATTTAAAGGTGGAATTCCTGAAGGCGGTCTTCCAGAAAACCCAAAGGTTGGCGATACATATGTTGTAGGTACTATTGGAGAATATGCCGGAGAAACCTGCGAAGTTGGCGATACAATTATCTGTACTGTTGCAAAGAGTGGTGAAACAGCCGCCCAATGGCTTGTTGTGCAGAAAAATATTGATGGTGCAGTAACTAGAGGAGATGAAAAATCTTGGGACGGCAAACTTCTTATTGGTGCTGCTGGCAATCAGGTTTCTAGTATTACTGGAACAAAAGGACAAATTATACAGGCGGATGCAAATGGTGATCCAACTTACGTTACTCCTAGTTATGCATCTACAAATGATGTAAATACTCTTGATGGGAGAATAACTGCTAATACAACAGCTGTTAGCCAACTAACAGAAAAGGTAGGTCTTGTAGAAAAAAAAGCTGACGATGCATCTGGTGCAGCCGCAGCTGCAAATAAAGCAGCAGCCGCAGCACAAACAACTGCAGATGAAGCAAAGGCAGATCTTGAAAATAAAGCAAACAAGACTGAGGCTACAGTAAATGCTGCAGGTCTTATGTCCGCTGCAGATAAATCAAAACTTGATGGATTGAGTAATTATGTGCTTCCAGAAATTGGCTAGGTATATAAAAAAGATTTATATAAAATTGCAATTGATGTAAATGGTAGGGTAACAGAAATTGAAGCAGTTACTTCGGCGGATATTTATCATTTAGGAATTCCTGAAATGACTGCTATTGAACCTGGTAAAATCGAGGATTACTTTGTTGAATCTACAGTAACAGCATAAAAATAATTTGAAAATTGAATTATTTTAATTAAAATTAAATATAAAAAAAAACAAATCATATGGAATAGAAGAAATATCTTGATCTTGAAGGTTTAAAAAGTTTAGTAAAACTTATCAAAGCAAATTTTGCGCCAAAGAAGGGCGTTGAAGCTATTTCTGTAGACGATAATGGTGTAGCGTTGAAGATTGCAGAAACACAGGGTAATGTTACTCTTTCACAATCGGCAGCAGGGCTTACTGCTAATGTTGATATTCCAGATGCACAAGTAACTGGGGTAAAGACTGATGATCCAGTACTTTCTTTAACTGACAAGAAACTTTCTGCAACTCTTGGCCTTTCTTATGATAGTGAAAACAAAAAGATTAAACTCACTGGTATTAATAAAGCTGAAATTGCTTCTATAGATGCTGCAGACTTCATCAAGGATGGCATGCTTGATACTGCCAAATTTGATCCTGAAACAAAAGAAATTACGCTTACGTTCAATACTGCTTCAGGTAAGGATCCTATTAAAATCAATGTAAGTTCTTTAGTTGATACTTATACTGCAAAGGCAGAGGGCGGCTTAATTCTCGAGGGTAATGCTTTCAGCGTTGACACAACAAAGATTGCTACTGCACAATCTGTAACAAATGTATCAAGTGCTGTTTCAAGCCTTTCTGAAACCGCTGTACAAAGTGCAAGTGCTGCTGCAGAAAGTAACTATGTAAAGGCTACGGTTTCGAAGAGCGGTACTGCTCTTACTGTTGGCGCTACTGCTACTGTTCAGCCTATTGCTACTGCTTCTGCTGAAATAAGTGCTCCAAAGAAGGGACTTGCCGAGGCTTCTGATGTAAAGACTTATGTTGATGCAGAGGTTGCAAAAGCAAAGCAAGCTGGTGCCGATGCGAGTGCAAAGGTTGATACTGCAATTGCTGCTTTGAATGCAACAGTAACATCTGACGATGCTGCAGTTGCTAAAGTAAAGATTGTTGAGGAAGGTGGCAAGATTACCGATGTAGTAGTAACAAATGCTGGTGCTGAAGTAGCTCATACCGCAGCTACGGAGAGTGCAGAGGCAAATCTTACTGCAACTACTGCAACTGGAGCTGTTATTGGTAGCGATATTGCAAAGATCAAGAGTTATATTGATGAAAAGTCTACCATTGTTTCAATTTCTGAAACAGAAATTGCAGATCTTTTAAAATGATTTATTAAATAATATTAAAAGATGAAAGATACAAAAAATAAATTTCTCGATCTCGATGGTCTTAAAATATTGATTACAAAACTTGATGAAAGATATATAAAATCAATTGACCTTTGGGAAGAAGTGGAATAACTTTATTATATTTTGGCAAAAGTAAAATATGATAAATAAACCTTTGATCCATTTTCAGAAAAAATCTTCTTTTGAAAACGCTCTGAATAATGGAGAAATAACGGATAAAAGTTTGTGTTTTATTAAAGATGTTCAAGAAATATATACCCATGGTCAGTTATATGCTTGTCATTTTGGCACAAACCTTAATGTAGATAAAATAGAAGCGGATGTAGAAAATAAAGGTCTAAAAATAACTTTTGCTAACAATGGTACTACTATTATTTCATTGACAGATATTTTAGATGAAACATACGCTTCTATAACAAAAATACAACAGTTACAAGATACAATTAATACTAAATAGGATAAAATAACGAGTACATATTCTGAAGAAGATGAAATGTGGACTCTTAAAAATTTATAATAAAATATGGCAAGTATATCGAAAATTAACCTTAATGGTACAGTATACGAAATAAAAGATGCAACCGCCCGTGGTTATTCAAGATTGGTTGGTGTGACAACCATCGCTATTACAGACGGCGGTGTTCAAGTTCCTACAGATTTGTATGGTACTAGCGCAACAGTTGCTAGTATCAATGTTGGAGATATGGTTATCTATGGTAATACAGAATTCATTTGGGCTCCAGCACCAAAAGATGGAAAGAATCCAGATGCTTCTGGTCATCCCGTAACTACTCACTGGCATGAATTTGGTGCAGTCCAGGCTACAAAGACAAATTCTTCAACAACAGGTATTTCTGCTAAATTGACAAGTGGCGCCGTTTCTGGAACTGCTGTTACAATCGCAAGTGATGGTGCACACACACACACTGTAAGTGTTTCTGGCGAATATACTCCATCTGGTACTATTTCTGGCTCTGCTGCTTCTGCCGGTCACACTCATGCAGTAACCGCTGCTGGTTCTGTTAAAGTAACTTCTGCAGCTCCGTCAACTGGTCAGGCTGCAAATTATACTCCTGCTGGTAGTGTTTCTGTTGGCAAGGGAACTTTAGCTGGTGATAGTCACTCTCATAAATATGACAAGACAACAAGTATTACAAGCGCAGATGGTAATGCTGATTCTTATACTTTCTCTGCAGTTAAGAGCGTAAGTTCTTCAAGTGGTAAGGTGTCTTCAAGTGGCGAAGTTACAGTGCCTACCGTTAGTGCTACAGCAGTTAGTTTTACAGCTGTAAGTAATAATACTGAAAAAACTGCGGTTAATGCATCTGTAAGTGATGAGGTTTTGACATTGACTCCTGTTACTGCTACATACACAACTACTGCTTCGAAATCTGCTTCTTCGGTTACTGTTGGATCGGCTACGAAGACTGTAAATTCAACAAGTACTGGCAGCTTCTTAACCGGCGTGACCGTTACTCCTGGTTATTATACTTTGATCCCAGTTACTACATCAACAAGCACAACTGGTTCTGGTGTGTCTATTTCAGGTGCTCCTACAGGTTCATTCACTGGTACTGGTGCAGTTATTTCTGCTGCATTTACTGGCAGTTCTGTTACTACTGGGACTCCTAGTGCAACTACCTCTACATTTACCTTTGCTGGTGCCAAAGGCACTATTTCTAGTACTGGTACTACTGCATCTGCAGGTAGTCACAAACATACAGCCACTGTTACTCAAGGTTCTGTAGGCACTGCAATTACAGTTACAGATCCTGGTCACACACACGTCATTAATCAACAGGCTTAATTTTGAAGATATATGAGTAATATTAAATAGATCAAGGTTGGAACTACGTCATATGATATTACAGCTAAATAGACTACAAGCAAACTTTCAATAGTTGATTGGAATGGCTCTTCAGAGTATTCTTTTGATGGATCTACACCACAGTCTATTTATGCAATTACTGAGACGGAGTTAAATACACTACTAAATAAATTATAAAGATATATAAGGCGGGGGAGAATTTGCTTCTCCGCCTTTTTAATTTAACAACTAAATAAATAAGTATAATATGGCAAATACTAAATTTCTTGACTACAATGGTTTATCTAAACTTGTGGAAAAGATAAAGAATACTTATGTAAATAAAAATGAACAATATGAGGCAAATCTGAAATGGGGTGGTGGTAATTTTGCTGGCTCATTTGGCCCTATTGATGGTGCAATGATTCAAGAATTTGGAGCAAACAGATTTGCTTTTGGAAATCCTAAAGGTATTACTATTGAATATAGTAATGATGGAGGTAATGCTTGGAAAGATTATGGGGCTGACCCTGTTGCTAAAGGACGTTTATTGTCTGATGGATACCCATTTAAAATTGGAAAGGTAAAATCAGCAAACCCAGCAAATGATATGTTAAGAGTAACTTTAAATACTACGGTTGATGGTATAAATTGTTATACAGTTTTGAATAAATTCTGTATTAATATTTCTTCCCAAGGTTCAGATGGGTGTTATTGTACTATACAGGTTGCAAAGCAGGAAACACCAACAGTATTTTTAAATAAAGCAACAAACATTCCATTATCTGGATGGAGTGGATATAATATTATTAATATTGATAGTATAATGACATCATACGGAGATTCTAGGCCAGAATTATATGGTAGAATCCGTTTTATATTTGGCTGCACTGGGAATACCACAAATTATCCAGGAATGGCTATAAATAAAATTTACGCTTTTGGGGGAGCAGGTTGGAATGTACCAAGTAATATGGCAGCAAATGGTCATTTATATAGTTACGATTATAATCAAAATGCAACCTTCCCAGCAAAAGTTATTGCTACTAGTTTCATAGGCAATGCAAGCAGCGCATCAAAATTAAATACAGGAACAACAGGAACATCTACAAAACCAGTATATTTCAATAATGGTGTGCCAGCTACTTGTACATATGAACTTAACAAGACAGTTCCTTCTACAGCGGTATTTACAGACACAAAATACACATTAAGTGGTGATGGTACTAATAAAGTTACAATAACTGATTCAAATAAATCACCACAATCTATTACTATTAATAACGTACAAAAAGCTACTGTTGCAACATACGCAAATCAATATTCATATAACGGCATGGACAGAGACTTTGTATATGATGTTGTTGATGGGGGGAATCATTATATAAGATGTAAAGACGCTACAATTATTAGAGCGAATGGAACGAATCTTAATAAATATGAATTTATTATAAATTCAGACCATAAAGGCGGGTGTTACATCTATGATGGTGCTAATGCAAAGGGAACGACTTGGGGGCCGGATGGTATAGCATTTGAGAAAGCTCCAGCAAATTCTCTTGTGGCAGCTAATGGTACGTTTATCACGGCTATTACAGATGCAGAAATACAAAACGAAATTGATAAAGCTATTACGTTATGATGAAATTCGTTGGTTTAGAAGCAGTACAAGCAGTTATTTCAAAAATGAAAAGCTGGATTATCACAAAGATGTTCGATTGGTGGAAAACATTACAAATGTCTCATGTTGATGGAACAAAGGATCAATGGGAATTTTCTGCAGAACTTATAAATGGAGTTCCAAAGTTATATCTTAGAACTACAGACTGGAAATACAGTAAATGCACAGAAACGGTAGCAAATAATTGGTTCCCATTTACTTGTGCTCCGGCTTAGTATCAAAATATAAAAGATGGTGGTAAATACTAGAGTTATTACTTTAATAGTATTAATATTAATCCAGCCACTGGTTCTTTAAGAACAAACGGTGATATAACCTTTGATAAACTAGTTATTAATAATGGTAAAAGCACTGAAATGATTTTAGGAAATGGTACAGTGAAGGATATTAATACAATATCATTAAGTTAGGAAGTACCTATTTGCACTACTGCAATATTGGAGGATCTTGATTCAAATGCAGCGCCAATTTGTTATGGAATTTCAGATGAAGTGTATGAAATGATTAGTTCGTGTAATTTTTTCCAAACAATTGATGATGGGTTGTTGTTTAGACATATGGGTGAAACTCAACAAAATGGGTATCAGGTATTTGTAGCCGAGTCAATTTCTGGTATTGATACTCATTCAACTTTATTGATGTATTTTGTAACTGACTCAGGTCTATATGGCGGATCTTATTGCGCAGTAGTGGCACCAGCAGATTCTGAAAATATTGATGGAAGTCATCTTACTGGTTAGGAAACAATGATTGGAACTTATATTGAATTTGATACACTTTGAATATTATGAAATTTCTTGATAGCCTAGGTTTAAAATACCTTATTAATAAAATGAAGACTTGGGTAATTACCAAGTTAGGATATTTTTGGGGAAGTATGAAACTTTCTCGAGGAGATTGGAATAAAACACAGTGGGGATTTAAAGCTGATGTTATAGATAACCCAGAATCAGAATTAGGGAAATCTCCAAAGTTGTGGTTGCAAACAATAGATTGGATGTATAGTAAATGGAATGAGATAGCATTACCAAATAGTATTAGTTATTCTTGGTTTGGAATATACACAGCACCAGCACAATATAATAATTTAAAAGATGGAAGCAAATACCAGAATTATTATACAAATAATATATAGATACAGCCAGAACCTGGAAATATGAAAGCGAAAGAGCTTATAGCTGGTAAGTTCGTTAAAAGAAATGGAACTGCAAACTAGGTGTTAATGGCTGACGGATCTACAAAAGATTTGAATAATATAACTTCAAATATTTCTATTAAATATCTTGTTGGAATAGATGATGTTGAAGTGCCAACAGAACCAATTGCATATCCTATTAGTCAGTCTGATTACCAATTATTTTATGGAAATGGATCAAAAAATGACATGATGTTCTTTCAGATTTATACTTCTGGAACTCTATTTTAGAGAATGAATAGATATATGAATCAAATGAACTAGAATGATCTTAATAATGGGACTCCACGATTTTATGGAGATGGAGTTGTATTATGGGCAACTCTTAAAAATAATATATATTATATAGTAATTGTAAATTCAGAAATTGCACCTACAGGAGGTTTTAAAGGTATGCCAGATAATGTAAAAATAAAATCAACAACTGCTTATTTACAATAATTATGGAATTTGTTAACGATACTGGTATAAAATATTTTATAGATGCATTTAAAAGATGGTTTATAAACAATATAAATAATTGGTGGAAACTTCTTAAAGTTGGTCATAATTATATAGATAAAGGATAGTGGGATTATGATGTCATTGTAATGGAGAATACAGATGAAGAAACTAAAAAACAATATCCTTTAATTCCGAAGATTACTTTTAATTCAACAGATTGGATTTACAGCAAATGGAACGAGACAACAAGTGCAGCGGAATTTCCTATCGCATTAATACAAGATCCTGGAGTTTAGTCAAATGGAAGATATGAAAGTTCGTATACTGGAAATATAACAGTTAATCCTGCATATGGAAATATAAATATAACAAATTCTTTTATAACAGACAAAGTTTCAACGACTTTGAATAATGAATCAATTTTAATTGCCAATGGAACGTTTAAAAATATTGCGCAATTATCTCCATATGGAGTTCTGGAAACTTATATGGAAATACCATAGAATGAAATTTATGAATACACAATAACAAATGACTAGTTCCAAATGCTCAATGGATCCGGAACCGGGCATGATATTAATTTTATAAGCGATATTAACCAATCATTGATTCTTACAAGAAGTAGAAGACAACGTATAAATAATGCTTGGAAAAACGCTACATTTACTGGTAAAATATTTACAGATGACAACTAGTTATTAGACGTATTTTTATATTTACCAACAAATACAACTCTTAGAGTATAGTCTGGATCTGGCGGAAACGTTGTTCAAAAAGGTAAATTAGAATTCATTTAAATAAATTATGAAAAGTAAACACAAAAATAGATACGATGATATTCGGAGATGAAACTATATAAAGTTAATTATTGTTAAAAACATGTAATTATATTTTGATTTATAT